>Ga0208733_100096_pt1 | contig 45608 bp, 46 predicted proteins | sample SubbioR11Jul_8B1_FD_184816 | JGI IMG/M metagenome (GOLD analysis project Ga0208733, IMG submission 184816) | Serpentinite rock and fluid subsurface biosphere microbial communities from McLaughlin Reserve, California, USA - CR11Jul_8B1 (SPAdes) | ecosystem: Environmental > Terrestrial > Deep... | reverse complement strand
GCGTGAGGCAGGCCAGCCTGCGCCGCGCGATCGGCATCGTGCCGCAGGACACGGTGCTGTTCAACGACAGCATCGAATACAACATCGCCTACGGCCGCCCCGGCGCCAGCCGCGACGAGGTCGAGGCCGCGGCGCGCGGCGCGCGCATCCACGACTTCATCGTCTCGACCCCGCAGGGCTATGCCACCGCCGTCGGCGAGCGCGGCCTCAAGCTCTCGGGCGGCGAGAAGCAGCGCGTCGCGATCGCCCGCACGCTGCTGAAGAACCCGCCGATCCTGGTCTTCGACGAGGCCACCTCGGCGCTCGATTCGGCCAACGAGCGCGCGATCCAGGCCGAGCTGCGCAGCGCCGCGCAGGGCAAGACCGCGCTGGTCATCGCGCACCGGCTCAGCACGGTGGTCGACGCGCACACCATCGTCGTGCTCGACGCCGGCCGCGTCGTCGAGCGCGGCACCCACGCCGAGCTGCTGGCGCTGGACGGCGTCTATGCGCGCATGTGGCGGCTGCAGCAGGAGCACGCTCCGGCGGGCGCGTCCTCGCCGCCCGGCGCTGCGCGCGACGCTGCTCAGCCCGCCGCCGGGCCCGAGGGGCGCAGCGAGCGGTAGGCCTCGCGCCGCGCGTGCCCGCCGAGCACGAGCTGCCACAACTGCCCCTGGCGCGAGCGGAAGAAGCCCGCGCAGCTCAGCAGGTAGTAGCGGTACATGCGCTGCAAGCGCGGCGGGTAGCGTTCGCTCAGTGCCGGCCAGGCGCGCTCGAAATTGGCGTGCCAGGCCATCAGCGTGCGGTCGTAGTCGGGGCCGAAGTTGTGCCAGTCCTCGATCAGGAAGCGGCCTTCGAGCGCGGTGCTCAGCTCGACCGCCGAGGGCAGCTTGCCGTTGGGGAAGATGTAGCGGTCGATCCACGGGTCGGTGTAGGGGTAGGTTGCGTCGAGCCCGATCGTGTGCAGCAGGAACAGCCCGCCCGGGTCGAGCACGCGGCGCATGGTGTCGAAGTAGACCGCGTAGTTCTTCGGCCCGACATGCTCGAACATGCCGACCGAGACGACCGCGTCGTAGCGGCCGTCGATCTCGCGGTAGTCCTGCAGGCGCAGGCTCACCGGCAGGCCGGCGCAGCGCTCGCGCGCCAGCGCGAGCTGCTGCTCGGACACCGTGATGCCGGTGACCTGCACGCCGTAGCGCTCGGCGGCGTGGCGCGCCAGCGCACCCCAGCCGCAGCCGACGTCGAGCAAGGTCTGCCCGGGCTGCAGTTGCAGCTTGCGGCAGATCATGTCGAGCTTGTCGAGCTGGGCCTGCTCGAGGTCGGCCGCATGCTGCCAGTAGGCGCAGGAATAGACCAGGCGCGAGTCGAGCATGCGCTCGAAGACGTCGTTGCCGATGTCGTAATGGCGCTGGCCGACCTCGAACGCGCGCCGGCGCGACTGCAGGTTGAGCGCGCCATGGCGCAGCGCCTCCCAGGCCAGGCGCAGCCGCGCCCGCCCCGAGGCGCGGTCGGCGAGCTGGGCGCGCAGCAGGCGGTGGAACAGCTCGTCGAGCTGTTCGCAGTCCCAGTCGCCGTCCATGTAGGCCTCGCCCAGCCCCAGCGACCACTGCGCGAATACGCGCCGGTACAGGCGCGGGTGGCGCACCTGGATGTCCCAGGGGCGGGGGCCGTTGATGCGCACGTCGGCCAGGGCGAGCAGGTCTTCGAGCACGCGCGGCGGCGGCGCGTCGGCGCGCGGCGGCGGCTGCGAGGGCAGGGTGGCTTCGCGGGTACCCATGGCGAACCTCGTCGGGTTGAATCAAGCGGCGCCGTGAACACGGCCTGAAACAACAGCAGGCAGATTCTGCCCGCGACGGCCGCGGCCTGCCAGTGGCCGATATTGATCGTCGGCATAGCCGGCTCTGGGACAATCCACGCCGGTGCATCGCGACGGCGCGCTGCCCGCCACCCCCACGCACCGCCATGACCGCCACGCTGACGCTGACCCGCCCCGACGACTGGCACCTGCATGTGCGCGACGGCGCGCCGATGGCGGCGGTCGTGCCGCACACCGCGCGGCAGTTTGCGCGCGCGATCATCATGCCCAACCTGCGCCCGCCGGTGACCACCGCCGCGCAGGCGCAGGCCTACCGCGAGCGCATCCTGGCCGCGGTGCCGCCGGGGGTCACCTTCACGCCGCTGATGACGCTGTACCTGACCGACAAGCTGCCGCCCGACGAGATCGGCCGCGCCCGCGACGCCGGCGTCGTCGCGGTCAAGCTCTACCCGGCCGGGGCGACGACCAACAGCGACGCCGGCGTCACCGACGTGCGCCGCACCTACGCCACCCTCGAGGCGATGCAGCGCGAGGGCCTGCTGCTGCTCGTGCACGGCGAGGTCACCGACGCCGAGATCGACATCTTCGACCGCGAGGCGGTGTTCATCGAGCGCGTGCTGCAGCCGCTGCGCCGCGACTTCCCCGGCTTGCGCATCGTCTTCGAGCACATCACGACGCGCGACGCCGCGCAGTACGTGCGCGAGGCCTGCGCGCTGACCGCAGCGACGATCACCGCGCACCACCTGCTCTACAACCGCAACGCGATCTTCACCGGCGGCATCCGCCCGCACTACTACTGCCTGCCGGTGCTCAAGCGCGAGGAGCACCGCCGCGCGCTGGTCGAGGCCGCAACCAGCGGCAACCCGAAGTTCTTCCTCGGCACCGACAGCGCGCCGCACGCCGCGCACCTCAAGGAGCATGCCAGCGGCTGCGCCGGCTGCTACACCGCGTACAGCGCGCTCGAGCTCTACGCCGAGGCCTTCGAGGACGCCGCTGCGCTCGACCGCCTCGAGGGCTTTGCGAGCTTCCACGGGGCTGACTTCTACGGCCTGCCGCGCAACCGCGACACGGTCACGCTGCGGCGCGAGGACTGGGTGCTGCCCGAGGCCTTGCCGTTCGGCGTGGCCAGCGTCAAGCCGCTGCGCGGCGGCCAGACGCTGCGCTGGCGCCTGGTCGACGCGTGAGCGGCGTGCGGGGCTGCACGGCATGGACGAGCGCCTGCGCAACGACCGCCGCGAGGCGCTGATCGACGCCGCGCTGCGGCTGGCCGATCGCGTCGGCTGGGACCGCGTGCTGCTGCACGAGGTCGCCGACGCCACCGGCCTGACGCTGGCCGAAGTGGCCGCGCATTTCGCGCACAAGGACGCGCTGGCCGAGGCCTGGTTCGACCGCGCCGACCGCCGCCTGCTGGCGGTCGCGCAGACGCCGGGCTGGGCCGCGCTCGACGTGCCGCAGCGCCTGCACGCGGCGCTGTTGGCGTGGTTCGACGCGCTCGCCCCGCACCGCAAGACCTGCCTGGCGATGCTCGGCTACAAGCTGCAACCCGAGCACCTGCACCTGCAGGTGCTGGGCGCGCTGCGTGTCAGCCGCACCGTGCAGTGGCTGCGCGAGGTCGCGCGGCTGCCGGCCACCGGCTGGCGGCGCGAGCTCGAAGAGGCCGCGCTGACCGCGCTGTACCTGGCCGCGTTCGCGCACTGGCTGCGCGACGACACGCCCGGCTCGAGCGCGACCCGCGACTTCGTCATGCGCTGGCTGGCGCGCGCCGACGGCCTCGCCCGCCGCCTGCCCGGCGCGGCCTGAGCGCGGCCCGGGCGGCGGCGACGGCCCGCGCCGCATGGACACGCTGACCCACGCGCTGCTCGGCGCCGCCGCGGCGCAGGTCTGCCGGCCGCGCCGGGGCGCCGTGCTGGGCAGCCGCCAGCGCCTGCTGCTCGGTGCGGCCGCCGGCGCGTTCCCCGACCTCGACTTCGTCGGCTTCGCCTGGCACCCCTTGCGCTTCCTCGCCGACGGCCACCAGGGGCCGACGCACTCGCTGTTGCTGCTGCCGCTGTGGGCGCTGGCGATCGCCGCGCTGGCTGCCGTGCTGCTCGCCCCGCCGCGCGGGCGGCGCGCAGCCTGCGCCGAAGCGTACGTGGCGGTGGTCGCCGCGCTGCTCGTGCACCTGGCCGCCGACGTCATCACCGCGTACGGCGTGATGCTGGCCTTCCCGCTGTCGACCCAGCGCTGGGCGCTGGGCTGGATCCACCTCGTCGACCCGGTCTTCAGCGCGCTGGCCCTGCTGGCCCTGCTGGCCGCCTGGCGCAGCCGGCGGCGCGCGCTGCCCTTGGGGGTGCTGGCCGTGCTGGTCGGCTACGTCGGGCTGCAGGGGTTGGCGCAGCAGCGCGCGGTCGAGGTCGCCCGCGGCTGGGCGCTCGCGCAGGGGCTGGCGGCGCCGCGCATCAGCGCATTCGCGCAGCCGCTCTCGCCGTGGCACTGGCGGCTGATCGTGAGCGAGCGCGACCTGCACCATGTCGCCGACCTCGACCTGGCCCCGCGCTGGCTCGCGGCATGGTCGCCGCCGCTGCCCTGGCCGCCGCCCTTGCGCGAGATGCTCGCGGCGTACCGGCCGCCGGCGGCGCTGCAGTGGCAGCCGCATCTGCGCGCCGACGCCAGCCTGCGGCCGCCGCTCGATCTGCCCGCAGGCCGGGGGCGCCCCGACGCCGCGCAGGCCGCCGCCGCGCAGGCCGCCTGGCGCGCCGCACCGCTGGCGCCCTTTCGCCGCTTCGCGACCCACCCCGCGCTCTACCGCATCGACACCGCCGCCGACGGCAGGCTGCGCTGCGCCTGGTTCACCGACCTGCGCTACGACCTGCCGCGGCTGACCGCGACCTTCCGCTACGGGCTCTGCCGCGACGATCCGGCGCAGCCCTGGCGGCTGTACCGGCTGCGCTACCTGCAAGCCGACGCGCGCGTGGCGCTGCCGCCGTGAGCGCAGGGGCAGCGACAATGCGGCAACGATGAGCACCCCCATCCCCCCACGCGAAGCGCGCATCGCGCTGCTGATCGACGCCGACAACTCGCCGGCCACCCGCATCGAGCTGATCCTCGCCGAGCTGGCCAAGTTCGGCGTGGCCAATGTGCGGCGCGCCTACGGCAACTGGAAGAAGAGCGAGCTCAAGGGCTGGGAGAAGCTGCTGCACGAGTTCGCGATCCGCCCGATCCAGCAGTTCGACGTCAGCAAGGGCAAGAACGCGACCGACATGCTGATCGCCATCGACGCCCTGGACCTGCTCTACACCGACCGCCCCGACGCCTACGGCATCGTCTCCTCGGACGCCGATTTCACGCCGCTGGTCATGCACCTGCGCGCCAAGGGCGCTGCGGTCTACGGCTTCGGCGCCAAGAAGACGCCCGAGCCCTTCGTCAACGCCTGCTCGCGCTTCCTCTACCTCGAGAGCCTGGGCGCCGGCAGCGCCGAGGCCGACGCCGGCGGCGCCGAGGCCGGCACCGACAAGGCCGGCAAGGCGCGCGCCGCCGCGCCGCGCAAGCCCGCCGGCGTCGAACTGCGCCGCGACGCGCGCCTGGTCAGCCTGCTGCGCAACGCCGTCGACAACGCCGCCGGCGAGGACGGCTGGTCGCAGCTCGGCGCGGTCGGCTCGCAGATCGCCAACCAGGCCAGTTTCGACCCGCGCAACCACGGCTTTCGCAAGCTCGTCGACCTGATCGAGGCGATCGGCCTGTTCGAGCTCGACAAGCGCGGCTCGCACCTGTACGTGCGCGAGCGCCGCAAGGCACCGGCCTGAGCGCGATGACCGGCTTCGAGGTCCTGGCCACCGACGGCCATGCCCGCCTGGGCCGCTTGCACCTGCGTCGCGGCGTCGTCGACACGCCGCAGTTCATGCCGGTCGGCACCTACGGCAGCGTCAAGGGTGTGCTGCCGCGCGACCTCGAGGCCATGGGCGCGCAGATCATCCTCGGCAACACCTTCCACCTCTGGCTGCGCCCCGGGCTCGAGGTCGTGCGTGGCTTCGGCGGCCTGCACCGCTTCGAGGGCTGGGCGCGGCCGATCCTGACCGACAGCGGCGGCTTCCAGGTCTGGAGCCTGGGCGGCGCCGACGGCAAGGGCCGGCGCATCAGCGAGCAGGGCGTGCAGTTCGCGTCGCCGGTCAACGGCGACAAGCTCCTGCTCACGCCCGAGCTCAGCGTGCAGATCCAGACCGTGCTCGACAGCGACATCGTCATGCAGTTCGACGAATGCACGCCGTACCAGACCGCCGGGCACCTGACGACCGAGCGCGAGGCGCGCGCGTCGATGGAGCTCAGCCTGCGCTGGGCGCGCCGCTCGAAGGCCGAGTTCGAGCGGCTGGGCAACCCCAACGCGCTGTTCGGCATCGTCCAGGGCGGCATGCACGAGCCGCTGCGCGAGGCCTCGGCCGCCGCGCTGGCCGAGCTCGACCTGCCCGGCTACGCGGTCGGCGGGGTCAGCGTCGGCGAGCCCAAGGCCGAGATGCGCCGCATCGTCGCGCATACCCCGCAGCGCTTGCCGGCGCACAAGCCGCGCTACCTGATGGGTGTGGGCACCCCCGAGGACCTGGTCGAGGGCGTCGCGCAAGGCGTCGACCTGTTCGACTGCGTGCTGCCGACGCGCAACGCGCGCAACGGCCACCTGTACACCCGCTACGGCGACCTGCGCATCCGCAACGCGCGCCACCGCGCCGACCCGCGCCCGATCGACGAGAGCTGCGGCTGCCACGCCTGCATGCACTTCAGCCGCGCGTACCTGCACCACCTCGACCGCTGCGGCGAGATGCTCGCCCCGATGCTGGCCAGCCTGCACAACCTGCAGTACTACCTGAACCTGATGCGCGAGATCCGCGCCGCGCTGGCCGCCGGCAGCTTCGCCGCGTGGCGCGCGCGCTTTGCCGCCGACCGCGCGCGCGGTGTGGACTGACATCATTCTGAAACACTGAAGCCCTCCGCCTCGGCGGACCGCGCTTCCGTGGCTGCTCCGCCGCGGCAAGCCAGGATCTGCGCCAGAGCCGCGACAGATCGACCATAGCTATTCCGGGAATACCCTTAATCTATCCACAGAAACCCGGATGGCGTTGACAATCTCGGCTGTAGCCAGACCGGTTTTCATCAACCCACTCTATTCAAAGGAGTCGAACATGTCCCTGATCAACACCACCGTCCAGCCGTTCAAGACCACCGCCTTCCACAACGGCAAGTTTGTCGAAGTGACCGAGCAGTCGCTCAAGGGCAAGTGGTCGGTGCTGATCTTCATGCCGGCGGCGTTCACCTTCAACTGCCCGACCGAGGTCGAGGACGCGGCCGAGCATTACGACACCTTCAGGTCGCTCGGCGCCGAGGTCTACATCGTCACGACCGACACGCACTTCTCGCACAAGGTCTGGCACGAGACCAGCCCGGCGGTCGGCAAGGCCCGCTTCCCGCTGGTGGGCGACCCGACGCACACGCTGACGCGCATGTTCGGCGTGCACATCGACGCCGAAGGCCTCGCGCTGCGTGGCAGCTTCATCGTCAACCCCGAGGGCGTGATCAAGACCGCCGAGGTGCATGACAACGCGATCGCGCGTGACGTCAAGGAAAGCCTGCGCAAGCTGCAAGCCGCGCAGTACGTCGCCAAGAACCCGGGCCAGGTCTGCCCGGCCAAGTGGCAGGCCGGTGCCAAGACGCTGACCCCGTCGCTGGACCTCGTCGGCAAGATCTGAGGTCATGTCGCGGGTGGCGGGCCGGTCACCGACCGTCCCCCGCCACCGACGCACGCAGGAGAGCCGCATGCTGGAGCCCCAACTCGAGACCCAACTGGCCGCCTACCTCGGGCGGCTCGTGCAGCCGGTCGAGATCGTCGCCTCGCTCGACGACAGCCCGGCTGCCGACCAGATGCGCAGGCTGATCGACCAGGTCGCCGCGCTGTCGGACAAGGTCAGCGCGCGCCACGACGGCCGCGACGCACGCCGGCCCTCGTTCCAGGTCACCCGCGCCGGCGCCGACCTGGGCCTGCGCTTTGCCGCGGTGCCGATGGGCCACGAGTTCAGCTCGCTGGTGCTGGCGCTGCTGCACGCCGGCGGTCACCCGCCCAAGGTCGAGCCCGCGCTGATCGAGCAGATCCAGGCCCTCAGCCGCGAGGACGGCGGCGGCGACCTCGTCTTCGAGACCTGGATCAGCCTGAGCTGCCACAACTGCCCCGACGTCGTGCAGGCGCTCAACCTGATGGCCGTGCTCAACCCGCGCGTGCGCCATGTCGCGATCGACGGCGCGCTGTTCCAGGACGAGGTCGAGCGCCGCCAGATCATGGCCGTGCCGGCGGTCTTCCTGAACGGCGAGCCGTTCGCGTCGGGCCGCATGGAGCTCGCCGAGATCCTGGCCAGGCTCGACACCGGCACGGCCGCCCGCGACGCCGCCCGGCTGGCGGCGCAGGCGCCGTACGACCTGCTCGTCGTCGGCGCCGGCCCGGCCGGTGCGGCCGCGGCGATCTACGCTGCGCGCAAGGGCATACGCACCGGCATCGTCGCCGAGCGCTTCGGCGGGCAGACGCTCGACACGCTGGGCATCGAGAACTTCGTCTCGGTCCGGCAGACCGAGGGGCCGCAGTTTGCCGCCGCGCTCGAGGCCCATGTGCGGGCCTACGAGGTCGACGTCATGGCCCGGCAGCGCGTCGTCTCGCTCGAGCCGGCCGAGCGGCCCGGCGGCCAGGTGCGCCTCACGCTGGCCAACGGCGCCGTGCTGCGCAGCCGCAGCGTGGTGCTGGCCCCCGGCGCGCGCTGGCGCCACATCGGCGTGCCCGGCGAAGCCGAGTATCGGAACAAGGGCGTGGCCTACTGCCCGCACTGCGACGGCCCGCTGTTCAAGGGCAGGAAGGTGGCCGTCGTCGGCGGCGGCAACTCGGGCGTCGAGGCGGCGATCGACCTGGCCGGCATCGTCGAGCATGTCTCGCTGATCGAGTTTGCCGACCAGCTCAAGGCCGACGCGGTGCTGGTGGCCAAGCTGCACAGCCTGGCCAACGTGACGGTCCACGTCAACGCGCAGACCACCGCGATCAGCGGCGACGGCGGCAAGGTCGACGGCCTGGTCTGGCGCGACCGCGCCAGCGGCACCGAGCACCGCATCGCGCTGGCCGGCGTCTTCGTGCAGATCGGGCTGGTGCCCAACACCGAGTGGCTCAAGGGCGTGGTCGAGCTGAACCGCCACGGCGAGATCATCGTCGACGCGCGCGGCGCGACCAGCGCCGCGGGCGTCTTTGCCGCCGGCGACGCGACGACCGTGCCGTACAAGCAGATCGTCATCGCCGCCGGCGAGGGCGCCAGGGCCGCGCTCTCGGCCTTCGACCACCTGATCCGCAGCCCGGCCTGAGCCGCGCTCAGCCCAGCCAGCCGTCGTGGGCGGCGGGGTGGCTGCGGCTGACGACCAGCGCGCCGTGCAGGTACAGCGCGTTGAGCAGGCGCTGCGCGCGGCTCGGGTTGAGCCCGCCAAAGCTGCTGAGCCGATCGAGGTTGACCGGCCGGCGCTGCAGCTCGCGCACCGCCGCGCGGGCCACCGGGCCCAGGCCCAGACCCTTGAGCGCGACGCCGGCGCGCACGCGGTAGGCCAGCGGGCCGGCGATCTCTGGCAGCAGCGCCTCGCGCGCGCCGCGCAGGGCCAGCGCCCAGGTCAGCGGCGGCAACGGGTGCAGGGTGCGCCCGCCCGCCGGCGCCGCGGCGGACTCGACATGGATCACCTGCAGCCCGCGCAGCGGCAGCGCCAGCACCTCGGCCAGCGGCAACGGGCAGGCAAAGACATGCTCGCGCGGGTACAGCGACAGCGGCAGCGCATGGGCCTCGGCCTGCACGTGGATCGTCAGCGCATGCGCATGGCGCAGCGCGGCGGCGACGATGTCGAGCAGTTCGGCTGCGCCGCCGCCGGCCTCGAAACGCTGCAGGTCCTGCCACAGCGAGGGCGTCAGCCCGGTCAGCGCGCTCGGACGCGAGCGGCGCGACGACGCGCCGATGCGGCCGGACGTGGCGACGTCGACGTAGCGCCTGAAGGCGCTGGCACGCACCAGGTCGGGCCGACCCATTGGCAGGGTCGATTCGAAATCCACGCAAGACCCCCGGGCGGCCACTGCGGCCGCCACGGCCCGATCGTACGCGCCGCAGCAGGGCAGGACTTTGACCCCAGGGGCTTGCGCGTGCGGTGGGTGCGTCGCTTTTGCGTTTCGGGGTCGCGAGGCCCGAAGCCAGGGGGTGTCGCGCCGAGCCCACGCCGAGGCCCGTACGGCGGCAGCCGCAGGCTACATTGCCGAGGGCGGCAGCGCGCGGGCGCGCCCGCCAGGCAAGGACACACCAACGACGACAGCGAAAGGCAAGGTATGGCAACGACGAAGGCAAGGAAGTCCGAGATGGCCAAGGCGGCCGACAGCCTGCGGCAGGCCGCGCAACACGCGGGCGCAGCGGCCAGCGGCGGCATCGACAAGGCCAGGACCGCGGCGCTGAACAAGCGCGATGCGGCGCGCCGCAAGATCGAGGCGATGCTGGCCAAGGCCGAGGCGCGCGTGAAGAAGGCCGCGGCCGAGGCCGAGAAGTCGGTACGCAACGCGATGCGCAAGGGCGAGCAGAAGGTCAAGGCCGCGCAGAAGAAGTTCGCCGCGGTCCAGGCCGCGGCGCAGCGCAAGGCGCAGGCGGCAGCCCGGGCCGTCGAGAAGGAGGCCGCAGCGCTGAAGAAGGCCACCGCGCGCAAGCTGGCCGAGGCGCAGAAGGCGCAGGCGCGCAAGCAGAAGGAGCGGGCCGCGACCGCCGGCAAGGCCGCTCAGCCGGCCGCTAAGAAGACGGCCGCAAGAAAGACACCCGCGAAGAAGGCGGCCGCGAAGAAGGCGGCCGCACAGCCGGCAGTGGCGCAGAAGGCTGTCGCGCGGCAATCGGCTGGCGGGCGCGGGCCCGCGCGCAAGGCCGCGGCGGCGCCGGCCGTCGCGCGCAAGGCACCGGCCCGCAAGACCGCCAGCACCCGGCCCGAGCCGGTCGGCACCGCGGTCGCGGCACCTGCGCCGGCCTCGCCGGCGGCCTGATCCGCAGGCGCCGGCGCCCGGCCGCGGCGGCCGGCGCCGGCCGCCGCGGCTCACTCGCGGCGGAAGTTGTCGTGGCAGGCCTTGCAGGACTGCGCCGCGGCACCGAAGGCCGTGCGCAACTGCGCGACGTCACCGGTGCGCGCGGCCACGGCCAGGCGCGCGGCGTCCTCCTGCATCCGGGCCGCGGCGGCGTCGAAGCGCGCGCGCTCGGCCCAGATGCGCGGCAAGGCATTGGTGTTGCCGCCGCGGTCGGTGCCGTCGACGAAGCCGGCGAACGGCAGCCGCGACATCGCCTGCACGATCTCGGCGTTCTGTGCCGCGGCCTGCGCGTCGAACGGCGCACGGTTGTTGGCCATCGCGCCGATGCGGCCGAAGTGCTGGCCCATCACGAAGAACGCACTCTGGCGGTACTTGATCGCATCTTCGGGGCGCTGGAACTGGGCCATCGCCGGCAGGGCGGTCGCGGCGGCCAGCACCGCGGTCGTGGCGAGGAGGGCAGAACGCTGCATGGGGGGTCTCTCCGTTTCGTTCGTGGCTACGTTGGCGTGGCTGCGCAGGGACTGCGGTCCGGGCCGATGCGCCGGACGTCAAACAGTGTAGGGGCGCCGCATGTGCCGTCTGTGACCGCCGTTCCCGGGCGCCGGCGGGCCCCGGCGGGGCGGGCGCCGGGTTATCGTTGCGGTCTCGCCGCTGCCGCCCACGCTACGCGCCATGCCCGACCCCGCCACGCTCCCCGCTGCCGCTGTCACCGTGCCGGTGCGCGTCTGGGACCTGCCGACCCGGCTGTTCCACTGGCTGCTCGCCGTTGCCGTCGTCGGCTGCATCGTCACCGCCGAGATCGGCGGCAACGCGATGGTCTGGCACTTCCGCCTGGGCTATGTCGTGCTCGCGCTGCTGGCCTTCCGGCTGCTGTGGGGGTTGTGCGGCGGGCGCTGGTCGCGCTTTGCCAGCTTCGTGCCGACGCCGGCGCGGCTGCTGCGCTACCTGCGCGGGCGGCCCGCGCCCGGCGAGCACCTCGACGTCGGCCACAGCCCGCCGGGTGCGCTGGCGGTCTGGGCGCTGCTCGCGCTGCTGCTGGCGCAGCTCGGCACCGGGCTGGTCGCCGACGACGAGATCGCCTTCCGCGGCCCGCTCAACGCCTGGGTCGCGGTCGACACCGGGCTGGCCGCGACCTCGTACCACTCGGGCTGGGGCCGCACGTTGCTGATCGCGCTGCTGGTGCTGCACGTGCTCGCCGTCGTCGCCTACCGGCTGCGCGGGCGCGACCTGATCGGGCCGATGCTGCACGGCGACAAGCGGCTGCCGGCCGGGGTGCCGGGCGCGGCCGACGACGCGCGCAGCCGGCTGCTGGCCGCCGCGCTCGCCGCCGGCTGCGCGGGCCTGGCGCTGTGGGTGTCGACGCTGGGCGGATGAAGCCGAGTGCGATGGACGAGTCACCGCCCCCCGCCGCGCCGGCCGTCGAGCTGGTTGCCGCCGACGGTGCCGCGCAGCTCGACACCGCGCGCGAGCTGTTCCTCGAGTACGCCGCGGCGCTGGCCATCGACCTGTGCTTCCAGGGCTTCGACGAGGAGCTGGCCACGCTGCCCGGCGAGTACGCGCCGCCGCGCGGCGCGCTGCTGCTGGCCTACGTCGACGGCGAGCCCGCCGGCTGCGGCGCGGTGCGCCCGCTGGTCGACGTCGACTACGCCAACGCCTGCGAGATGAAGCGGCTGTACGTGCGGCGGCCGTTTCGCCGCTTCGGCATCGGCCGCTTGCTTGCGCAGGCGCTGATGGACCACGCCAGCGGCGCCGGCTATTCGGTGATGCTGCTCGACACCCTCGACGACATGGAGGCCGCGCGCGGCCTCTACGCCTCGCTCGGCTTCGAGGAGGTGCCGCCGTACTACTACAACCCGCTGCCGGGTGCGCATTACCTCAGGGCCGAACTCGGCTGAAGACCGACCAGGAGACCGCCGTGACCAACCCCTTTCGCCAACTGCTGCGCAGCGCCGGCGCGCACCCGCCGGTGGGCACCTTCCTGCTCGCGGCCAGCCCGCTGGTCGCCGAGGCCGTCGGCTGCGCCGGCTTCGACTGGGCGGTCGTCGACATGGAGCATGCGCCGCTCGACGTCGGCGGGCTCGTCGGCATGCTGCAGGCGGTCGGCAACACGCGCATGGTGGCCGTCGTGCGCGTGCCGTGGAACGAGCCGGTGGTCGTCAAGCGCGTGCTCGACGCCGGCGCGACGACCGTGATGTTCCCCTTCGTGCAGAGCGCCGACGAGGCCCGCCGCGCGGTCGCCGCGACGCGCTACCCGCCCGAGGGCGTGCGCGGCATGGTCGGCACCAGCCGCGCGACGCGCTACGGCACGGTCGCCGACGCTGTCGCGCAGGCCCGCCAGACCCTCGGCGTCATCGTCCAGCTCGAGACCCCGGCCGCGCTCGACGCGCTCGAGGCGATCGCCGCGGTCGACGGCGTCGACGCGCTGTTCATCGGCCCGGCCGACCTCGCCGCGGCGATGGGCCACGCCGGCCATGCCGGCCACCCGGCGGTCGTCGAGCGCATGGCGCGTGCGGCCGCGCAGTGCAAGGCCCTGGGCAAGCCGATCGGTACGATAGGCGCCACACCGGCTGCCGTCGCGCCGCTGCGCGCGGCCGGCTTCGACTTCCTCGCCGTCGCCTCGGACCTCACGCTGCTGATGCGCGGCGCGCAGGCCGCCGCCGGCGCGCTGCGCACGCAGGAGGTCGGCCGCATCGTGCACTCGGTCGACGAGGGCACGCACACCGACGCGCCGGCGCGCTGACGCCGGCTGCCCTACATCCGCGGCGTCCTGGCCCCGGCGGCGCCGCGGCGCCGCACTGCCCCGCACCTTCAACCTGCACTGTGAGCCTGTCGATGACTGCACCCGAATCCGCGATCGAACTCCAGGCCGGCGAGCTGCGGCTGGCGCTGCGCCCCGACCTCGGTGGCAGCATCGCCGGCTTCTGGCGCGCCGCCCTGCCGGTGCTGCGCAGCAGCGAGCCAGCCGCGCTCGAGCGCGCCCGGCTGGCCGCCTGCTACCCGCTCGCGCCGTACTCCAACCGCATCGGCCACGCGCGCTTTCGCTGGGCCGGGCAGGAGCAGCGCACGCGGCCCAACTTCGACGCCAGCCCGCACTCGGTGCACGGCCTGGCCTGGCAGCGCGCCTGGCGCGTCGAGGCCAGCGATGCGCGCAGCGCGCGGCTGGCGCTGACGCACAGCGCCGACGCCGACTGGCCGTACGCATTCGACCTCGAGCAGCGCTTCGAACTGAGCGACACCGGCCTGCGCGCGACGTTGCGCATCGTCAACACCGACGCGCGCACGCAGCCGCTCGGGCTGGGCTGGCACCCGTACTTCCCGAAGCGCACGCGCAGCCGGCTGCACGCCGAGCTGACCCAGCGCTGGGAGCGCGACCCCGGCACCGAGCTGCCGACGCGCCGCGTCGCCCAGCACGGCATCGACGGCGACGTCGCGCACATGGACTACGACCATGGCTTCGACGGCTGGCAGGGTGCGGCGCGAATCCGCGACGAAAGGCTCGCGCTGCGCCTGAGCTCCTCGCTCGACCGCCTCGTCGTCTACACCCCGCCGGCCAAGGACTATTTCTGCGTCGAGCCGGTCAGCCACGTCAGCAACGCCATCCAGATGGCCGAACCCCTGGCCCACGGCCTGCGCGCGGTCGCGCCGGGGCAGGCCTTCGAGGCCTGGATGCAGATCGACGTGGCGGGGGTTTGAGCGGGGCGGCCTTCACCGCACCGGCAGATACCGCCGGTCCGAGTATGTCGCCAGCCACTGCGGGCGGAAGGCGACGAAGACGGCGGTCAGCATGCCGGTGGTCATGGCGTCGCCCCAGGCGACGAGCCAGCGCGCGACGAGCAGCAGTTGGGCGTCGCTGCCGGGCGGGGCGGGCTGGGTGGCGACCCACAGCGCGCCGGTGGCGGCCATCGCCAGCAGCGTCGCGCCGAAGCCGCGCGCGAGGATGTAGACCATCAGGTGCCGGGGCAGCCAGCGCCGGGTGGCCACGCCGAACAGCAGGGCCAGCGAGGCCGGCAGCACGCCGCTCCAGAAGCCGGTGCGCACGGCGGCCTGCGCCCAGCCGGCCAGGCCGCCGCCGAGCGCCGGGTCGGCGATCCAGGCCGCCAGCGCGGCCACCGGCAGGGCGCTGAGCACGGCCAGCGGCCAGCCGAACATCAGCACCAGCAGCGCCGCCATCGACAATTGCACCGGCATGCCGCCGGGCAGTTGGGTGTCGATGCTCCACAGCCACGGCAGCACGACCAGGCAGGCCAGCCAGGGGTGGCGCAGCGGCTCGTGGCGCAGCATCTGCCAGGGCTTGAGCGCCAGCGCGAGGGCCAGCGCGGTGGCCGTCGGGACCAGTTCCCAGGTCATCGTTGTCGTGCGGCCAGGGTACGGCAGGCCGCCGCCGCCGATTATCGGGGGCGCGCGGCTGCGGGATAGCCCGCAGGGCAAGGGCGGCCGCGCTGCGCTAGCCTAGCCGCATGGACAGCCTCGCCGGCCGCGGCATCGACTTCTGGTTCGACTTCTCTTCGCCGTACTCGTACATCGCGTCCGAATGGATCGAAGCGCTGGCCGCGCGCCACGGGCGCCCGCTGCGCTGGCACGCGCTGCTGCTGGGCGTGACGTTCCAGGCCGCGGGGCTGCAGAGCCCGGTGTCGTATCCGCTCAAGCGCGAATACTCGCTGCGCGACTTCGCGCGCTCGGCGCGCTTCGAGGCTGTGCCGTGCACGCTGCCCGAGCGCTTTCCGGTGCCGACGCAGAACGCCGCGCGTGTCTTCTGGTGGTTGCACGACACCCGCGGCCACGACGCCGCGGTGGCCTGGGCGCATGCCGGGTTGCGCGGCTACTTTGCGCGCGGCGTGCCGCTCGACGACGCGGCGGCGCTGGCGCGGCTGGCCGCCGACAGCGGCATCGACGCCGCGGCGGCCAGCGCGGCCTGGGCCGACGCGCGCTGGAAGGAGCGGCTGCGGCAGGTCAACGCGCAGGCGATCGCGGCCGGGGTGTTCGGGGCGCCGTGGATCGTCGTCGACGGCGAGCCGTTCTGGGGCAACGACCGCAAGCCGCAGATCGAGCGCTGGCTGGCGCAGGGGCCGTTCTGAACACCGGCCGCGGCCCCGGCGCCGCCCGCCCGCACGGTGCGCGGGCCGGGCCGCGACCCTCCGTACAATTGACGTTGACGTAAACGTCAACCGGGCCGCGCACCCGCCTGCCCGTAGACCATGCGGCCCGTCCGGCCGGGGAGACTGCATTGCCGACGCTCGCGTCGCGGCTGGCGCCGCGCTCCGAAGAATTCAAGGCCGCAGCCGTCGCCATGCGCGCGCTGGTCGACGACCTCAACGCGAAGCTCGCATCCGTCGCGCGCGGCGGTGACGAGGCGGCACGCGCGAAGCACGTCGGGCGCGGCAAGCTGCTGCCGCGCGAACGCGTCGAGCGCCTGCTCGACCCCGACGCGCCGTTCCTCGAGATCGCGCCGCTGGCCGCGCTCGACCTCTACGACAACGACGCCCCCGGCGCCGGGCTGATCACCGGCATCGGCCGCGTCGCCGGCGTCGAGTGCGTGATCGTCTGCAACGACGCCACCGTCAAGGGCGGCACCTACTACCCGCTGACGGTCCGCAAGCACCTGCGCGCGCAGGAGATCGCCCAGCACAACCGGCTGCCGTGCCTCTACCTCGTCGACAGCGGCGGCGCCAACCTGCCCAACCAGGACGAGGTCTTCCCCGACCGCGACCACTTCGGCCGCATCTTCTACAACCAGGCCAGGCTCTCGGCGCAGGGCGTGCCGCAGATCGCGGTCGTCATGGGCTCGTGCACGGCCGGCGGCGCCTACGTGCCGGCGATGAGCGACGAGACGATCATCGTGCGCAACCAGGGCACGATCTTTCTCGGCGGCCCGCCGCTGGTCAAGGCCGCGACCGGCGAGGTCGTCAGCGCCGAGGACTTGGGCGGCGGCGACGTCCACACCCGGCTCTCGGGCGTGGCCGACCACCTCGCCGAGAACGACACGCACGCGCTGGCGCTGGCGCGCGCGGCGGTGGCGCGGCTGAACTGGCGCAAGGCCCACGCCCTGGCCTGCGTGCCGCCGCGAGCGCCGAAGTACGCGCCCGAGGAGCTGCACGGCGTGATCCCGACCGACGCGCGCAAGCCCTACGACGTGCGCGAGGTCATCGCCCGGGTCGTCGACGCCAGCGAGTTCGACGAGTTCAAGGCGCGCTACGGCGCAACGCTGGTCACCGGCTTCGCGCACATCGAGGGCATGCCCGTCGGCATCGTCGCCAACAACGGCATCCTGTTTGCCGAGAGCGCCAACAAGGGCGCGCACTTCATCGAGCTGTGCTGCCAGCGCCGCGTGCCGCTGGTCTTCCTGCAGAACATCACCGGCTTCATGGTCGGCCAGAAGTACGAGAACGAGGGCATCGCGCGCGCCGGCGCCAAGATGGTCACCGCGGTGGCCTGCGCGCAGGTGCCCAAGTTCACGGTCATCATCGGCGGCAGCTTCGGCGCGGGCAACTACGGCATGTGCGGGCGCGCGTACTCGCCGCGCCTGCTCTGGATGTGGCCCAACGCGCGCATCAGCGTGATGGGCGGCGAGCAGGCCGCCAGCGTGCTGGCCACCGTGCGGCGCGACGGCATCGAAGCGCGCGGCGGCACCTGGAGCGCCGCCGACGAAGAGGCCTTCAAGGCGCCGATCCGCGCGCAGTACGAGCGCCAGGGCCACCCGTACTACGCCAGCGCCCGGCTGTGGGACGACGGCATCATCGACCCGGCCGACACCCGCCGCGTGCTCGCGCTGGGCTTGAGCGCCAGCCTGAATGCGCCGATCCCCGAGACGCGCTTCGGCGTGTTCCGCATGTGATCGACTGGTGTACGATGTGCGCGCATTGACGACATCCTACACATCATGCGCACCAACATCGACATCGACGACGCCTTGATGGCCGAGGCCATGAAGGCCGGGCCGTTCAAGACCAAGAAGGAAGCGGTCGAGGCCGGCTTGCGGCTGCTCGCGCGGCAGGCGGCGTACCGCGAGATCCTCAAGTGGGAAGGCAAGCTCAAATGGGAGGGCGACGAGGCGGTCGACTGGACGCGCGCCGAGCCGGCCGATGCCGCGCAGCCGCGGGCGCCGATCGCCGCCGAGCCGCAGCGGGGGGTGCGTGGTGGTCGTCGCTGACTCCAGCGTCTGGGTCGACTTCTTCGCCGGGGTCGACTCCGCGGCGCGGGTGACGCTGCGTCAGTTGCTGCGCGACGGCGAGGTCCGCATCGTCGTGCCCGACCTCGTGCTGTTCGAGGTGCTGCGCGGCTTTCGCGGCGAGCGCGAGTACCGGCAGGCGCGCGCGCTGCTCGAGTCGCTGAGCGTCGAGCCGGCCGGCGGCCATGCGCTGGCGCTCGAGGCCGCGCAGCATTACCGCCACCTGCGCGCCGATGGCATCACCGTGCGCAGCGCGCTCGACGTCCTGATCGCCAGCTTCTGCATCGAGTCCGGCTACACCCTGCTGCACCGCGACTGCGACTTCGACGCCTTCGAGCGCTGGCGCGGGCTCAAGGTCTGGAGACACTGACGATGACGACGACGACCCTCGACATCCGCCGCCCGAGCCCGCAGGTGGCCGAGGTCTACCTCAACCGCCCCGAGCTGCGCAACGCGTTCAACGACGACGTGATCGCCGAGCTGAGCGCCGCCTTCGCCGCCTTCGCCGACGACGTCGAGCTGCGCGCGGTCGTGCTCGGCGGCCACGGCAAGGCCTTCTGCGCCGGCGCCGACCTGGCCTGGATGCGCGCCATGGCCGACTACGACTGGGCGCGCAACCGCGCCGACGCGCAGGCCCTGGCCGACATGCTGTGGACGGTGCAGAACTGCCCGGTGCCGGTGGTCGGGCGCATCCACGGCGACTGCTACGCCGGCGGCGTCGGCCTGGCCGCGGTCTGCGATGTGCTGGTTGCCGCCGAGGGCGTGCAGTTCTGCCTCAGCGAGGCGCGGCTCGGGCTGCTGCCGGCGACGATCGGCCCGTACGTCATCCGCGCGCTCGGCGAGCGCGCCGCGCGGCGCTGGTTCACGACCGCCGAGCGCTTCGACGCCGCCGCCGCGCAGGCGCTGGGCTTCGTGCACGAGCGCGTGCCGGCCGCGGCGCTCGACGAGCGCATCGGCCAGATCGTCGGCGCGATCGTCGGCAACGGCCCGGCCGCGGTGCGCGCCTGCAAGCGGCTGGTGTTCGACCTCGCCGGCCGCGAGCTCGACGCCGAGCTGCGCGCCGACACCGCGCGGCGCATCGCCGACGTGCGCGCGAGCGCCGAGGGCCGCGAAGGTGTGCAGGCCTTCCTCGACAAGCGCGAGCCGTCGTGGCGGTGCTGAAGGTCATGCCGTCGCAGTCTGCCGGCCGGGGTCGGCGATGCGTGGGTGGGCGGGAGCCTTCCGGGCGGGTTGTTGCTTGCCGTCGTCGACGCGAGATCGCGCCGGCGGGCTGCCCGGTTCCGCTCATGTCCCCCGGCGCCGGCCTGCGGCCGGCACCTCCTCCTTTACTTCGCTGCGGCGGCCACCCGCTGGCCCGGGCGGCACGCCCTCGGCAGTCGTGCGATCAGTCAGAGCCCATCGACCCGATACCCGTGATCGACCGCTGCCCCATTCGATGACCTGACCCCCACCCGCCCCGCCACCGGCCCGACCACCCACACCGCCGCCCGCCATGTTCAACAAGATCCTGATTGCCAACCGCGGCGAGATCGCCTGCCGCGTCGCGGCCACTGCGCGCCGGCTGGGCGTGCGCACGGTCGCCGTCTACTCCGACGCCGACGCCGACGCGCGCCATGTCCAGGCCTGCGACGAGGCCGTGCCTGTCGGCGGCGCCGCGGCGCGCGAGAGCTACCTGCAGTGGCAGCGCATCCTCGACGCCGCGCGCGCCAGCGGCGCGCAGGCCATCCACCCGGGCTACGGCTTCCTCAGCGAGAACGAGGGCTTCGCGCGGGCCTGCGCCGACGCCGGCATCGTCTTCATCGGCCCGCCGCCGTCGGCGATTGCCGCCATGGGCAGCAAGTCCGCCGCCAAGACCCTGATGGCCGAGGCCGGCGTGCCGCTGGTGCCGGGCTACCACGGCCAGGACAACGACCCGGCGCTGCTGGCGCAGCAGGCCGGGCGCATCGGCTACCCGGTGCTGATCAAGGCCAGCGCCGGCGGCGGCGGCAAGGGCATGCGCCGCGTCGACCGGCCCGCGGACTTCGCCGCCGCGCTCGCCTCGTGCCAGCGCGAGGCGCGCGCGAGCTTCGGCGACGACCATGTGCTTGTCGAGCGCTACGTCACGCGGCCGCGGCACATCGAGATCCAGGTCTTTGCCGACGCGCAGGGCCATTGCGTGCACCTGTTCGAGCGCGACTGCTCGGTGCAGCGGCGCCACCAGAAGGTGCTCGAGGAGGCGCCGGCGCCGGGCATGAGCGCGGCCCGCCGCGCCGAGATGGGCGCGGCCGCGGTCGCCGCGGCGCAGGCCGTGGGCTATGTCGGCGCCGGCACCGTCGAGTTCATCGCCGAGGAGGTAAACGACGGCGACCTGCGCTTCTACTTCATGGAGATGAACACCCGGCTGCAGGTCGAGCACCCGGTGACCGAGGCCATCACCGGCCACGACCTCGTCGAGTGGCAGTTGCGGGTGGCCGCCGGCGCGCCGCTGACCGACTGGCTGCCGGGACTGCAGGCCGACCTGCGCCTGCACGGCCACGCGATCGAGGCGCGCATCTGCGCCGAGAACCCCGACGCCGGCTTCATGCCCGCCACCGGCGCGCTGCACGTGCTGCGCTGGCCCGCGCATGTGGCCTTCCGGCGCGACGACGCCACCGGCACGGCGCCGGTGCGCGTCGACAGCGGCGTGCGCGAGGGCGACGCGATCTCGCCGCACTACGACCCGATGATCGCCAAGCTCATCGTCTGGGGCGAAACACGCGCGCAGGCCCTGGCCCGGCTGGCCGCGGCGCTGGCCGCCACGCACATCGTCGGGCCGGCGACCAACGTCGCCTTCCTGCGCCGGGTCGTCGCCAGCCGCTCGTTTGCCACCGCCGAACTCGACACCGCACTGATCGAGCGCGAGCGCGCCGCGCTGTTCGACGCGGCGGCGCTGCCGCTCGAGCTCGCCGCCGCCGGCGTCGTCGCGCATGCGCTGGCCGCCGAAGCCGCGCAGGCCGACGCCGACCCCTGGTCGCGGCGCGACGGCTGGCGGCTGCACGGCGGCGCGCAGCGGCGCTTCGAGCTCGACCTCGACGGCCGGCACCACGCCGTCGTGCTCGAGCGCGCGCACGACGGCGCGCTGACCCTGCATGTCGGCGCGCAGGGCTGGCCGCTGCGCTGCGCCGCGCTCGGCGGCGACGCCTACGACGTCACGCTCGGCGCGCAGCGGCTGCGGCTGGCGGTCTACGCGATCGGCGAGACGGTGGCCGTCTTCGCCGATGCCGGCAGCGCGCTGCTGCGCGAGTTCGACGTGCTGGCCCACGCCGGCGAGAGCGCCGGCGCCGGCGGCCGCCTGACCGCGCCGATGCCCGGCAAGGTCGTGGCCTTCCTGGCCGCGGTCGGCGACGCCGTCAAGGCCGGCCAGCCGCTGGCCGTGATCGAGGCGATGAAGATGGAGCACACGATTGCCGCGCCGCACGACGGCACGGTGGCCGAGCTGCTCTACGCGGTCGGCGACCAGGTCGCCGAAGGCGGCGTACTGCTGCGCCTGCAAGCACCGGCCCCGGCAGCGGCTTGAGCCGCTGGCTACCATCACCCCCTGGATCCCGAGGAACCCCGCGATGCTGCCCAGCCACGTCACCCTGGTCGAGGTCGGCCCGCGCGACGGCCTGCAAAACGAGAAGCAGCCCGTGGCCACCGCGCACAAGGTCGAGCTCGTGCACCGGCTGCACGCGGCCGGCCTGCGCGAGATCGAGGTCACCAGCTACGTCAGCCCGAAGTGGGTGCCGCAGATGGCCGACAACGCGCAGCTCATGGCCGCGATCGCGCGCCCGCCGGGCGTGCGCCACAGCGTGCTGGTGCCCAACCTGCAAGGGCTGCACGCCGCGCTGGCCGGCGGCGCGGCGACCCGCCCCGACGAGGTCGTCGTCTTCGGCGCGGCCAGCGAGGCCTTCAGCCGCCGGAACATCAACTGCTCGATCGCCGAGAGCATCGAGCGCTTCGCGCCGGTGGTCGCTAGCGCGCACGAGGCCGGGCTGAAGGTGCGCGCGGCGATCTCCTGCGCGCTGGGCTGCCCGTACCAGGGCGAAGTCGGCGCCGACGCGGTCGAGGACGTCGTCGTGCGGATGAAGGCCATCGGCGTCGACCATGTCGGCGTCGCCGACACGATCGGCGTGGGCACGCCGCGCAAGGTCCAGGCCGCGATCGAGCGCGCGCTGAAGCACTATCCGGCGGTCGAGGTCAGCGGCCACTTCCACGACACCTACGGCATGGCCTTGGCCAACGTCTACGCCTGCCTCGAGCTCGGTGTGCACTGCTTCGACGCCAGCGTCGCCGGCCTCGGCGGCTGCCCGTACGCCAAGGGCGCGACCGGCAACGTCGCCACCGAGGACGTGGTCTACCTGCTGCACGGCCTGGGCATAGACACCGGCATCGACCTCGACGCGCTGGTCGACGCCGGCGCGTACATCTGCGGCGTGCTCGGCCGGCCGCCGACCGCGCGCGTCGCGCGCGCGCTGCTGGCCCGGCGCGAGACGGTGCCGGCATGACGGTGCAGCCCGAATCCCGCCCCGAGGGCTTTCGCCGCGTCGCCCAGGCGCTGGCCGAACGCGGCCACCCGCATGTCCCGCTGTGGCTCGAGGCCAGCGCACGCACCTCGCAGGAGGCCGCCGACGCGCTCGGCGTGCAGGTCGGGCAGATCGCCAAGAGCGTGATCTTCCGCCGCCGGGCCGACGACATGGCGGTGCTGGTCATGGCCTCGGGCGACCGCCGGGTCGACGAGGCCAAGGTCGCGGCGCGGGTCGGGCCGCTGGCCCGCGCCGACGCCGACTTCGTCAAGGCCGCCACCGGCTTCTCGATCGGCGGCGTCGCGCCGCTGGCGCACACCACGCCGCCGCTGGCGCTGATCGACCGCGAGCTGCTGCGCTTCGACGTGATCTGGGCCGCGGCCGGGCACCCCAACGCCGTCTTCAGGCTGAGCCCGGCGCAGCTCGCGGCGCTGACCGGCGCGCCGGTGGTCGAGGTCGTGCAGCCGGCCGGGGCCGCGCGGTGAACCCGCCAGCGACCGGGCCGGTGCCCAGCCCCTGCGTGTCGGTCTGCCGCATGGACGAGGCCAGCGGCTGGTGCCTGGGCTGCGCGCGCACGCTGACCGAGATCGCGGCCTGGGGCACCCTGGGCGACGAGGCCAGGCGCGCGGTCTGGGCGCTGCTGCCGGCGCGCCGCGCCGAGTTGCGCCGCCGTGCCTCGGCCATGGCAGACGGTCCTTGACATGCAGCACCTCGAATTCTGGTTCGACCCGATCTCGCCGTACGCCTACCTCGCGTTCGAGCGGCTGCCGCAGGCGCTCGAGGGCCTGAGCTATCACGCGAGCTACCGCCCGGTGCTGTTTGCCGCGCTGCTCAAGCACCACCAGCACAAGGGCCCGGCCGAGATCGAGGCCAAGCGCGCCTGGACCTACCGCCACATCGCCTGGCTCGCGCGCGAGCACGGCGTCGGGCTGCAGATGCCGCAGGCGCACCCGTTCAACCCGCTGCCGCTGCTGCGGCTGGCGCTGGCCTGCTGCGAGGCCGGCGGCACGCCGAACCGGCGCGTCGTCGAAGCCCTCTTCCACCATGTCTGGCGCGGCGCGGGTGCCGCCGCCGACGACCCGGCGCGCTTGCAGGCGCTCGTCCAGGCGCTGGCGCCGCAGCGCGACCCGCATGGCGACGCCGTGAAGGACGAACTGCGCGCTGGCACCGACGCCGCGATCGCCGCCGGCGTCTTCGGCGTGCCCAGCCTGCGCGTGGGCAGACGGCTGTTCTGGGGCCTGGACGCGCTGCCGATGGTCGCCGCGGCGATGCGCGGCGACCCCTGGTTCGACGGCCCCGGCTGGACCCAGGACGCGGCGGCGCGGCCCGGGGTGCAGCGCCGGGTCGGCTGACCGGGCCGGCTTCGCGCGCGCATCCGCGGCACCGGCGTGATCGGGCAACCCCTGCGTCGTCACGCCCTGCTGCTGGCGGTCGTCGTCGGCGTGGTCGCGCTGCTGTGGCTGTCGGCCGGGCTGCAGGCGGCCTTCGCCGAGGCGCTCGCATCTGCCGATGCATTCGTCGATCGCCATCCGCTGGCCAGCCGGCTGGCCTTCGTCGCGCTGGCCGCCGTCTCGGCGATCCTGATGTTCTTCTCCAGCGTCGCGCTGGTGCCGGTGGCGGTCTACGCCTGGGGCACCGGCGAGACCGTCGTGCTGCTGCTGCTGGGCTGGTTCCTGGGCGGCCACCTGGCCTACGCGATCGGTCGCTTCCTCGGCCGCCGCGTCGCCGAGCACTTCGTCGCGGCGCGCGACCTCGACCGCTGCGCCGACCTGCTGTCGGTGCGGATGAGCGTGGCCGAGGTGGCGCTGGTCAAGGCCATGCTGCCGGCCGAGGCGCCCAGCATTGTCCTGGGCGTGCTGCGCTACCCCTACGTCAAGCTGGTGCCGGTGCTGCTGCTGTCGGAGCTGCCGTTCGCGCTGTGGTCGGTGTATCTGGGGCGGGCCCTGGTCGAGGACCAGCGCCTGGCCTTCGTCCTCGCGCTGCTGGCCGGCGGCGCCGTCTTCGTCGTGGTCGCGCACCGCGTCGCGCGTCGGCGCTGACGGTCAGCCAAAGCGCGTGTCCTGCCGCTCGAGCAGTTCGTCGACCACGGTCAGCAGTTCGGCGACGTCGACCGGCTTGGTCAGGTAGTGCAGCGCGCCTTCGCGCAGCGCCTGTTCGCTGCGTTCGCGGGTCGCGTCGGCCGAGACGGCGACGACCGGGATGGCCTCGGTGTCGGGGTCGTCCTTGAGGCGGCGCAGCAGGTCCAGCCCGTCGATGTCGGGCAGGTGCATGTCGAGCAGGATCAGGTCGGGGCGGCGCGCACGGATCGCGGCCAGCGCGCTGGCGCCGTCGGCGCTGAGCTCGAGCCGGATCTGCGGGCGCTGGCCGAGCACGCCGCGCATGACCTCGGCGTTGGTCGGGTTGTCCTCGACGTAGTGCACGACGCGGCTGCGGTAGCGCACGGCCAGGGCCTCGGCGGCCTCGGCCAGCGAGCCGGCGAGGGCTTGCGGGTCGCCGAGCGGCAGCCTCAGCGTGAAGCACGAGCCGGCGCCCGGCGCGCTGCGCGCGCGCAGGCTGCCGCCCATCAGCTCGGCCAGCCGGCGCGCGATGACCAGCCCGATGCCGGTGCCCTCGACCCCGCTGGCCTCGCGGCCGAGGCGGTTGAACGGCTCGAACAGGTGCGCGAGCTGCCGCGCGTCCATGCCCAGGCCGGTGTCGAGGACGTCGATGTCGACCAGGCCGTCGCCGCCGACATGCGCATCGACCTGCACCGTGCCGCCGTCGGTGTTGTACTTGACGGCGTTGCTCAGCAGGTTGGTCAGCACCTGCTTGAGCCGGGTGAGGTCGCCCAGGACCGCCGCCGCCTGCGGCTCGACCCGCCAGTCCAGCCGCAGCCGGCGGGCGCGGGCCTGGGTCTCGACCAGGGCCAGGCAGGCCGGCAGCAGCTCGCGCAGGTCCAGGGTCTCGGCGTGCAGCTCGAGCGTGCCGGACTCGATGCGCGAGAGGTCCAGCGTGTCGTTGATCATGTGCAGCAGGTGCCAGCCGGCGCGCTGGATCTGCGCGGTCCAGCCGGCCTGGTGCGGCGCCAGCGCCGGCTGGCGGTCGAGCTCGAGCAGTTGGGCAAAGCCGAGCATCGCGTTGAGCGGGGTGCGCAGCTCGTGGCTCATGCGCGAGACGAACTCGCTCTTGGCGCGGTTGGCCTCGGCGGCGGCGTCGCGCTCGCGCTCGGCCTGCGCCAGCCGCAACTGCTCGCCGACGTCCTCGACGACGCCGATCGTGCGCCGCGGCTGGCCGCGGTCGTCGCGCAGCAGCGCGACCGTCACCCGGGTGTGGACGACGCTGCCGTCGGCCCGCTGGTAGCGGCGCGCGCAGCGGTAGCTGTCGGCGCGGCCGGCGCGCAGGTCGGCGAGCCGGCGGCGGGCGTCGTCGCCGTCCTGCGCGACGGCCAGGTCGGCCATCGTCGTGCGTGTCAGCTCGTCGGGCGTGCGCCCGACGAAGGCGCAGAACGCCGGGTTCGGCGCCAGGATGCGGCCGTCGAGGTCGGTGTAGACGATGCCGACCGGGGCCGACTCGAAGATCGTGCGCAGCCGGCGCTCGCGCTCGCGCAGCGTCGACTCGGTGCGCTGGCGCTCGGCGACTTCCTGGCGCAGTTCGGCGGTGCGCGCGGCGACCGCGGCCTCGATGCGCCGCGTGCGGCCGGTCACGGTCAGCAGCAGCGCGCCCAGCAGCGCGGTCGCGCCCAGCGCGACCAGCGAGAACAGCCAGGCGTCGGCGCCGCTCTCGCCGGGCACCGCGGCGCGCGGCGCGCGCACGGCGATGCGCCAGTCGCGCCCGGCAAAGGCCAGCGGCAGGTCCAGGGCCAGCGTCGCGGCGTCGGCCGCGGCACGGCAGCCCGCGTCACCGGCCAGCAGCGGGTAGGTGGCCAGCGGATCGGTGTCGAACAGGCACAGGTGCAGGTAAGCGGGCTGCGCTGCGCGCACGGCGGCCAGCAGCCGCTCGGGCTCGACGGTGACGAAGACCAGCCCGCGGGTGGCCGTGGCGCGCTGGGCGGCGGAGGCCGGGTCGCCCTCGTACAAGGCCTGGTAGACGACGACGCCGACGTGGTCGCCGGCCTGCGTCAGCCGAAAGCCCGCGCTGGCCACCGGCGCGCCGCCGTCGCGCGCGCGCTCGATCGCCGCGCGCGCGGCCGGCACCGAGCGCTGGTTCAGGCCGAGCGCCGCGCGGTTGTCGGCCGCCGGCTCGATCTGCGTGATGACCATCAGCGCTTCGTCGGCGCTGGTGTCGGCGCCGTCGGGGCGGTCGAAGACGGCGAAGTCGGCCGCGCCGGCGGCGCGCCGGCGCGCCTGCAGCGCATCGACCTCGGCCCGCAAGACCCACTCGCTGCGCCCGACCGCGCGCAGCGACGGGTCCTGTACCCGCCACGGCAGGGCCGCGGAGCGCAACTCGGCATCGCTGACCTCCTCGGAGGCCACCAGCAGGCTGCGCATCGACGTGAGCACGTACAGCGGGCGCCGCAGCTCGGCGCTCAGCACCGCCGCCGCGGCCTGCGCGTCGCGCTCGAAGCGCGAGGCGACGCGCTCCTCGTCCCACTGGGCGACCTCGAGGATCGCCGCGGCCAGCAGTGCGGAGATGGCCAGCAGCGGCAGGGCCAGCGACAGCCGGCGCGGCGCCCAGTCGGCGCGCGGCCGGGCCAGCAGGCTCAGCACGATCGGTGCGCCGATCAGCACGCCCAGCATGTCGCCGCTCCACCAGCGCCACCACAGCGCCGCGGCCTCGGCCGCCGGCGTGACCCCGGCGGCGACGAAGGCGCTGGTGGCCACGCTGGCGCTGACCAGGCACGACAGCGGCACCACGAACACGTAGAAGCAGGCGATCTCGCGCGGCTCGGACAGCGCCGCCGGCAGGCCGCAGCGGCGCGCGACCAGCCAGCGGCCGAGCCCGGCCTGCGCGGCCGCGCCCAGCCCGATCGCCGCGGCCAGCAGCAGCGACGGTGCACCGAGGTCCTCGCGCAGATGCGCGCCCCAGACGTTGACGGCCAGCGAACCGAGGAAGACCCCGGGCAGCGCGGCGCGACCCCAGACCATCGCTGCGGCCAGCGCCAGCCCGGCAGCGGGGTAGAGCGGTGCGGCGAAGGCCGGCGGCAGCGCCAGGCCCAGCGCCGCAACGCCCAGCGCGGCGTAGCCGGCGGCGGTGGCCAGCACGACGAGCAGCGCGACAGCCGGCGCCGGCCACCGCGATGCGGCAATCGGCGAGGGCGCCGGGGCGCCCGGATCGACGGACGGCGGATTCACGTCGGGAGGCGTCGCGCGCTCCAGGCCGGCTCGGGGGTCATCGCTGCGGTGGCGCCGGTCAGACGTTGAACAGGAAGTGCATCACGTCGCCGTCCTTGACGACGTAGTCCTTGCCCTCGGCGCGCATCCTGCCGCGCTCCCTGGCGCCGGCCTCGCCGCCGCAGGCGAGGTAGTCGTCGTAGGCGATGGTCTGGGCGCGGATGAAGCCGCGCTCGAAGTCGGTGTGGATCGCGCCGGCGGCCTGCGGCGCGGTCGCGCCGACCGGGATCGTCCAGGCCCGTACCTCCTTGGGCCCGGCGGTGAAGTAGGTCTGCAGGCCCAGCAGCATGAACGCGGCGCGGATCAGGCGGGCCAGCCCCGACTCGGTCTGGCCCATCTCGGCGAGGAACAGCGCGCGGTCCTCGTCGGCCATGCCGGCGAGTTCGGCTTCGGTGCGCGCGCAGATCGCAACCACCGGCGCCTTCTGCCCGGCGGCGTAGTCATGCAGCCGCTCGAGGTGCGGGTTGTGCTCGAAGCCGTCGTCGGCGACGTTGGCGACGAACATCGTCGGCTTGGCGGTGATCAGGCACAGCGGCCTGAGCACAGCCTGCTCTTCCCTGCTGAAGTCGATCGAGCGCACCGGGCGGCCCTGGTCGAGCGCGGCCTGGCACTTCGTCAGCACGTCGACCAGGCGCTGGGCGTCCTTGTCGCCGCCGGCGCGGGCGGCCTTGGTGTGGCGCGCCAGCGCCTTCTCGACGGTGGCCAGGTCGGCCAGGCACAGCTCGGTCTGGATGAGCTCGATGTCGGCCACCGGGTCGACGCGGCCGGCGACATGGACCACGTTCGGGTCGTCGAAGCAGCGCACGACGTTGACGATGGCGTCGGTCTCGCGGATGTGGCTGAGGAACTGGTTGCCCAGCCCCTCGCCCTGGCTCGCGCCGGCCACCAGCCCGGCGATGTCGACGAACTCGACGATCGCCGGCACGACGCGCTCGGGCTTGGCCAGCGCAGCCAGCGCGGCCAGCCGCGCGTCGGGCAGCTCGACGACGCCGACGTTGGGCTCGATCGTGCAGAACGGGTAGTTCTCGGCGGCGATGCCGGCTTGCGTCAGGGCATTGAACAGGGTCGACTTGCCGACGTTGGGCAGGCCGACGATGCCGCATTTGAGGCTCATGGACAGATCGGCGCCCGCACGCGGAGCCGTCGCTGGAACAGAGCCGGAAATTGTAGGTGGCCCTTCGCGCCGCAGCGCCGGCGGGGCTCAGGCCGGCACGCGGTAATCCTTGGGGCCGACCAGGTCGATGCCGCACTGCAGGCCGCGCACCCAGGCGATGAACTCGCCGATCGCCGCACCGGCCAGCGGCGCGCCATGCTGCGGCACGATCATGTCGATCGGCAGCGTCTGCACCATGTCGGCCCACAGCCGCAGCACCTTGTTGGCCACCATGTAGCGGCGGTGGAAGCCTTCCATGCGCGGCAGCAGCGGCGCCAGCGCGGTCGCCGTCTGGGCGGCCTGGCGGCCGTCGCCGAGCGAGACGCCGAGGTCGCCGGAGAACAGGATGCGGCTGACCGGGTCGTAGAACTGGAAGTTGCCCTCGGCGTGCATGAAGTGCGCCGGCAGCGCGAGCAGCTCGCTGCGCCCCAGCGGGATGCGCATGCCGGCGTCGGGGATGCCGATGACGCGGCCGGCGGTCTTGCCCGGCTTGCAGAAGTGCGGCACGAAGCGCTCCCACAGCCGCGAGATGTAGATCGGCGCCTGCGTCGTCGTCGTCCAGCGGTCGAGCGAGGCGATGATGTCGGGGTCGGCATGCGAGGCGATCAGCGCCGACAGCTTGCTCGGCGCGAAGAACCTGGTCATGCCGAGGTAGAGCTCGTTGTAGGCCAGGTTGCCGCCCGGGTCGATCACGGCGCCGGTATCGCCGTGGACCAGCAGGAACTGGTTCGATTGCACCGCCTCGCCGCCCTCGTCGGTGAGGTCGCTGAACATCAGCACGCGGTGCCCGTTGCGGGCGTAGAGTTCGATCGACATGGGCGATTGTTCGTCGCTCGGTCGTCGGGCTTGATTGATCCGCATCAATCTGGCGGTGCCGGCCACGCCACGGCCGCGACGAATGTCACGGCCGGGTCGCTTGTTCGCGCGCCGGGCAGCGCCCGCGCGGCGCGCCGCGTCAGAAAGCGATCCGCCCGCGCCCGCGCAGGCCGGCCCGCAGCCGGTGCTCGATGCCGCTGGCGACGACCGCATTCATGCCGAAGGTGATCGCGCCGTCGACGCGCGCATCGGCGCGGTAGCCGGCCAGCGTGGCGCCGGGCTCGCTGCCGAGCGCGGCGCTGGCCGGGTCGACGTTGGGGATGGTGCAGCGGATGCAGGGCTTGGTCAGCTTCAGCACGACCTCGCCGTCGGGCGAGTCCAGGCTCAGCGTGTCGAGGTGGTCCTCGCCATGCTCGTCGAGGCCGTCGAGGACGAGGTTGGGGCGAAAGCGCGCCATCGTCACCGCCGGCTGGCCGCGCTCGGCGAGCCGGCGCTCGAGCCCGGCCAGCGACGCGGTCGAGACCACGAGCAGCGCGTAGCCGTCGGCGAAGGCGGTCTGCGCGTCGACGCCGCCGCTCCAGCGCGGGTCCGACGCGCGCCGCTGCTCGGGGTCGAAGCGCACCAGCCGCACGCGGCGGCCGAGGAAGTCGCTGAACCACTGCGCGGCCAGCGCGCCCATGTCGTAGGCGGCGACTTCGTCGTCCCAGATGCGCACCCGCCGCGGGGCCTCGACGCCGTCGAGCGAGAGGTGCAGCGCCAGCATGCCCGGCGCGCGCAGCCGCAGGTCGCCGCTGCGCAGCGTCGGCGTGACCAGCGCCAGCCGCGGCAGCTCGCGCTGGCTCAGGAAGCGGCCGCTGTCGTCGTCGACGACCATCCACGCGCGGTCGAGCTCGAGCCCGGTCTCGATCAGCAGGGCCTCGTCGACGGCGATGCCGGCGCAGGACTTGACGGGGTACAGGTGCAGCGCTTGCAGGGTGAAGTCGAGGTCGGCCATGGGGAGGTGCGGTGTGGATGCCCGAGGGCGGTTGGGGCCGCATTGTTCCACTGCCGCGGGCCGCTCGGGCCGGCCTGGACGGCGCCGGGGGATAATCCCCGCCACATGACGGAAACCCCAGACCTTGCGGCCCCCGCCGCCGCCGCCGAATCCCCCGCTGTCGCCGGGGCGCGCTTCGATACGCTGCCCCTCGACCCCAAGCTGCTGCGCGCGGTCGCCGACTCGGGCTACACGGCGATGACGCCGATCCAGGCCAAGGCGATCCCGATCGTGCTGGCCGGGCGCGACGTGATGGGCGCGGCGCAGACCGGCACCGGCAAGACGGCGGCGTTCACGCTGCCGCTGCTGCAGAAGATGCTGCGCCACGAGAACGGCTCGGCCTCACCGGCGCGCCACCCGGTGCGCGCGCTGGTGCTGGCGCCCACCCGCGAGCTCGCCGACCAGGTCGCGGCCAATGTCAAGACCTACGCCCGCCACAGCCAGTTGCGCAGCACGGTGGTCTTCGGCGGCATCGACATGAAGCCGCAGACCGCCGAGCTCAAGCGCGGCGTCGAGGTGCTGGTGGCCACGCCGGGGCGGCTGCTCGACCACATCGAGGCCAGGAACTGTGTGCTCAACCAGGTCGAGTACGTCGTGCTCGACGAGGCCGACCGCATGCTCGACATCGGCTTCCTGCCCGACCTGCAGCGCATCCTGAGCTACCTGCCCAAGCAGCGCCAGACGCTGCTGTTCTCGGCCACCTTCTCGCCCGAGATCCGGAGGCTGGCGCAGAGCTACCTGCAGGACCCGGTCACGGTCGAGGTCGCGCGGCCCAACGCGACGGCCACGAACGTCGAGCAGCATTTCTACGGCGTCGCCGACGACGACAAGCGCGCCGCGGTGCGCCAGATCCTGCGCGAGCGCCAGCTCGCGCAGGCCCTCGTGTTCGTCAACTCCAAGCTCGGCTGCGCGCGGCTGGCGCGTTCGTTCGAGCGTGACGGCCTGCGCACCAATGCCCTGCACGGCGACAAGAGCCAGGACGAGCGGCTCAAGGCGCTGGCCGCGTTCAAGGCCGGCGAGGTCGACGTGCTGGTGGCCACCGACGTCGCCGCGCGCGGCCTCGACATCGCCGACCTGCCCGCGGTCTTCAACTTCGACGTGCCGTTCAACGCCGAGGACTATGTGCACCGCATCGGCCGCACCGGCCGCGCCGGCGCCTCGGGGCTGGCGGTGACGCTGGTCTCGCGCGACGACAGCCGGCTGGTCGCCGACATCGAGAAGCTGATCAAGAAGAAGATCGAGATCGAGCCGCTCGAGATCGACGACGAGCGCGCGCGCCGGCCGCGCCGGCCGCTGCGCGAGGACGACCCCGTGAGCACGGCCGGGCCCGAGCGGGCGCCGCCGCGTGCGGCCTACGCGCCGCGGCGCGCGCCGCCGCCGGCGGACCCGCTGTTCGACCGGCCGTACGAGCCCGAACCGGCCCTGGCGGAGCCGGCCGCGGCGGCGCCCAAAGCCCCGCCCCGCGGGCTGTCGCCCAACATCAAGCCCAGGCGCGTCGTCGCGGCGCTGCTCGTGGGCGGGCGCAAGCCCTGACCGTCGGGGGCCCGCGGCCGCCGTTCAGGCCTGGAACAGGAAGACCGCCGGCCGCCGCCCGATCGCCGGCGGCTCGCGCCGCCAGTCGCGCACGCTCAGGCAGCGGCACCAGCCGCCGGGCAGCGTCAGCGCGCAGGCCACCGCCAGCCGGGTCTCGGGCGCGAGCTGGGCGAGCAGCGCCTGCAGCAGCGCGGCGTTGCGGTAGGGGGTCTCGATCGCGATCTGGGTCTGCCGCTCGCGCCGCGAGAGCGCTTGCAGCTCGCGCAGCCGCGCAGCCAGCGCCGCGGGCTCCTGCGGCAGGTAACCGACGAAGGCGTAGCGCTGGCCCTCGAGCCCGCTGGCGGCCAGCGCCAGCAGCGGCGCGCTCGGCCCCGGCAGCGGCAGCACCGGCACGCCGGCGGCGTGCGCAGCGGCGACCAGCGCGGCGCCCGGGTCGGCGACGGCCGGCAGGCCGGCCTCGCTGATCAGGCCGAGGTCCTCACCGGCCAGCGCCGGCGCCAGCAGCTCGTGCCAGACGGCCGGCGCCGGCGGCGTCGCCGTGCCCTTGGCCGGCGGCGGCAGCTCGCGGATGACGATATCCTGCAGCGGTCGCGCCAGCGGCACGACCGTGGCCACGCGCTTGAGGAAGGCGCGCGTGCTGCGGGCGTTCTCGGCGACCCAGCAGCGCAGCGCGGCAGCCTGGCGCAGCACGCCGGGGGCGAGCACGTCGGCGAGGTCGACCGGCTCCTCGCCGTGGTCGAGCGTGTTGGGCACCAGCAGCAGCCGGCCCGGCGCCGGGCTCGAGGCGCTCATGCAGCGGCGTCCAGCGGCTCGAAGCCGGCCTCGCGCAGCAGCGCGCAGGTGCGCATCAGCGGCAGGCCGACCAGCGCGGTCGGGTCGTCGCTGACGATCGAGTCGAGCAGCGCGATGCCCAGGGCCTCGCTGCGGGCGCTGCCGGCGCAGTCGTAGGGCTGCTCGAGCCGCAGGTAGCGCTCGATCCGCGCGTCGTCGAGACGGCGCACCCGGACCTCGACCTTGGCCAGACGGACCGCGGCGTGGCTGGGGTCGCCACGCACCAGCGCGACCGCGGTCTGGAAGACCACGCGCCGGCCGCTCATCGCGCGCAACTGGGCCACGGCGGCGGCATGGCCGCCGGGCTTGCCGAGCGCGCGGCCGTCGAGGTCGGCGACCTGGTCGCTGCCGATCACCAGCGCCTGCGGGTGCTGCGCGGCCACCGCCTGCGCCTTGGCCAGCGCCAGCCGCTGCGCCAGCGCCGCCGGCGTCTCGCCGGGCTGCGCCGACTCGTCGACCTGCGGGGCGACGACGTCAAACGGCACGCGCAGCCGGGCCAGCAGTTCGCGGCGGTAGCGCGAGGTCGAGGCCAGGATCAGACCTTGGCGGGCGGGTGCTGCGGGCATAGGCTGCATTGTCCCCCCGGCGCGCCGGCCCTCGCGGCGGCGCCGGCCGCGCGCGGCATACACTGGCCGCCGCATGAAGCCGCGATCGCACGACCCGCAGCGCCTGGACGTGGTGGCGTTGGCCGCCGACGGCGCCCGCCTCGAAGGCGGCTGGCCGCTGGCCGGCTTTGCGCGGCTGCTCGACGAGCACCCGGTCGAGGCCGCGCCAGCCGCGGGCGAGGTGCACTGGCGCGCGCGCGGCTTCCAGCGGGCGGCGGCCGGCAGCGCGCCGCAGGTCTGGCTCGAGCTCGAGGTGCGGGCCGAAGTCCAGCGCCGCTGTCAGCGCTGCCTGCAGCCGGTGACGATCACGCTGCAGGTCCGGCGCCGCCTGCGCTTCGTCGACGGCGAGGCGCAGGCCGCCGCGCTCGATGCCGACGACGACGAGGACGACGTCCTGGCCATCGAGCGCGCGCTCGACCTGCACGCGCTGGTCGAGGACGAGCTGCTGCTGGCCTTGCCGATGGTGCCGCGGCACGCGCACTGCTCGGCGCCGGCCGCCGGCACGCCGGGCGACGGCGCGGGCGGGGTCGCGCAGGCCGCCGAGGCCGAAGCCGGCGAAGCCGCGCACCCCTTTGCCGCACTGGCAAACTGGCGCGCCCGTGCCCGGCCGCAGTGACCGGGCCGCGTGGCTGTGGCCAGCATCGTCGCCCTTGGTATACTGATAGGCTTTGCAGCCTTTCGGGTCGTCTTGCTGCCAGCGCGCAGGCGTGGGCGAACTGCAGGCCCGGCCGTCAGCGGCGCGCGCTGCGCGGACGTCGCGCAGCTTGCGCACGGCGCGCCGACCGCCCGGGCACCGACCCGGCTTTCAGGAGATTCTCATGGCCGTCCAGCAGAACAAGAAGTCGCCGTCCAAGCGCGGCATGCACCGCTCGCACAACGCGCTGGGTACACCGGGCCTGGCGGTCGAGCCGACCACCGGCGAGACCCACCTGCGCCACCACATCAGCCCCAGCGGCTTCTACCGTGGCCGCAAGGTGCTGAAGTCCAAGGTCGAAGCCTGATCGACGGCGTGGGCCGCGCCGCGCGCGCGCCGCAGCGTCCGGCCCCCGTCGCGCCGGCCCTGCAGGCCCTGCAGGTGACCGTGTCCGCACCACGCGCCCGACCCCGATGACGCCGCTTGCCGCGCCGCTGGCGGGTGTGCGCGTGGCCGTCGACTGCATGGGCGGCGACCATGGCCCGGCCGCCACGCTGCCGGCCTGCCGCGCCTTCCTCGCCAGCCACCCCGACGCGCAACTGCTGCTCGTCGGTCAGGCGCAGGCGCTGCAGGAAGCGCGCGCCTGGCCGCGCTGCCGCATCGTCGCAGCCAGCGAGGTCGTCACGATGGACGACCCGGTCGAGGTCGCGCTGCGGCGCAAGCGCGATTCGTCGATGCGCGTGGCGATCGCCCAGCTCAAGCCGGTGGCCGGTGCCGCGCCGGCGGCCGACGTCTGCGTCTCGGCCGGCAACACCGGCGCGCTGATGGCGGTGGCGCGCTACCTGCTCAAGACCGTCGAGGGCATCGACCGCCCGGCAATCGCCACCGTCATGCCCAACCGCAACGACGGCTACACGACGGTGCTCGACCTCGGTGCCAACGTCGACTGCACCGCCGAGCACCTGCTGCAGTTTGCCGTGCTCGGCAGCGCGCTGGTCGCCGCGGTCGAAGGCCGCGACCAGCCCAGCGTCGGCCTGCTCAACATCGGCGAGGAGGCGATCAAGGGCAGCGAGACGATCAAGCGCGCCGGTGAGCTGCTGCGCGCCGCGGCCGCCGCCGGGCACCTGAACTTCCATGGCAACGTCGAAGGCAACGACATCTTCGCCGGCACGACCGACATCGTGGTCTGCGACGGCTTCGTCGGCAACGTCGCGCTCAAGACCGCCGAGGGGCTGGCCGCGATGCTGTCGCAGATGATCCGCCAGGAGTTCACCCGCAACGCCTACAGCCGCTTCGCCGCGCTGGTCGCGCTGCCGGTGCTGCGCCACTTCAAGACCCGCGTCGACCACCGCCGCTACAACGGCGCGGCGCTGCTGGGCCTGCGCGGGCTGGTCTTCAAGAGCCATGGTGCGGCCGACGCCTACGCCTTCGAGCACGCGCTCGCACGCGCGCACGACGCCGCGCGCAACCGCCTGCTCGACCGCGTGCACGAGCGCATCGTCGGCACGCTGCCGGCGCTGCCGCCCGAGCCCGACTCCCCCGCCCTGCGCACCGCATGAACGCCGCCCCGCCCCGCACGACCCGCATCGCCGGCACCGGCAGCCACCTGCCGCCGCAGCGGCTGAGCAACGACGAGCTGGTGCGCCGGCTGGCCGCGCGCGGCATCGAGACCTCCGACGCCTGGATCGTCGAGCGCACCGGCATCCGCGCGCGCCACTTTGCCGACGACGGCGTCAACGCCAGCGACCTCGCGCTGCCGGCCTGCCGGCGCGCGCTCGAGGCCGCCGGCCGGCGCGCCGACGAGCTCGACCTGATCATCGTGGCCACTTCGACGCCGGACATGGTCTTTCCGTCGACCGCGGCGATCCTGCAGGCCAAGCTCGGCATTGCCGGCTGCGCGGCCTTCGACGTGCAGGCCGTCTGCTCGGGCTTCGTCTACGCGCTGACGGTGGCCGACGCGCTGATCCGCACCGGCAGCGCACGCTGTGCGCTGGTCGTCGGCAGCGAGGTCTTCTCGCGCATCCTCGACTTCGACGACCGCACGACCTGCGTGCTGTTCGGCGACGGCGCCGGCGCGGTCGTCCTCGAGGCCAGCGACACCCCCGGCCTGCTGGCCAGCGCGCTGCACGCCGACGGCCGCCACGCCGGCATCCTGTGCGTGCCGGGCACGGTCGCCGGCGGGCGGGTGCTCGGCAGCCCGCTGCTGAAGATGGACGGCCAGGCGGTCTTCAAGCTCGCCGTCGGCGTGCTCGAGGATGTCGCCCGCGCGGTGCTGGCCAAGGCCGGGCGCAGCGCCGCCGACGTCGACTGGCTGATCCCGCACCAGGCCAACATCCGCATCATGCAGGGCACGGCCCGGCGGCTGAAGCTGCCCGCCGAGCGCGTCGTCGTCACCGTCGACGCGCATGGCAACACCTCGGCCGCGTCGATCCCGCTGGCCCTCGACGTCGCCGTGCGCGACGGCCGCATCCGCCGCGGCCACACGCTGCTGCTCGAGGGCGTCGGCGGCGGCTTCACCTGGGGCGCCGTGCTGCTCGACTACTGAACCGCCGCGCGAGGAGCCATACCCGATGAACGTCTACGCGATCGTCTTCCCCGGCCAGGGCTCGCAGGCCGTGGGCATGCTCGATGCCCTGGCCGACCACCCCGCGGTGCGCCGCACGCTGGCCGAGGCCGCCGACGCACTCGGCGAGGACCTCGCCGCGCTGATCCACGCCGGCCCGAAGGAACGGCTCGACCTGACGACGAATACCCAGCCGGTGATGCTGGCTGCCGGCGTGGCCTGCTGGCGCGCGCTGCATGCCGAGACCGGGATCGCGCCGGTGGCGATGGCCGGGCACTCGCTGGGCGAGTACGCCGCGCTGGTCGCCGCCGGGGCGCTGAGCCTGGCCGACGCGCTGCCGCTGGTGCGCTTTCGCGCGCAGGCCATGCAGGAAGCGGTGCCGGCCGGCGCCGGCGCGATGGCCGCCATCCTCGGCCTCGAGGCCGGGGCGGTCGTCGCCGGCTGCGCGCAGGCCCATGCCGAGACCGGCGAGGTGGTCACTGCGGCCAACTTCAACGAGCCCAGGCAGACCGTGATCGCCGGCACCCGCGCCGGTGTCGACCGCGCCTGCGAGCTGCTCAAGGCCGCCGGCGCCAAGCGCGCGCTGCCGCTGCCGGTGTCGGCGCCGTTCCACTGCCCGCTGATGCAGCCCGCCGCCGAGCGGCTGCGCGCACGGCTGGCCACGCTGGCGCTGGCCGCGCCGCGGGTGGCGGTCGTCAACAACGTCGACGTCGCCGCGCCGGCCGAGCCGGCGGCGATCGCCGACGCGCTCTACCGCCAGGCCTACCGGCCGGTGCGCTGGGTCGAGGTCGTGCAGGCCCTGCGCGCGCGCGGCGCGACCCACCTCGTCGAGTGCGGCCCGGGCAAGGTGCTGGCCGGGCTGGCCCGGCGCATCGAACCGGCGCTGGCCGCCGCCACGGTCTGTGATCCGGCCTCGCTGGCCGAAGTGAAGGGATGGCTGCAATGAGTGACACCTCGCCGACGCTGGCCGGGCAGGCCGCCCTGGTCACCGGGGCCTCGCGCGGCATCGGCCGCGCGATCGCGCTGGCGCTCGCCCGGCAGGGCGTGCGCGTGAGCGGCACCGCGACCACGCCCGCGGGCGCGCAGGCCGTCGCGCAGGCGCTGGCCGCACACGAAGGCTGCGACGGCCTGGTGCTCGACGTCAACGACGCCGCCGCGATCGAGGCCGCGGTCGAGGCCGTCGTCCGCCGCCACGGCGCGATCCACATCCTGGTCAACAACGCCGGCATCACCCGCGACAGCCTGGCGATGCGGATGAAGGACGCCGACTGGGACGCCGTGCTCGACACCAACCTGAAGGCGGTCTTCCGGACCAGCCGGGCGGTGCTGCGGCCGATGATGAAGCAGCGCTACGGCCGCATCGTCAACATCACCTCGGTGGTCGGGGCCAGCGGCAACGCCGGCCAGGCCAACTATGCCGCGGCCAAGGCCGGCGTGGCCGGCCTGACGCGCGCGCTGGCGCGCGAGCTCGGCAGCCGCGGCGTCACGGTCAACTGCGTCGCGCCGGGCTTCATCGCCACCGACATGACCGAGGCCCTGCCGCAGGCGCACAAGGACGCGCTGCTGCAGCAGATCGCGCTGGGCCGGCTGGGCACACCCGAAGAGGTCGCCGCGGCGGTGGTCTTCCTGGCCTCGCCGCAGGCCGGCTACGTCACCGGCACCGAGCTGCACGTCAACGGCGGCATGGTCATGGCTTGAGCAGCACTGCCGGGCCGCGGCGGTCAGCCGCTGTGCGCACCGGTAGAATTCCCGAGGTTTTGCATTTCCACTCCCGGAGGAGTCATGAGCGATATCGAAGCGCGCGTCAAGAAGATCATTGCCGAACAGCTCGGCGTGGCCGAGGCCGAGGTCACCAACGAGAAGGCCTTCGTCGCCGACCTGGGCGCCGACTCGCTCGACACGGTCGAACTGGTGATGGCCCTCGAGGACGAGTTCGGCATCGAGATCCCCGACGAGGAGGCCGAGAAGATCACCACCGTCCAGCTGGCGATCGAGTACGCCCTCAAGCACCACAAGAGCTGAGCGGCTTGCGCATGTCGCGTCGCCGCGTCGTCGTCACCGGCCTCGGGCTGATCAGCCCGGTCGGCAACACCGTCACCGAGGGCTGGGCCAACCTGGTCGCCGGCCGCTCGGGCGTCGCGCCGATCACGCGCTTCGACGCCTCGGCGCTGCCGGTGCGCTTTGCCGGCGAGGTCAAGGGCTTCGACGTCGAGGCCTACATGCCGGGCAAGGAAGCCCGGCACATGGACACCTTCATCCACTACGGCATCGCGGCGGCCGAGCAGGCCATCCGCGACGCCGGGCTGCCGCAGGCGGCGGACCTGTCCGAGGTGCAGGCCGAGCGCATCGGCGTGATGATCGGCTCGGGCATCGGCGGGCTGCCGCTGATCGAGGCCACGCACAAGGACTACATCGAGCGCGGTGCGCGCCGCATCTCGCCGTTCTTCGTGCCGGCCTCGATCATCAACATGGTCTCGGGCCATGTCTCGATCCGCCACGGCTACACCGGCCCCAACCTGGCCATCGTGACCGCCTGCACGACCGGCCTGCACTGCATCGGCGAGGCCGGCCGCCTGATCGAGTACGGCGACGTCGACGTGATGATCGCCGGCGGCGCCGAGAGCACCGTCAGCCCGCTGGGCATCGGCGGCTTCGCCGCCGCGCGCGCGCTGTCGACGCGCAACGACGACCCGGCCGCGGCCTCGCGGCCCTGGGACCGGGGCCGCGACGGCTTCGTGCTCGGCGAGGGGGCCGGCGTGCTGGTCCTCGAGGAGTACGGGTACGCGCGGCGGCGCGGTGCGCGTGTCTACGCCGAACTGGCCGGCTTCGGCATGGGCGCCGACGCCTTCCACATGACCGCGCCCAACGTCGACGGCCCCAAGCGCTCGATGCTCGCGGCGCTGCGCAACGCCGGCGTCAACGCCGACGAGGTGCGCTACCTCAACGCCCACGGCACCTCGACGCCGCTGGGCGACATCAACGAGACCAACGCGATCAAGCTTGCCTTCGGCGACCATGCCGGCAGGCTGGTCGTCAATTCGACCAAGTCGATGACCGGCCACCTGCTCGGCGGCGCCGGCGGCGTCGAGTCGGTCTTCACCGTGCTGGCCGTGCACCACCAGGTCTCGCCGCCGACCATCAACCTCGCCGAGCCCGACCCCGAGTGCGACCTCGACTACTGCGCGAACACCGCGCGCGAGCTGCGCATCGACGTCGCGGTCAAGAACAACTTCGGCTTCGGCGGCACCAACGGTACGCTGGTGTTCCGGCGCGCCTGAGCATGGCGGCCGCCGGCTTGACCGGTGCCGTCGGCCCAGCCGCGGCACCGATGGTGGAGGTGGCCGTCGGCGCCGACGCTCGCGCCGCTGCCTTGCTGGCCGGGCTGGCGGCCCTCGCGGCGGCGGCATTCACGGCCTGGGTCCTGGCCGTGCTCGACCTGTCTGCGCTCGCGCAGGCCGCGGGCGGGGGACTTGCTGCGGCGGCGGCCGGCGGCGCGCTGGCGACATGGCGGCTGCGCCAGGCCACACGGCATCCTGCGCGGCTGCGCTGGGACGGCCTGGACTGGACCTGGGCGGCTGCGGCCGATGCGGCGCCGGTGGCGGGGTCGCTGCATCTGATCCTGGACTTCGACACGTGGGTGCTGCTGCGCCTGGACGGCGTCGACCGGCGCCGGCGCTGGGCCGCGCTGTCGCGCCGGCACCACGCCGACCGCTGGCACGCGCTGCGCTGCGCAGTCCTCGCCCATGGCGGCGACCGTGCGCCGGCGCTGCCGCCGGGCGCACTGCTCTGAGCCGATGACCGCCGAAGCCGACGCCCTGCTCGTCGAGCGTGTCAAGCGTGGCGACACCCGGGCCTTCGAGATGCTGGTCGTCAAGTACCAGCGGCGCGTCGAGCGCCTGATCGGGCGCATGGTGCGCGACGTCGACCTGGTGCCCGACATCGCGCAGGAGACCTTCATCCGGGCGTACCGCGCGCTGCCGCAGTTCCGCGGCGAAAGCGCGTTCTATACCTGGCTCTACCGGATCGCCGTCAATACCGCGAAGAAGGCGCTGGTCGAACTCAAGCGCGACCCCGTGATGACCGAGGCCGCGCGTGCGAAGAACGACGAGGGCGACGAAACTTCACGCACCGACCATGAACTAACGACGGCCGAAACGCCCGAAGCCGTGCTGGCGAGCAAGCAGGTCGCGGCGGCGGTCAATGCAGCGATCGAAAGCCTGTCCGAAGACTTGCGGCAGGCGATCATGCTGCGCGAGATCGAAGGCTTGAGTTACGAAGAAATCGCCGAAGTGATGAATTGCCCGATAGGCACTGTGCGCTCGCGGATCTTTCGCGCGCGCGAGGCGATTGCCGAGCGGCTGCGGCCGTTGCTGGGCACCCGCGAAGGCCGGCGCTGGTGAAACGCGGCCTGGGATCATCGTGGCGACGACCGGAGTGCGAGATGTCTGATGCGATGCAACGCGAGAGCGAGCGCCTGGGTCTGTCGGCGCTGATGGACGGCGAGGCGGCCGACGCCGAAGCCGAGCGCGCGTTGCGCCTCTGGCGCGACGACGTGGGCGCGCGCGCCCACTGGCATGTCTACCACCTGGTCGGCGACGTGCTGCGCAGCAACGACCTCGCGCAGTCGCCGGCGCACGACGAAGCCTTCGTGCAGGCGCTGCGCGAGCGGCTGGCGCTGGCCCCGGTGGTGCTGGCGCCGGCTCAGGCCCCGGTGCGACGGTCGCGGCGGCGCTGGATCGGTTCGGCGGCGGTCGCGGCGGGCTTTGTGGCGGTGGCCGGCGTGATGGTCGTCACGCGGCTGGCCCTGCCCGGCGGCGAGCCGGCCGGGGTGCTGCTGGCCAGCCCGCCGGCGACGTCGACGCCGGTGCTGCGCGTGGCCAACCTGCCCGCCGGCGGCGGCGAAGGCGTACTGATCCGCGACGCCCAACTCGACCGCTACCTCGAGGCGCACCGCCAGTTCGGCCCCAGCGCGGCGCTGCTGCCCGGGGGCATCGTGCGCAGCGCGGCCAGCGTCGCGCCGCAGCGCTGAATGCCCTCGCCGCCCATGCACTGGTTCTCGCCGCTGGCGCTGTTGCGCGGGGTCGCCGTGGTCCTCACGGCGGGTTTCGTCTCCTCGTCCTGGGCCACCGCGGCCGGCGGGGTGGGGGCCAGCGCCCGCATCGACCCGCGCGCCTGGATCCAGCGCGTGCACGAGGCGGCGGCCTTCGGCAACTACCAGGGCACGCTGGTGTCGAGCGTCGGCGGCTCGGTCAGCAGCTCGCGCATCGTGCATTTCTTCGACGGCCGCCAGCAGTACGAGCGCATCGAGCTGCTCGACGGCCACAGCCGCATCGTCTACCGCCACAACGACCTGGTGCACACGCTGTGGCCTGCGCAGCGCGTGGCCGTCGTCGAGCGGCGCGAGGACGCTGCGCTGGCTCCGTCGTCGATGCTGCGCGTGGCCCCGCACGCGCGGCTGTTCGAGCGCTACGAGTTGCGTGCCGACGGCGAAGGCCGCGTCGCCGGCCACGAGGCCCGGATCTACCTGCTGCAGCCGCGCGACGACGCCCGCTTCGCCCAGCGCTGGTGGGTCGAGGCGCGCAGCGGGCTGCTGCTGCGCACCGAGGTTATCGCCGCCGACGGCCGGGTGCTCGAGAGCACGGCCTTCGGCGAGCTGACGATGGGCGTGCAGCCGCAGCCCGAGACGGTGCTGCGCGCGATGCGCAGGCTCGAGGGCTACCGCGTCGTGCGGCCGACCCATGCGGCGGTGGATCTCGGCGCCGAGGGCTGGCAGCTCGCGGCCGTGGCCGGCTTCGATCTGGTCCGCGGGGTGCGCCGCAGCGTCGGTAGCCCCGAGGCCGGCGAGCCGGTGCTGCAGGCGGTATTCTCCGACGGCCTGTCGCATGTGTCGGTGTTCATCGAGCCGTACCGCGAAGGCCGGCACCGCGCCGGCCAGACCGCGATCGGTGCGACGCACACGCTGATGCGCCGCCACGAGCAGTGGTGGGTCACGGTGATGGGCGACGTACCGATGGCCACCGTCGTGCGCTTTGCCGACGCGCTGTCGCGCCGGCGTTGAATCCAGGCGCTGCCGTGTCGGCCCGCGAGGTGCCGGCAGACGGGCACGCCATGCCCATGGAGAGAGGAATGAAGACGATGTCCCGGATGCAGTCTGGCAGCGCCTGGCTGGCCGCCGCCGCGCTGGCGCTGATGCTGGCCGCGGGTGGCGTGACGCCTGCGGCGGCGCAAGCCAACCCGACGGTCGCGCTGCCCGACTTCGCCGACCTGGTCGAGCGCGTCGGGCCGGCGGTGGTCAACATCCGCACGCTCGAGCGCGGCCGTGCCGCGCCGCGCGGCCAGCCGCCCGAGATCGACCCGCTGATGGAGGAGTTCCTGCGCCGCTTCGGCATCCCGCTGCCGGGGCGGCCCGATCCGCGCCGGCCGCCGGCGCCGGGCGCCGACGAGCCGCGCCAGCGCGGCGTCGGCTCGGGTTTCATCGTCAGCGCCGACGGCTTCATCATGACCAACGCCCATGTCGTCGAGGGCGCCGACGAGGTCATCGTCACGCTGCCCGACCGGCGCGAGTTCAGGGCGCGCATCGTCGGCGCCGACCGCCGCACCGACGTCGCCGTCGTCAAGATCGAGGCCGCCGGCCTGCCGACGGTGCGCATCGGCGACGTCAACCGCCTGCGCGTGGGCGAGTGGGTGCTGGCCATCGGCTCGCCCTTCGGGCTCGAGAACACCGTGACCGCCGGCATCGTCAGCGCCAAGCAGCGCGAGACCGGCGAGTTCCTGCCCTTCATCCAGACCGACGTCGCGATCAACCCCGGCAACTCGGGCGGGCCGCTGCTCAACCTGCGTGGCGAGGTCGTCGGCATCAACTCGCAGATCTTCAGCCGCACCGGCGGCTTCATGGGCATCTCGTTCGCGATCCCGATCGACGAGGCGGTGCGCGTGTCCGAGCAGTTGCGCCAGCATGGCCGCGTGATCCGCGGCCGCATCGGCGTGCAGATCGCGCCGGTCACGCGCGAGGTCGCCGAGGCCATCGGGCTGGGCGAGCCGCGCGGTGCGCTCGTGCAGTCGGTCGAGGCCGGCGGCCCGGCCGAGCGTGCCGGGGTCGAGGCCGGCGACATCATCGTGCGCGTCGACGGCCGCCCGGTCGAGCGCTCGCCCGACCTGCCGCGCCTCATCAGCGCGATGGCCCCCGGCGCGCAGGCGCGCATCCAGGTCTTTCGCCGTGGCGCGACGCGCGACCTGACGGTGACGGTCGCCGAGTTCGAGCCCGAACAGCGTGCCCAGGCCGCGCCGGCGCCGCGCCCCGGTGGCGGCGCGGCCAGCGTCATCGGCGCAACGGTGTCCGACCTCAGCGAGCCGCGCCGGCGCGAGCTGCGCCTGCGCGGCGGCGTGGTCGTCGACGCGGTCGAGGGCGCGGCCGCCCGGGCCGGCCTGCGCGAGGGCGACATCGTGCTGTCGGTCAACAACGTCGACGTCACCGATGCGCGGCAGTTCAACACCCTGGTTGCGCGCGGCGATCGCAACCGCCCGCTGAGCCTGCTCGTGCGGCGCGGCGACTGGGTCAATTTCGTCATCGTGCGGCCGGGCGGCTGAAGCTGGCGGCGCTGGGGTGCGGGCCGGCGGGGGTTTCAGGGCGCGTCGCGGGCTGGAATTCAGCCCCGGGGGCCAGTGGGTCTTTCTGCCATGCGGGATGCCGGGTTGCCTGACCGGTGTCCGGTGGAGGCTGGCGTTTACCTCCGGAAGTGTGTGTTCGCAAACATTCCGTGGCGCCGAAGGCCATTGCGAGCGCAGGCGAATAGAATGACGCGGTTGGCGGCGGTGTTTGGGGTGCTTCCGTGGCGTCAGAGATGCAGGCGAGTGCTCACATGACAGACCCCGCAGGGCCTGTGTAAAAGCTGTTGAAACATTTTCTTGTCGGAACCCTGCAACGGCCGGAAAACAAGCAGTGGTGCGGGTTTCAGCCCGGTCCTTTTCGCTACAATGAAGGCCCAACAAGCAGTTGCCATACGTTTTGTTGGAAGGCGCGTCACCCTCTTGGGCGCGCCTATTTTTTTGCCCTGCTGCGCCCTGGCCGGTGGCCGGGCGGCCGCCGCGGCGGCGCCGTGCGCGCCGCTGACGCCATGAGCCTGCGCGCAGCGTGACCCACCGTCCGATGGACCACATCCGCAACTTCTCGATCATTGCCCACATCGACCACGGCAAGAGCACGCTGGCCGACCGCATCATCCAGCGCTGCGGTGGCCTCACCGACCGCGAGATGGAAGCCCAGGTGCTCGACTCGATGGACCTCGAGCGCGAGCGCGGCATCACGATCAAGGCGCAGACCGCGGCGCTGCGCTACACCGCGCGCGACGGCCGCGCCTACCAGCTCAACCTGATCGACACGCCCGGCCACGTCGACTTCAGCTACGAGGTCAGCCGCTCGCTGTCGGCCTGCGAGGGCGCGCTGCTGGTCGTCGATGCCAGCCAGGGCGTCGAGGCGCAGACGGTGGCCAACTGCTACACCGCGCTCGAGCTCGGCGTCGAGGTCGTGCCGGTGCTCAACAAGATGGACCTGCCGCAGGCCGACCCGCAG
>Ga0208733_100090_pt1 | contig 46699 bp, 53 predicted proteins | sample SubbioR11Jul_8B1_FD_184816 | JGI IMG/M metagenome (GOLD analysis project Ga0208733, IMG submission 184816) | Serpentinite rock and fluid subsurface biosphere microbial communities from McLaughlin Reserve, California, USA - CR11Jul_8B1 (SPAdes) | ecosystem: Environmental > Terrestrial > Deep... | reverse complement strand
GAGGGGACAAATTTTTTCTTGACAATCAAAAAAAATGGTGTACGTTGACGGTAAAAGCGAAGCTTAATGTTCATAAATGGAGCGCATTATTCCAGGTCTCCTATTGACAACGCTACCAAAATTTTACATCCGGCTCTCTGGCTTTTATCGCCGGCCATACTTCACTCAGAAAATATAGGACGGCATCCTTATTGGCAAACATATTCATGCCACCTGTGTAAATAAGAGACAGCGCCTCGTTTTCCCAATTTGGAAAAAAATAATCCGTATCGACTCCGTTGGGAACGACGGCAAAATTCACTCCCGGAATCATTTTCTTTAGTTCATTTCCATCTGTTTCAGACATTACGATGTTGCATTCATACTTTGGGCTCTCTTTTTTCTCATATTTCCTCAACCTTTGTGCCTGCAAAGACAAAAAATACTTGGCAAGGGGATTTTTCTCCACCGCCGCCCTTCTTTCCATAAGCTTCGACTCGATGTTGTGGTGAGTAAGCACTTTTGTTGTCTTGCTGTTATCAAAAACGAATTGGGATAGGGAGATCGTGTCATAGTGGATCAGGTCGAATTGATCCTCTTCCAGCAACTGGTCAATCCTGCGCTCCATCAGCTTTGATCTGTGGGCGAGCACGCTGAAAGGCTTTGGAGAGAACAAGCTAGTGAACAACCCGGCATATTTATTCAATTTCGATTCCTTAACCCATAAAGGAAAAAAGTCAGCTTCTGTGCAATATTTTTTGAGTTCCTCCCTTGCGTCTTCGACTTCCTTTTTCGTCTTTAAAACGTCTAGATGGACGAAGGCAAGGAGATGGACGCTGTTATACTTGCTTATTTCCCGAATTAAATTATAGCCCCTCTGAAGAACACCTCCATGGGGGGGATAAGGAACAATTTGCGAGAGAAAAAGTATATTCACGGGTTTTATTGCTCCAAAGATGACGGCTTCGTAAAAAGTCGAAAACCGCCCTTTTCTGTCATTCCCGTGAAAACGGGAATCCAGGAAATCCAAGTAGTTCTGGACTCCCGCCTCCGCGGGAGTGACGACTGGGGGGACTGTTTACGAAGTCAGCGGAGATGTTTTGCCGAGGATCTCTTTTACCATAGCCGTGTTGTATCTTTCGGAGGCAAAGGCGGAAGCAATGTTCAGCGGCTTCCTGGAGGGGAATAAGACCCTCTGGAGAACCTTCAGCACCGAAGATGCGACAGTAATGAGAAAAGTGGGAATATACAACGCCTTCAGGTCTTTTCTCTTTTCAAATAGCCTGGAAACGAGGTCCTTACGTGTCAACGCATCCGGCTCCACCAGGTTCAAAATAGGCGGCGCTGAATCGTAATCATCCAGATAGCATTCGATAACCCTGGTAACTGTATGCACATCGCATACACTCAGCCGGCTCTTCCTGCTCCCTATTACGACGAACATCGATCCCACCTCGCGCCCAAGACGGCCCGGCGCTTCGAATCTCTCGAAGTCCACAAGAGGCCCTGGCCTGATGATTTTGGCATCGATACCCAGTTGCCGGCTCAAATTGTCCACGATCTCTTCGGCTTTCGCCTTCCCCCACACATAAGGTCCTCTTCCTAAATTATCCTGATCAACCGGGGAAGTCTCGTCCAGGGGCCTTCCCGATTTTCGGCCGGGTTTCAATATAGCAAGACTGCTGATATAAATGAATTTCTTTATGCCGGCTGCCGCTGCAGCCTCCAGCAACTTCCGGGTCGCATCCACCGAATTTCTCTGATGGTCTTCCTTCCCCCCCGATGTCTCTGCGGCGCAGTGGATGACGGCCGATGCCCCTATCAGGGCGTCTGGGGGAATTCCATTAGCCAGGTCGAAAGCCGCATATTCTACTCCGGGGTCCCGATCAGAGAAACGGGGTAGGTTGCGGGAAACAGCCTTGACCGGCCACCCTGCTGAGCGGAGTTGTCTGCAAATCACCCTCCCAAGAAATCCATTCCCCCCTGTCACCAAAACGTATTCCCTATTTTGTGTTGACGGCAATGCCCTGGCTTTTTCTTCAAGAAGCGCCTTTGCATATTCTTCTGATTCACACTCTTTCACCTTCAATTCCGTTCCGATTTTTTCGCATATTCTTACTGTCGCGACGATTGAATCCGGATTGATTATGGGCTTTTTTCCACCTAAAATGCTCAGGTAAAAGTTTTCAATTAATTCCGGAAACCCTTCATAACTCCTGTTTTTTTTGATCGCCAGCCCGAGCAAGGCTTTTGTCGATTTCCATGCAATCTGCCAACCTTGCCGATAGGGAGTAATAATTGCGGAAACGGCATCCGCACCTCCCCCCGAAAGATTAATCACTACCCCACGGACATAATCGATATAAACTGAACCGTTGGTCCCCACGATTTTCAAGTAAGAGTCCACCGGCCTTCCTTTTAATGATACCAAGAGAAAACCTTTGCGCCCGTTATTCTCTATTATTGCTCGGATTTCTCCATCGGATTCCGCCTCTATACTCTTTATGATAACGTTTGCTACTGCCCCTCCTTCTCTCTTCAAAAAATGGAGCAGAGTGTACACAGGATGGGGCAAAATGTCTATTGCCTGAGCGACGGCGGATATCGATTTCCTGACCTTCCTAAAAGTGAAATAGCTTTCCACATGGATAATGTCGCCGATGCACCTGGAAAATCTTTCCGCTTGTATCGTTACCCTATGCGCCAGTAATTGATGCCCGGCAAATAATTTCAGTCCCCGGCTTTTCGCGATTCGCACCAGTTCTTCGGCTTTGATTCCTTCCAAAACAAAAGGCTTCTCAATAAATACGTGGGCCCCGTTTTCCAACGCCATCTTGCCATATTCATAATGCTTATCGGGGGGAGTGACTACATGGACAACATCGGGCTTCACGGCATCAAAGAGTGCCCCGGCACTTGAAAACACCGCGGGTTCTTTATCAAAGAAGGTGCTCACCCTTACGCGGTCCATCGAGGGGTCTGCCAGGGCAACAATCTCAGCGTATTTCTGGGGTTTGATCGCCTTTACATGATTGATCCCCATTCGCCCAATCCCGATGATAGCGACTTTCAATTTCTTTTCTTGCGGCATAATTATATTTCTTGAATATTACCCAGAGACTCTTGATACTTTTAATACCTCATCATATATCTTCATCTGTTGGTCTATATACCAGGTCCAATTTCTCGATAGCGCAATCTCCCGCCCCTTTTCTCCTAACCATTTAGCCTTTTCCCTGTCCTCAAGAATTGTCAGAATTGCTTCTGCAGCGCTTCGATAATCCCGCTCATCCACCAGAATCCCGCTTTCTCCATGAATTACGACTTCAGGGATACCGCCTGATCGGGTTGCGACCACCGGAAGCCCGTACAGACCGGCTTCCGTTATTATCAACCCATAGGCTTCGAAATCATCGGGCAATGTTCTCGGAGTATGGAGCAGCAGGTCCGCTTCCATATAGAGTTCCCCCAGTTGTGCCTTTCCAATTCGTCCCAATATCTTTACTCCTCCAATTTTTTCTTTATCAATCAATTCTGAAATCATTCTGTAATAGAAGTTATTTAATCCGTCCCCCGGGCCAATGATTAAAAAGATTGCATCGGGATACTTCCCACGAACAATATTAAAGGCCCGCAGAGACGTCTCAATATCCTTGACCGGAATAAACCTTGTGACGCTGATAATGACGGGCGGGCCTGTCTTGAGGGAATAGTTTTTGCCGCCAATAGAATTCTCAGAATCTACAGCGTTAAGAATTGTCTCAATGTTTTGTGAGGCAATTGAAGAAGAAAAATATTTTAAAATCTCTTTTCTAACTGCGTCTGATACTGTTATCATTTTTGTCGCTGACTTGATGATATGCTTATACACGATCCTATCAATGACCTTATTGCACGCTATGTATCCATAACGGCCATGAGTAGTAATCACGTGCGGAATCCCCAATGTTCTTGTCAGTAAATATCCGTATATCCCCCACGGGTGTGCATCCAGTGAATGAACCAAACTGATGTTTGTTTCTGTCTGTACAAACCTTCTAAGGTCAAATATCTTCCTGAAGCGCAGAATTCCACTTATTGACTGCATATAATCAAATAACTCGGGCAAGATAAAATGTGTCTGGCATTTAAAGCTCAGACTTGACAGGCGTATCTCGGCTGATCGTGGCGCCCATAGAACCGGTTCAATACCTCTTTTCACAATGTGGTTTAAGAATTCGCACGCCCATCTTCCCCACCCCGTGGTGTCATCTAATGATGGTACGATATATCCAATCTTTATTGATTTCATTCATGTTACTTTCTTTGTCTTGTTTGTTAACTTTAGGTTTGAAAGCTATATTGAAAGAAGAAGGTTGGCTTGAAATATCCATTTTGTTGTTTTCCACATCTTGTCTAATTCATTTACACAAACATGTCTAACCTCCTGGTATTTTTCATCAATAATGCTTATGTCATATCCCATATTTTCTAACCATTCAAGTAAACCCAATGCAGGTGTCCCTGCCTTCTCAAGCCAATCAGGGGTATATTCCATAAATATTTTTGGCTTATAATTCTGAATTACTCAACTCGCGCCTTTCAAAACCAAACCTTCAGCCCCCTCTGTATCAATTTTTAAAACGCTTAAACCAACAGGCCTTCCTTTTTCTCTGATAAACTCGTCAAGAGTTGTTGTCTCAATATCTATTCTCTTTGAAGTACTTTTTCCCTGAATTATGGAATGCATGCCAAGGTTGCGCTCGTGAACAAACAGTGGGCTTATACCACCCTTGTCAGAAAGGCCTTTCCTTATTGGTATGATATTTTGATAATTATTCAATAGAATATTTTGCTTTAACATTTCAAAAGCTTCATTTTCTGGCTCAAATGCGTATACTTCACCATAGCCCTTGAGAGCTTTAGCCGCCAAAAGCGAGTAATATCCAAAATTAGCCCCTATGTCCATCACTGTCATGCCTTGACTAATTGAATTGTAAAACAATTTCATTTCATATGGCTCGTATATTCCCCCAGTCACTAATGTTTCAAAAATACCTTTGTCTCGAAGGCTTAATTGCATCTTCAACCCAAGCACATTTAAAACCATTTTTCCATTTGGCCTAAGTATTTCATAAGCTATTCTTTGCAATGACATCTTTCCTGGCAGCCGTCTAACTCTGCTACTCCTGAGATATTTTATAAACTTTACGTAAATCGATAGGTTGTTCATGGTTTTTTAAGAGATTACTTGGTTATTCCCCTTAATAACGCCTAAAGTTCCACGATATCCTTGATGTTTTCTGGCCCATATTTTATGATTTTCTCATTAATATTTTTATTTATTGTAAACATCCTGGTACCACATTTCAAAAAATAATACCCACCAGAGTTTTCCGCCTAGTGGGCTCTTATATAGCCTTTTCTCATTATCCAGGACCATCTCTTTGAGCAACCGCAAATTCAGAATTCCGCTCGCCCTTGACTTGTCCAAGAGATAGCTATGCGGTATGTCGCGTAGATCATTTGCGATCCACTCTCTCAACGGCACCCCAAAGCCCATCTTTTTTCGCCGGAGGATTGCTGGGGGAAGTAATGGGGCCATTGCTTTTTTGAGAATATACTTACTTGTCCCCTTCCACAATTTCAGACTGGAGGGAATCGTTGCCATAAATTCAAGTAACTTGTGATCCAACAATGGCACCCTGACCTCCAGGGAATTCATCATGCTCGTGATGTCAACCTTGGTCAAAATGTCATTGGGCAGATATGTGTGCACATCCAAATCCTGGTATCGCGTAAGGGGATCAGCTATAGAGTTATTCATGGAATCTTTCAGGTACTCTCTTTGCCCATTTTCCCCAATCATTTTCTCGTAAACATCCGTGTTGAAGAGGCTCTTCTTGTCCAAGTATCCATACTGGTTTTTCATGTAGTCGAGAAATCTCTCATTCGAGCTCCGTGCCAGACCACCAATAAATGTCTTCCCTTTGAACTCGCAAGGATACATGCGGTGCAATCCACCGAAGAAGGCTTTTCGAAGGAATTCGGGCATGAAGTCAAACACGGTCATGCCCATGCAGTGGCTGTAGCGGTCATACCCGGCAAAGGCCTCATCTCCCCCGTCGCCTGAAAGGCATACGGTTACGTTTTGCCTCGCCATTTTGGAGACGTAATAAGTGGGAATTGCGGAAGCGTCGGCGAAGGGTTCGTCGAAGTGATAGACGAGTTTCGGGATCAGTTCTCTGATGTCAGGGGTGACGACGTACTCGAAGTGCTCTGATCCGATCAACCTGGCAACCTGCCGCGAATAAGCCGTTTCCGAGAAATCCTTTTCATCGAAACCTATGGAAAAGGTTTTGATCCTCTCAGGAGCGACATCAGCCATCAACCTGACGACTGTGCTCGAATCGATGCCCCCGCTTAGAAGCGCTCCCAGCGGAACGTCGCTTATCAGCCTGATACGAATCGACTCCCTGATCAACTCAACTAATGTGTTAATTATTTCATCTTCACTTAAGGTATCATCGGGGGCATAATTGAGCTGCCAGTATTTTACCTGCCTCACGTCGCCAGGGTTGGATAACCTGATCTTGAGAAAATGCGCGGGCTTTAACTTCCATATATTTTTATATATTGTTTCCGGCGCCGGCACATAACCGCACCCAAAATAATCATTGAGACCCTTGAGATTGATTTCCTTCGGTATTTCCCGATCCTTTACGATGGCCTTGATCTCGGAGGAAAATACGAACCTGTCTTTTCCCGTATAAAACACGAGGGGTTTCTTTCCCAGCCTGTCACGGGCAAGAAACATTTCCCTTTTCTTCTCATCTAGGATACCGAAGGCAAACATTCCACGTAGCCTCGGCAAAACATTTTCGCCCCATTCTTCATAACCGTGAATAATGACCTCCGTGTCGCTGTTCGTTTTAAATCGATGCCCCTTCGCTTCCAGCTCTTTTTTCAGATCAGGATAATTGTAGATTTCACCGTTATACGTGATCCATACCGAACCATCCTCATTGGCCATGGGTTGTTTACCGGAATCAAGGTCTATGATACTCAATCTCCTGTGCCCGAGCCCTATATTCCTGCTGATATAATAACCCTCTTCATCGGGTCCTCTATGAGTCAATGTATCTGTCTGTGATTTGACCTGGCACCCGTCTGCCGGACGATTATCCCAGTTCACAATGCCGAAAATACCGCACATAAACAATTACCTCAGTTTCTTTTCCTTATCCCGTTAGTGTAGTGCATTAAAAATTTCTATACAATCCGGTTGTGGCGAGCATGTCGAACCATGAACGGAACCTCTCGATATCGTTCACCCTTCGACATGCTCAGGGTGAACGGGGTATGTAAATAAGCGTTGGATGCACTACATTAGCTTACATTAGACAGGGTAAATGAATTCACAATGATCTTCTGTAGACTTCTCGAAAGGGTGAGATGGGTGCAGCCTCAGATATTTGATGCCATGCACTCAATGATTTAAAACTTCCATATAAAGATTCTCATAACGTCTTGCCATCATTTCGGCACTGAATTCGTTATGATATTTCTGAATCGCATTCCTTCCAATATCCTCTCTTAATTCCTGCTGATCCAACAATCGCTCGAGTGCCGCCGCTATTTCCTCTATATCTTTAGGCTCCACTAGAAAGCCAGTTTTCCCTTCTTCTATTACCAAATTGTTATCGCCAACACTCGTAGCGACAACAGGCTTTCCGCAAGCCATTGCTTCCAGTAACACTATTGACATCGCTTCCCAGAGAGAGGTCTGAACAAGTATATCAAATAAAGGTAATAATCTTGATCCAGCATTCTCGACCCGACCAATAAAATATACTGTATTCTCAAGACCCAAGCTTCTGCTTTTTGACTCGAGTTCATTCCTCAAGTGCCCGTCGCCAGCGATAAGGAAAACGAAATCATTTCTTTTTTTCTTTAATTTATATGCGACTTCCAATAAATATTGCAAACCCTTTTGCTCAATCAATGTAGAAACAGAGCCTATAATAATTTTGTTATGGTCTACATATTCCTTAATAATCGCTTTATCCAGATTCTGCTTGTGGTCCACCCCGTTCCAGATCGTGACAATTCTACTTTCCGGTATTCCGTGGGTATTTCTGATACTTTTTTTCTGTTCATGTCCAACCGCAACGAGCCTCTCCGGAATTCTCCAGAACACTCTTTCCAGGAAAAGATGTTTTTTCACCACGTGGGGATAATTGCCGAAATGAAATGTATGAACAGTCCTGAGCCCCGGATAAGTCAATTTGCATAATGAAGCATCCATTAGGGAATATAGCGTGTGAGTATGGAGGATATCTGTCTGTTTCATCTTAACAATATTTCTTAACTTCAAAAAACTTAGATAATCAGGTTTCGAATGATCAGCTCTGTCTACGCCGATCACATCATATCCTTCATCCGCAAGTTCTTTTCCGATCTTGCCTCTCTCTTTCAGGTGACAGACCGTTACATCAAACAATTGTCTATCAAGGTACCTGCATAAATTTGCGATAACGGTCTCCGCACCACCCACGTCCAGAGATGATCCCACAAGCAGTACGTTCTTTTTATTTTTTATTGTCATTCTTGAGCATCCTGATATTCCTGTAGACACTTACTCCAAATTGTACGAAATCTGCCGGCAAATATGTCAGGCAATAATATAGATAATTTTGAAATACAAGGGGGTTCAACTGTATGCCTTCCAGTAATAATGACCTTGCATCCTCTCTTTCCTTTAAGCGAAAGCTCACTATCGCCAGGTTTTTCAATAATTCTGCTTTTCTCTTTCTAAATGCGGTTTTTTTCTCTGCTCTATTGAACTCATTCTCGTATTGATTAATGATCCACAGTACACTACATATTATCTTCTTAATGTTTGTAAAATTCGTAAGTTGTTTTTGATGTCTTCTGTATTGAACGAGCACTTCATTGATAAACCCAAAGGAATGCTTTTTTGAAAACCTGAGCCAGTATTCATAATCCTGCTGTGTTCTTAGGTGCGGAAGAAACCTTCCGACTGCGTCGGCATATTTCTTTCTGAACACCATCGTTGACGGGAGTATAAAGTTACCCATGAATAAATCATCAAATATCTTTCCTGAATAGAGCATTACATGTTTACCTGAATTTGCGGAAATGCTTTCGCAATCATCAAATATATCTTTAAAATCTTTTCTTGTGCGATTGAAGAATGGAAATATTAATTTTGTCCCTCTTTCATGCAGTAATCCATCCGCATTGAACACCGAAAATTCACTGAATACTCCACCTAACTCCGGCCTCCTTGATAATACTTTCATTTTTAGCATAAGGTTATCGGGGAGCCAGATGTCATCTCCATCGAGGAAGGTGACATATTCGCCTGATGCCATCTCCAGACCGACATTACGGGCGACTGCCAGACCCTGGTTTTCCTGGTAATGGTAATGTATTCTATTCCAATATGATTTCAGGCGATCGCGGGTCGAGTCCGTTGAGCCGTCGTCGATGATGATGATTTCATATTCCCGGTAAGTTTGCTCAAATATTGAGTATAGAGCATGCAGTATATAATCCTCATTATTGTAAGTTGGAACAATGACGCTAATCATCTTTCTATTGGAAGTAACCATATTTTTATATTGCTGTTATATTTTGTGAATGTTTATCACATCTATCCATTTTATCTAATAGGCCGAACTGCTGTATATTGAGGTTATGTTAGGAACCAGATTGGTGGTCATTTGCTGATCTCGAACCGATATTTATTGTGTTGTATACGTATCATAAATAAGACACCGGTGTGGGCAAGAGAGTGATCATCACTGGTTGTTTCAGCGCTTATTTTGATTTGCGCCAGTGTCAACAAAGTCGGTCGCTTCGCATAAGGTGGTAAGAATAAATAGGTGGGGGTAATATAGTCCTGAGAGAAAAGCCCCCCCCACGATAAATCCAATAAAGGAAGACTGCACCGCTACTGTTAATCTTCGTGCTGATTCAGAATTATGAGACGTCTGTTTGTTGAGGCTTCTTATTCTTTTTTCATTGCGGATCAAATTGGAAACAATTATCCCTAATAGAATAACTAATCCCGTAAATCCAAATTCCCCCAATGCCAAAAAGTATATCGAGTGGGCGTTGGACCAGGGTATTTCCCTTCTTCCGACCCCCGGCGGTCTGTATTCCACCCCATACTTGACTCCAAAATGGCCGGCGCCAACCCCTATAAAAGGATAATCCGTCGCCATTCTCACTGCGGATTTCCAGGCCATGATCCTTCCCTGGGCGGACCCTTCCGTTTTATAATCTGCTACAGTCTTCATCCTGTCAAAATATACTTGAGGGGCAAACCATGCCACCAATACAATAAGCGCCCCAAGCCCGATTAACCCAACGGCCTTTTTCCTTCCCCTGAGCACAAGGTAGAGAATAGTTGCTCCAAGAGCAATGCTGCCGCCCCTTGATTGTGTGCCTACTACTGTCAGGATCAATAAGCAAAAGGCGCTAAAAAAGAATATTTTTTTGAGCCTGCCTTCACTAATTTGAAAAAGATAAAGCGCTAAAGGGACTACTATACATACCGACCATGCAAAGTCATTGCCGTCGCCAAGAAAAGTGACCCCGGCGATATAGTTCCTTGCTTCCGGCGCTAAGACGACATTGGGGTTCAGGATTACCAACAATACATGAATGAAGACCAGGACTGAAAATACAGCCTTGATCCTCTGCATATCAGTTACCTGCTTTACGATCACGAAATATATCAGCAAATACCCTACGATCGCCTTAAATGCATTGTAAACATAAAGTGTCACATCGGCGGTTATTGACTGGATGGGGAATAAAAAAAGGAAAAAAAGCAGCCATTTCGTATTCCGAGCGTTAATTACGGCCAAATTAGAACGACCGGCGTTTGAAAAAAACGTAAAAACAAAGACGGCAACAGGGATAACAGTGTTTAATTTCGCTGCTTCGAGAACAGGAAAATAGCTTCCTGGCCTTACATACTCAAACAGGAAGAATAACAACAACCCCCCAAAAAGCACCGTCGATACCGGCTTTATACCGTTGAAGGGGATGCCTTCTTTTATTGGCTTATTTACTGAGGAGTCCATGAAAATAGAAACGAATAGCACGAATGAGTCGGAACGACTGTCGTGCCGACACAGCGAATGACACGAAGGGGAAACCGAGGCTTTGGATGGACTGAATGGTTATTCAGGCGGATTTTCTTTTCTCATATATCAGGCGATCATATATTTTCGATAATTTTTTTGTTCTTTCATCAATGCTGAATTTCGCCTCAATAACCTTTCGTCCCTTCTCGGCCATTCTTTGAAAAGCGTCTTTGTCTTTAACGAAATCCAATATTCTTGCGGCCATTTCTTCCGGTTTTCCTGGCTGGATCAGAATCCCCGTTTCATTGTCGGTCACGGCCTCCGAGGTCCCGCCAACATCCGTTGCAATAACAGGCACTTCCATGGCAAGAGTCTCAAGAATAACATTGGGCATCCCTTCCGTATATGAGCTTTGCACAACCAGATCAAGGCTGTTGTAAACATTAACCATATTTGTCCTGTATCCTGCAAATATGATTTCATTCCGGATTCCCAGATCTTGCGCAAGCTCTCTGAGTCGCGCCTCATCATTGCCTTTGCCTATTAGCACAAACCTTGCATCTTTGTGCTTTTTCAGAACGGCAGAAGCAGCCAGGACAAAATCGGCTTGGCCCTTTTCGGGGCTAAATCTACCGATATTACCCACGAGAAGGGTTTCCTCCCCCGCCCCGATTTCTCTCCGAAAGCTTCGGTCCTCCAAATTCCGTCGAAAATTATCTATGACAAGCGCATTATGCAGGACGGACACTTTTTCTTCTTTGATCCCGAGTGGAAGAACTTCCTCCTTCATCCTTTCTGAAACACAAATAACATGATCGAAGAAGCGCAGGATGGTTTTGTCAAGTTTTGTGAAGATTTTGCCTTTAAACCCGTTCTCGATCCATCCATGTAGGGTTGCAACCACAGGAATCCTGCACACTTTTCCACTGATAAGGCCAACTATATCCGAACGGACTTCATGTGTATGAATAATATTAATATTTTCTTTTTTGATCAAACACCTTATCTGGAGGATAATTGTCGGGTCGTAGCTGCAGGATTCATCTATTCGGAAAATCTTCAGTTTCTTTTGGAAACCAGCTTTTAGAAAGGGATTTTCGGTTGAATTTCTCCTGCAGAAAGCCCCTATGAAGTTCCCATACCTTTCCGGGTTTATTCTTCCTGCTGATTCTAATATGGTTCGACCGGGGCCGTCTACCCACGGGGAATCCCTTAATTCCATAATATTTATTCTATTTTTCCCCATCTCTGATTTGGTGTTAGTTCTCCATTTATACCCTGGCAATGCCTTTTTTGGTGAAGAACCTCAAGGCGGGAATATATCTGCATGCTGTCTCAAGGTAAGCATCTCTTTCCACTTTTGAGAACGATATGTACCAGGCACTAACACAGAAGACCGGAAGAATGGCTGCAACCCAGAGGAAGAATACGACAAGGTTTTTGGCAGGGAAATAGACACTTACAACGTAACAGCAGGCTGTGAAAGGGATACTCGAAAAGAATGGAGGAAGAATTGATTTCCTTAGATAGTTAATGGTGGATATTCCAAGATTTCTACAAACCACAACAGGCAGGATGATACCCATAAACAGGATATGGGGAATGGCGGTGCCGAGGGCGACGCCCACAATTCCCCATATTTTGACGAATATGACGCTCAAAATGATGTTCACCGAAGCTTCTCCTATTAGCAAATAGGCAATAATGTGATGGCGACTCAATCCATGCAAAGCACTATTGATAATGGGACGCCATAAACCAAAAATGGCGGGGAGAGTTAAAATAATCAAGACAAACGCTGAACCTTCCCCGTATTCACTCCCCATCCAAAGTGAGATAAAGTTCTTTCCCATAAATAAATATACAATGCCGATTGGGAGTCCTAACAGGAGAGATAATTTTGTCCCTCTCGCTAAAATTGATTTGATTTTGGCCATATCGTTCTTGGACTCAAGCTCACTAAAAAATGGGGTTAATACCCACGTGCTCATTTCGATCAATCCACGCATATAGCTGACCAAGCTACTGGGGATTGCATAAAATGTTATTACAGAAACCGGGAGGAAGATCCCGATTACTACAGCATCTGTAGCGAATATGATCTTCGAGCTGATATTGTTCAGAAAGACGTATTTTCCGTAATTTATCAATGACCTGAATTGCATTCTCTGCCTAGTAAGGCGTAGCAGTTTAAATTCAGGAAGCAATTTCCGACATTGCCAATAGATAAGGGCGTTAGAAATTATGGTTCCACCCAACCCGACCAGCGAAAGGGCAATGATCCCATACCCCGCCTTGATGACTGTGACCACCAGAATAAAACCCACCACGCTCATTGCCATGCCGATCTTCTGGAAGATGTCGAAGCGCTGTAAACCCATCAAAATACCGATATAGGCATTGAAAAACCAGTTAAGGGCTATGTTGAGTCCAGTCAGAAGCAAAACCAGCCTGGTAACAGAAACAACACTTTCCTCCAGTCTGAATATGTGGGGAAGTAGCAGAATTAAGACTGAGACAACCGCGATCGTCAGGACGCTGATGAATAAGTATAGGTAGATTGCGGAGCTTACGATTTCATTTATCTCATCGAATTCCTTACGTGAGTAATGCTTCGATACATAACGGACCACTGCTTCCCTGATTCCAAGGTCAAAGAGCCACGTGTAGCCGGTTATCTGGTTCACCAGGACCAATATCCCATACCAGGTGTTACCCAAACCAAGTACCACGATAGGCGCTTGAATGAAACTCAGAACCATCCCAACACCCATGCCAGCCCAATTGAAAGCAATGTTTTTCGATATTCGTTGTGAGGAACCAATCATGGCTAATTAAATTCCCCGGTCAATATCTTCATAGACTTCCATAACTTCTTTAACGGTGTTAGATATCATGAGGTTTTTGGTCACAAACTCATATGCATTTTCACCTATCCTGTCTCTTAATCCATTCTCTCTTAGTATAAAAGAAAGTTTGTTCGCCAATAAAAATGGGTCTCCATGGTCGATAAGAAATCCATTTTCGCCATCAGCAATAACTTCTGTTGGGCCTCCACATTTTGTTGATACAACAGGCTTTTTCAGGTACATGGCCTCAAGGTTTACCATCCCAAATGGTTCAGGCTTGATGGAAGAATGAACCACCACATCCATAACGTTCATCAAATCCCCCGGATTATTTTGAAAGCCGGTAAAAATGACGTTTTGCCCGATATTCAATTCTTGGATGATTCCTTCCAGTTTTTTCTTGTAGGAGTCCCCCTCAATAACACCGCCAACGAGCAGGCACTTGATTCCTGGCCAAGTTCTTTTCAGGATGGCCGTTGCTCTAACAACTATTTCCTGTCCCTTCCATTCCTTTATATTTCCGACGACCCCAATGATCGGATCGTTGCTTTCAATTCCATATTTTTTTCTTATGGGTATCTTGTTCTCCTTCACTCGAAGATTTGAAGGATCGACGCCGTCATAAATCATTTTTAACCTCGCTTTTGGGACCCCCTCATGTAACAAGCCTGAATAAATCAACCTTGTTATGCATATCACCGCATCGAGCCTGTTGACCAAAAACCTAATTATAATCGGCAGATTTTTGCTGAAGCCTCTTTCATGGGTTAAAACCTTCATGCCTGCGATCTTCGCCGCTAACGTCCATTCGTGGTTTCCTTTTATGCTGTTATTCAAATGGACAATGTCGATGCTATTCTTTTTCAGGTATGAGGAATAAAGAAGCGCAGGCCACAAAAAGGTCCAAACGAAGTTTGCGGTTTTTTGCAGAGGAAGGAACAACAGCGATATCTTACCCAGAAGAGGGGTTACGTTTTCCAACAGAAGTCGGATATCCAATGGGCTGTATTTTTTGAATATGTGGGTTTCAATCCCCAGGCCACGAAGTCTGACGGCTATGTTATGATTATCGTAAAAAATCACTATAGGATAAAACCTTTGCCGGTCCAGATTGGCCACCATGGAAAACAAACAGGAGTGGGAGCCTCCCACCGTTCCATCCCGGCATCCCTCAACATATAATATTCTTTTCACCGAAAATCCTTTTGGAAACGGGTTCTTATAAGATGCGTCCCTTGACACTTTCCATGACTGAGGCGACTTTGCCAAGCATCTCATCCTGCCATTCAGTAAAGGACAATATGTGGTTGGCATTTTTTATGATGTGAATATCGATGTTTTTTCTGAACTCATGAAATTCCGGCTTAAAATTCTGCATGTACTTCTCTTCGAATTCCCAGTGGAGTCTATCCGCCCCGCTGAAAACCAGTTGAACTCTACGGGTCGAGGCAACCTTATGAAATATCTCAGGAAAGAGAGGGTTCAAGTTGTTGTTGCTCCCTTGAGCCTGCCCTGGCTCGTTATTCCGTCCCAGGAGCTTTTTGGCTGAATCTTTTAAGAAAAAAGAGAGCGATTTCATTATCAAGCGATAGTCGCTTTGCAGGGAAAAAAATCTGAGCCAGGCGCTTCCTCGAGTCAGCTTCTCCAAATAGCCCTTTCTAATCTCCTCCAATTGTCCTCCGGAAATGTACCGATATGGATCAACTTTCGACCCGTTCAGGCTTACGGGCATCCCAAGGCCGATTACCTGTTCGACCCGCATGTCCCGTGCGCCTGCATGGAGCGCAGTGATCGCACCCCCGCAAAGGCCGGCGAGGATAAACCGTTCAGTTCCATACTCCTTTTCCATCCAGTCCATCGCGGATAGGGTATCGTCAACGTATCTCCCGACTTGAACTGTTGCGTAAAAATCCGCTGCCATAACCTCTTCAATTTCTCCTTCAGAATCGCCTATTCCTTCAGGATCAAACCTCAAGACACAAAAACCCATTTCACAGAATCTTTTCGCCATCTTGAGATAAAGTCTGTGCGGGGCCACCCGGCTTTTTATGCCCGGACTCAGAATGATGATCCCAACATCTCTTGGAGGTTGTGGAGGGGTATGAAGCATACCGAAGAGTTTAAGCCCTTTTTGATTGACGAAAGTGATGGGTTTTATTAGGGAGGCCATAGTTATAAAAAATGGGTGTAGGGTGCAGGGGGTTGGGGGTAGAAAAAATATGAAAGTTACATGTTACAGGTTGCGAGTTTCGTTTAAGGAATAATGGAATAAGGAACCCAGGAAACCAGGAAGAATGGAACGTTGGGATGATGAGTTATAAGTTTTAAGTGTTGAGTCTACTCTTTCCATCCAAAACCCTCTTGTTTCAGTGATTTGTGTGCTCCAAAATATAGCTCTCCAATAGCAACACACGGAACAATTACTTCTTCGGCCATTGATAGGCAGTTATGAATTTGAGAATCTTTTGCAAAAAGAGAAATAATTATATTCGTATCAAGAAGATATCTACCATTCATTGATGTCTACCTTTTCACAACCTTCCTCTATCGCCTTTGACATTAACTGCAAGTCATCTTTGGAAATGGAGCCTTCAAATCGCAGAAGACTCTTCCCTTCGACCCCCTTTGGGGTTAAGGCTTTTATAATATCAAGTACACGAACTTGAAGGTCATGAGGAAGCTTATCAATCTGAGTAATTAGGGTTAAATTTATTTTAACATGCCTGACATTTTTTATTCAAGTTGCTTTTGGGTTCCTTGAGTTCATTCAGGGTTGCGAGTTAAGAGTTATAGGTATCTCGCTGAAATTACTGTTGACTTTCGTTAATATGTATGTAATCATATATATGCTTGTATCAAGAATTAAGAGGGGAGATACGTGAAACGCACAACGATATTTGCTGACGAAGAACTGCTAAGCGGCCTGAAGCATATCGCCGATGAAGAAGGCATCAGTGTTGCGGAAGCTATCAGACAAGCCCTTGATAGATTTGTCGCGCAACGGCAGAAATCAAGAAAAAGGCTTTCCTTCATTGGAACAGGCCGAAGCGGACGCAAGGATGTTTCTGAACGATGTGAAGAGCTTCTCTGGACGAAATCGGCTACTGAAAGCGGGGCCAACGATTGATGGCTGCCATAATAGTTGACACTGGTATTCTGTTCGCTGCGGCTGACATTGATGATGCCTGGCATGAACCTGTAAAGGTGTTCCTTCAGAACATGACAGATACCCTTGTGGTACCCGTCACTGTTCTTCCTGAAATATGCTATCTTTTGAACAATCATCTTAGTCAAGAATCGGAGAGAAAGTTGATAGCCTCAATCATCCAAGGTGAATTAAGGATTGAGGGCTTAACAAGTGAGGATTTTCGTCGCTCGTTTCAACTCCTTGAGACCTATTCAGATCTTAATATTGGCTTCGTCGATGCTTCCCTGGTTGCTATCGCTGAACGTTCAAAAATCCACCGTATCCTCACAACAGATCGCAAACATTTTTCAATCATTCGTCCACGCCATTGCCAAACCTTTGAATTGCTGCCATAAAACTATTGGGTTACTTGTTCTTGAAAACATAGGGTGCAGAGTGCAGGGTGCAGGGTGTAGGGGGTAGGGTGTAGGGTGTAGGGGGTAAGTTATCAGTAATCAGTTATAAGTGCTGCCGTGCTGCAGTTGATTTGCAAAGGATCAGTTTTGAGTTGTAAGTGTCGAGTTATGCAACCAGCTCAAGTTTTAATTTTTCTATACGAGATCGTACCGGTTTTAACTCAGTAATAGTGATATACACAATGGGTGTGTCTTTATCAGCTACGCTCAGCGCTGTTTCCCTGGCCCAATTGTTAAATTCATCGTCCCCCCCAACCTGCATCACAACAAGGGCATTCTCCGGTATTTTATCCGCAAATTCCGGATACTCCAAAATATACCGGTCAAATTCCTTAACAAGAGTGGTATTTTTATCTGTGAATTTAAATTTTATTTAAGGTTTCCTTTTTTCAATTCTTCTCTGAATAATTCGAGGCGCGGCAATTCTTCTCTGTCCCTTTGACGTCCTGCTGCTTTTTTACTCTCGATAATGTCATCGATGGAGGCACAGAAATATAATTCGTCAATTAACTTGCTTCGCTTCCGGGCATCCTCAAAGGATTTGATCCCATCTGGAGCAAAAACAATATCTATTGGAAAAGGCCCGCCTCTGATCTGGATAAAATCTTTCCCTGCAATGATTGCTTCTTCCAATTCTTGATTGAGATCGAATCCTAACTCTCTTAATGCCAATGCCAGTTGTTCGCCATTCTGCCTGTTTTTAGAGGGGAAAATATCCATATCCTGTGTTGTACCGGGATAACCATACAGGATAGCCCCAAATTTCCCGATGAAAAGATATTCAACACCGTATTTCTTGAATATCTCCGCCAATCTTTTTGCTTTTTCGATCATTTATGTAGAAAATGATTACACAGATTCAAAGAACGATTACACCGATTAATAACCTTGGTATAGGTTACTACTTATAGTATCCGAGAAAGCGGGGCAGTTCCTTTTCAGACCATTTCCGGTATTCTTCCATCGTCTCGAATATTCTATAGGGCTTTTCATCGATGACCGGAATTTTAATTTGCACAAAGCCCAAACTAATTCGATCTTCCACGGCCCGTGACAATCCATCCCAAAAGTCGAGTTTTAGATGCTCCTCCTCAGAAATATTCCCTATTTTATATATAAGTCTTTGCCTCATACAGAGATCAAAACATTTGTATCAATGACAACCCTCACGATTTGATGCTCCTGAAATCGCTTACGATACGGGCAACATCGTCATCGGTTAATTGATAAAATCCCTTCTGTCTTGCCAAATTAATCGCCCGCTCATCATATTCCAACCACGTTTTGACCTTCTCACGTGATTCCAGGAATTCCAAAAAATCAAGAACTATTCCTTCCTTTTCCTCTATCCCATGCGTCCTCATTTACTCTCCCTTCGTCATCTATAATTGCATCGACAATTCGATGTCCCATAATTTGCCTCCTTTGTTTTCCAATTCTACACCTTTTCAGGAGGTTTTTCAATTCCCAGGATAAGGAGGCCAGGAAACCAGGAATGATGAATAAAAATCAAATGATCAGTAAGTAGTGACCAGTAAGCAGTTTAAAAGATATGGAATGATGGAATAGTGGAATAATGGAAAATGGTAAAGGTGACGGGGGCCGTTTCGTCTGTCGGTTATGTCCAGGAGGTCCGATTAGCCTTTCGACACCTTCTGCAATAAATAAGTCTTATTTTACCCTCCCATTTAAAAATGGCTAAAGTATCTCTCCCCTCTCTGATTTCCATCTCCAGTTTCTGAAAGATTTGAAGAGCCTCCTTTACCTTCAAGCAATAGCCTCTTTCTTTTCCACAATACCTGAGAGATAACCCCATATTTTTTCTGGAAATGGCCCCATGTTATCCTTATTACTTTCCAGTTCAAGAAATAAATCACTTATAGTTTTTCTAAGGTCTTCTAATGCTTCACCTTCTGTATCTCCATGCCCAAAGATATCCAGATCATAGCAAAAGGCTATTACCCCCTCCTCATCATACTCTAAATGGGCAACTAAAGGTTCTTTTAGTTTAAGGAGTGGATTATGCAAGCTATTAATCAAAACAGATTTTCTTTTACTGCTCTCTATGACTTTAGGTAAAACGTCCGAAATCAATAAATCCTTTAACTCTTTTATCTCATCTTCTACTCTGGAGGCATTACTCATGGTTTTCACCTCTTTTAAATCTAAGATTTATAAACAATTATAACAGAATAAACTCCCTGAGTTTTTTGGTTTGCTTCTCAAGGACTTCAGGGGTTAAGTTGCCGATTTCCCGTAGAACCCCCTTCTTTGCTAATATATCCTTAAATTCGATTATGCCCACACCTGCCCTTTCAGATGCCTGTCCAAGGGAAACCTGGCCTTTCCTAAAAAGGTCTATTGCTATGTTCAATCTTAGATCTGCTCTGGAAATAAGGAGATTTCTAATGGCATCTCTGATAACCTCGTCACGGCTGTCATATGATCCTATTCGAGTCAAAGACTCCAATTCGGACTCAAGAAGATCTTTATGTAGTTTTTTAATATCTCTTTTATAGGAGAAGATAATGTTAGAAAAGACACAATTTACATCCTCTTTCTCAATTTATTTCCTTCTGTTTGGCCAGGATTAAACACAACCTTGTTTTAAGGTATCATAAAATCTACGCCTTGTCCAGAACTTCACCCGGACCCAAATCCCGATTTAGAAATTTACCGTCCAGCGTAAATCCCCTCCCCTGGCGGGAGGGGACTAAGGGGAGGGGGAACCATTCTGGTGATTTATCACCCTCACCCTAACCCTCTCCCGTCAAGGGAGAGGGGAATGATGGAGGATTCCTATCTCTGTTTTTGGGCTCGGACTTCGCCCGGAAGCAACCCACAACGGGAATCCACAGAGGAATTCCCCTACAAAGATTTTGTGATAGGTCATCGACAAAAGCCCTTTGACTGCTTGCGCCATTATCGCTCCAACCATTCCTGTGTGATTCGGAACAGGTTTTCTGCACGGGCATAAAAGGGCTTGATTTCTTTCCAAAAAGGCTCCTCAACGGCAAGAGCCGCTTCACAATTTCCTATGCGGCCCTGCAGGCTCTTGAAGGGCTGACTTATATCCCCTTCTTTTCTGCTGATTTGCACAAGCAACGATTTACCCATAAACGAATTTTTCTGGTTAAGCAGGTCAATCGCCGCGCATTGCTCGTATAATGGCCACGACATCTCATAGCCATCCACATTAACGGTCTTGCCCTCCTTCATCATCCTGATAAGCGCATCGGTATTATATAGAATCTTCTTGTAGACCGATGTTTGCGTCGCAAGGTTGATCCTCAACATTTCCCTTATGTATGCGGACCCATTTACAACCGGCTCCAAGAGGATTAGTCTGCTAATGTTGGATCCATTTTCCCCTGCGAGTGAAGCAATCGTTCCTCCCAAACGAAGCCCAAGGAGGTTTACTGATTCAAGGGCTCCTACCTTTTCCATTAGGGTCCTGATCGCACAGTCTGTATCTGATAACATCGTTTCGAACGACGATTCTTCAAAATCGCCTTCGCTGTCTCCGTTCCCCATGTAATCGAACCGCAACACAGGGTAACCGTTACCCGCCAGATCCCGGGCAAAATTTACGAATACCCTGTGTGCCCAGAGTTTCTCTTCGGCAAAGGGCGCGCAAAAGACGAACCCTTCCTTTTTCGATGGTTCTTTGGGCTCATGGAGTACGCCGAAGAGCCGGTAATTTCCATTTGGGAAGAAAAAGGGGGTTTCGAGCATAAATAAGTTTGGAAGCTTGGAGGCTTGAGGCTTGGAAGCTGGGTTAAAAGCTTAGAAGCTGGAGGCCAGGAAGCTATGAAGCTACAAGGCTATGAAGCAACAAGGCTAAGAGGCTGGGAAGCTTGGAGGCTGTGAAGCCTGGAGGCTGAGAGGCCGCTAAACCTTATTTGCCACTAATTACCTCGTAAAACTTCCAAAGGAGTTTTCCTAATTTGTCGTAACAATTTCTGAGATCATCGTATTTACCGTCTTTGAAATAGCCTAATCGATGCGAAAAGTATAAAAGGTATTTTGTCTCCGCCAAAGAGCCCAAACTTATATTTATAAAACGGGACAGTTCCTTATCCCCTTTCCTGGAATATCCTTCAACTATATTCGTGGGCACCGATAGAGCTGCTCTTCTAATCTGTGAAGTGAGCCCGTACATCTCTTCTTTGGGGAAATCTTTTGTGATTTGATATACCCGGTACGCAAGATCATCCGATAATCTCCATACTTCCAGTTTTTGCCATCTTTCTTCTGCCATATTAAAGCCTCCCAGCCTTTTAGCCTCCCCGCCTCCAAGCGATAAGCTTTTCTATTGTCTTTTGGAGGGTTCCCAGATTTCTTGTCTGTGACCACTCAAATATTTAAACCAGGCAACCAATGCGGATAGATTTACCATGGAGAAAAAGAATGGTACTCTGAATATAAACGGCTTTGACATACCAAGCCAGCCGATCAAAGCCAGTGCGTAAAATGCCACCTGCAGTAACAGGAACGTTAAATAAAACTTCGAGCCGACAAGAAACAGATTGCTCAGGAAAAGCAATATCAAAAATACACCCGTGGACCAGCGCATCAGTTTGTGGCTTATGAGTTGGAGCGAAAATATCCCATACCTGAAGGGGTTTAACAAGTGTTTGAAGTGAACCAGTGTCGTCATCCCGCGAAGAAAGGTCCGCTCCTTTCTCCGGAACTCTCCCTGTGGATCACTGACGCTTTTCATCACTCCCGTCGCTTCCGGTTCCGTCACTGCCCTGAAGCCTTTTTCGACCGTCTTCAGAACCGAGAAAAAATCAGGCGCCATGCCCTCTCGAAACGGCTCACACAGGCTCCGCCTTTGGGCATAGAAGCAACCACTGGCCCCGACTATGGAACCCGTTCGACTTTCAAGGTTTCTCAGGAACAACTCGTATTTTCCGTAGGCCCCCTCTCCCCCGCCTTCTGGAATGTAATCTTCTCCAGAAACACAGCCAATCCAATTGTCTGAAAAAGGACGGAGAACACTTCGGAGCGCTTCCTTTTCTAAGAAGATCGAAGCATCAGAAAAAACAATGATTTCATTTTTTGCCTCCTGAAGACCCCGGTTCAGCGCACCGGCTTTCCCTTTTCTTTCAGACTGTTCGTAAAATATTACCCCCTCCTTTTCGAATTTCCGGACAATTTCCCCGGTCCGGTCCGTCGAAGCGTCGGAGACTACCAATATCTCCAGCTTATCCTTCGGATAATCAAGGGAGAGAGCATTAAGGATTTTTTCTGCGATCAGTTTCTCTTCATTATGCACAGGGATGATCAGGGAGACATTTGGTTCAAAAAGGGGGCCTGGGGCTTCCTCTCCCTGTTCCTTCCTCTTACCCGCAAGTAGTTTGAGGAGGAGCGGATAACCGAAATAGGTGTACACAATAACGAAAAAGGACAACCAGAAAAGAATCCTCATTTCGATTGTGTATACTCCTTTATCTTTGGTTTCCTCTCTGGATAAATTTTCATCCTCCTTTTTATTAACAGTCTCATAATAATAACGACATTGTTTTATAAAATCCCTCCTCACCTCCCTTTGCCAAAGGGAGGGAAAATCCCCTTCTTTGGCAAAGAGGGGGAAGGGGAGATTTTGTGGAACATGTAATTCAATTTTAAGACTCTTAATAAGTTGTTTGATTTATATCTTATAAAATCTGCCACTGCCAGGGCCTTGCGTCCCAAGCTAAGAAACGACATCTTCCAAAAGCCGAACCTGGGCGTGGAAGATAGGCTTATGTATGGCCCGCGGATTTTAAATTTTCCCTCTTTTAAATGATCGAGGAGCTCCTTTGGGGTGCGGCACGAATCCTTCAGGCGCATCCGCAACTCTCGAAATCCTGAAGGGTCATGGAGGTCGAGGCCGCCGAATCCGATTAACTCCTTATTCACCCTTTTCAGGTCTGCGAACAGACGAATTGCCTTATCGTCAGGAAGATACCTGCTGTTGTAGGCGGCGTTCCAGATTTCAACCCCATTGATCACATTTTTATATTCCGGAGGAATATAATAATTGCTCCGGGAAAGATGGGCCACGACTGACAGAGCGGTGTTCTTACCCTCCCGAATCTTATTCAGCATCGCTTCCGTTCCGTTTTCGCAAGGCAACCCATCCAGGCCCACTACAAGGAGATGAACTTCGCGTTCCCGATCGATATTGAATTCAAGGCCGGGGACTGCCCAAAAGCTCCTGTCGGAAATCTCCCGACAGTGGTCGATGAATTTTTTTATCTTGCCTGGAGGAAAATCCTCCGCATGATCGGTGACAACCATGAATTGGATGTTCCGACTGAGGCATTCGGACTTCAACTCTTCCAGGCTTAAACTTCCATCGGATGAATAATTCGAGTGAATGTGAAAAATACCTTCCATTTTAAGCAGAGGCTCGCAGAGCGCAGAGCGCATGGCGTAAAAATCTTAAATCAGAGGCTCGTAAAGTGCAGAGCGAATCATTTTCGTTAGGCGTAAACCGTGAGGCGGATGGGGAAAATCATTGTTACGGGTTACGGGTTGCGGGTTTAACCATATAGGGTGTAGCGTATTGGGTGTAGGGGGTAGATTATTTGGAACAATGGAATACCGGAATAATGGAATATTGGAACATTGGGATAAGGAAGCCAGGAGACCAGGAAAAAGAATCATGGAATAGTGGAATGATTGAAAAACAAGTTACAGATTAAGAGACGGATCTTCGTTCGATTTGATCCACGCGGCGTTTGATCTCAAGAAATTCGTTTTCAAGGGTGGTTAAGCGTTTGTCCAATTCAGCATAGGAGAATTTAACGGCGGCCAATACTTCCTTGCGGGATTCCTGGATTTCTCCTCTCAATGCGGCTCGGGTTTCACAAATTTCCTGATAAGTCTTTTCAATTTCGCCTTTTAACTCATCCCGGACTCCCTGGATCTCTTCTTTTAATTCATTTCGGACTCCCTGGATTTCTTCTTTCAACTCATTTCGGAATCCCTGGATATTCTCTTGCAATCTTTGCGATTCATCTTTTAGCTCCTGACGGACTCCCTGAATCTCTCCTTTTAGCTCCTGACGGACTCCCTGGATCTCTTCTTTTAACTCATCCCGGGTTTTATCTATTTTTTTGTCGAGAGCGATGACAGCTTGTGCAATGGGTTGTGTTTTATCTTCTATTTCCGTTTTTATTTCTTCCCGAAATCGCTCAAGTTTTTCATTAACATTGATAACACCTTCAGCGACCTGTTTGACTTGGCTGACGACACCTTCGGAAATGACATGAAATTCGTGAATGATTTCTTGCTTAAAGCTTTTTAAGTCTTCTTTTTCTTTAAGATTTTTTCGGGTAACCATCCGCCCCTCTCATGAGATTTATTATATCAGAATGGCACAAATTAAAAATTTCGTCAAGACTTTTTACCAATAAGATAAGGAACCCTAAAAACCGTGAGTTAGGAAAAAGGTCAAAGGATAAAGGACAAAGGAACAAGGTGGAAACCTGGAATAATGGAAAAATCTTTAAGTGTTGCGGTGATGCGAATCTTAATTTCTACAGGAATTTTGAAACAATTCGGGTAAGTAGGGCACGGATGTCTTTTTCGCCATGGGTAAGAATTTCGTAAACGACTTCTTTATCAATGTCGATATAATCGTGGCCAACCACGTTCCGGAAACCAACCATCTGCTTAAAATTTTTTACATCCTCAGGAGACAAAATCCCCTTCTTGAACAAAATCTCTGCGGCTTCGTAAGCCGTTTCAGGAAATCCATACTCCTCATCAACCACCGTATGTTGAAAAATATCGATTAAATGGTTCACCATTTGGAACAAGTTGTATTCCACCACGTCCTGAGCAACACTATTATCCAAGAAGGCTTCATAGGACAGGGTTCCGAAAAAGTGCACTCTTTGGAGATGTTTTTCAATTTGTTCTATCCTTTTCAAAATGACATCCGGGTTAACCATTGCCGTACACTCTTCTCAGTCTTTCGAACCTGACCTTTTTCAGGGGGTGCTCCTGATCGCAAAGGCGATAGTGAGTCAAGTAGTCTTCCTTCAGTTTTTTCTTATCACGGATGACGAGGGGAATCCCGAAAGAAAAGGCCCGTAATACTACATCGCAATTGGCTTCTTTTGGAGATATAATGTCTACTGGACGTCGTAGGTCAATAGATAGCTCCATCAATAAATCCGCCTTCTCCAACGGACTCAATTCTCCTCCGATTATTAGATCAATATCGCTTTGGGGAAGAAGGCGCTTTAAGGCAGATCCAAAGAGAATGGCATAAGCGATTCCTTCTTTTCTGCAAACCAAAGATTTAATTTTGGCGATTTCGGTTTCTGTCAACATCGTTCACTAATCGTAAATTACATCAACCGGGAATCCCCTGTCAAGGGTTAGTTGGGTTGCTTGGGTTATTGGGTTGCAGGTTACGGGTTTCGGTTTATCAAGTTTAAGGCATAAGGAAAATGGTTCAAGGAAAGCTGCGAAAGTTGCGAGTTATGTGTTAAAAAACCGTTTCAGGTTACGGGTTACTGGGCAGTTTACCCCGTTAGAAAGCCCCAGCATTTATACTGGGGATAGTGGAAATAGAAAGCATCAGCTCCTTATTGAGGGCGAGGTTAAAGCCCTGCTCTTTCTAACGGGGTTAACTGATGATAGATATCTGCGTCTATATAAGGGGATGGATGATCTGAAGGCCCCGGATTCCTTTGAAGTCTCGCATATTTGTCGTTACAAGGCTGAGATTGTTCAGCAGGGCTGTCGAAGCTATTACAGCATCTGCCAGCTTTATCCTTTTTGACCTCCTCAACTCTATCGCTTTATCCCCACCTCTTTACTAACGGGAAGGATCGCCGCCAATTCAATCAGCTCTTTGCACTCTATGAATTCTTCATCAGTGTGTCCATGCCACCCTAAGAATTCAATCACACTCAGGATCGAAAGACAGAAAGACCGGCGAGCAATCGTTTCATCGATAAACTTTGTGGCCACAGGATCTCCGCCACGTGATAAACCAGCACATTTGTATCCAGAAGAACCTTCACCTCCACACACCCCTCTCCCAACTACGCCGAAGTCTCCTTGCCTCTGCAGCAGCATCAATCCCACGGTAGATGCCTGCGGTCTTCTTCAAGATCTCTTTTGCTTTGCGCTTCGCAATACGCTCCCGGGTCGTGTCGTAGATCAGGTGCACTTCGAGCCGCCCTGCCGGCAGTTTCTCGCCAACATATTTCAGTTGGCCGTCCTCTATGATCGCATCGACAATACGATGTCCCATGTTCTGCCTCCTTTCTTTATCAAATTTTACATCTTTTCAGGAGAATTTTCAATTCCGGGACCTTGACCAAATTACCTGGGAACTTGAGTTTGATGAGTTCGCATATTCGCAGTTTTTTCATAGTTTTTACCTGCCTGCGCCAAGGTTTCGATAATGCTCTGTTATGAAGGATTTCTGAAAAACCAGGAGTACGTTTCAAAGAGCCATGGGCGAATATCGTCACGGTTGAAGACCTCGTAGTGGAGATTCTTTTCCCGGAAATGCATAAAATCAAGAAAGCAACGCCACCTGCCCGGGTAATCCGGAGGAAGGTGCAGTGACTTTTTTCTCTTGAACAATAAAGAAAGAAGAACGTCCACGTCTCCCCAGAACCACCTGGTCTTGACGCCCACCCTATAATCCGGAACGGGATTAATTATTTCTCCCTTTGCTATTTTGACGAGCATTGATGGAAAATTGACTCCGGAATCAATGGCTAATTGCAGGGAGCCCCAGAATCTCCCGTTGATTTCCATCAATCTGTAATGGCCGGTTTTTTCATCTTTCTTAAATTCGACCATGGCGATTCCGTGCCAGTTAAGGGCCTTAAGAAGCCGTTCGGAATATTCCCTTAATGCGGGCTGAACCGGAATACTTTCCCGAAGAACGCTTACTCCCCCTGACGGCGGTTTTTCTCTCAACCGCCTGTGGCTGAATGCCGCAACGACTTCCCCGCGATCCATGCAGAGGAATAAACCGACCCCCTCCCCATTGATTCTTTCCTGCAAAAGGATGGGATACTCTGTCCCTGAACCTCTGTTTTGCAGAATAAGTTTCAAGTGGTGATCGTCATAGGCATATTTTACTCCTGAACTTCTCCAGCTATTTCCCGTATGGATCCGGGAGCGAGCTGGTTTGACCACCACCGGCTGCCCGAGAACGGAGGAGGGGGAAGGAAGTCCCGTGTCCAACTCCTCAGGAGAATGGAGATAAATCGTTGCCGGAATTGGGACCCCCAACTCCTCAGCCAGCTTCATGACTTGATATTTATCGGCTGCCCGCTGTACTGTTTTATATTCCGGAAAAGGAATGGCACAATACTTTTCAAGGTCCGATTTATTCTCTACAACCAATAGAGTGGTGATATCCGTAACCGGCAAGAAAACATCCGGCTTTTCCTCTTTGACGATTTTGCAAAGAGTTGAAATGAAGCCGGCCGATTCTTTTCGCGGGTCAGGGTAGACCAATGATTTGGCGCAAAAGCGGGAAGTTGAAGCCAGGGAGGGAATTTTCGTGGAACCGATGATGATCTGATTCCCCTCTTGTCCCAAAGCACGGGTTATTGCAAGAGCCGCACGCGTATTACCATCTGTAACGATAATTTTCAAATCTCAACCTGATTTCCCTTAGTTTGTGACCATTTTTCTCTTCCTGGCCCGATCTAAAAAGTCTTCAATCCTGCTCAAATATTTCTCCCCTTTCCTATTTTCACCGTTCTGAAACGAAATTCGCACAGTCTCCTTTGTGCAGTTAGCCCAGCGAAACTTATAGGGCTCGTCTCCCGTTAAAAAGTCAAACTCGCCTGCCCGTTCGTTAACCGCCACCGCCAGCACTTCATTCAAGAGCACATTTCCCAGCCGGTATTTTGAATATTTCGTGTCCCGGCCCGATTGGTAATAGTAATATTTATTGTTGTATCGAAAGCAGTATATCCCGGCCAGAGCCTTATCCCCTTGCGTCAGGAAAAACATCCTCAGACACCCATTTTCCCAAAAAAGCCCGGACACTCTTCGATGGAATGCCAGGTATTGCTCGGTTCTGAATGCCTTCGACCTTCTCCCCCATCGTTTCAGATGCAGTTCTATCAACTCGTCCATGCCTCTCTGCGACTTTTGAAGGGAATCGCAGGAAACCAGGCGCACACCTAAATCCCGTCGGGATGTCCGCAGGTATTCTTTCATCTTCTTCCTGAAGTTGAAGCTTTTCCCGGATAAAAATTCCTCCCAGCTCTTCGGCAGGACGACAATGGGACAAATGGAGGATCTTTCGATCCGGTAGGCCATACCATTCTGCTCCAGGAACCTTTTGATTACCGGAATGGCAGGAGAGGCCGAAGAAAAGTGGCGCAGGTCCACTTTTTTCCAGGACCGTGTTCCCAAAAGGGTTCCCGAGACTCTATTAAAAACAATGTGTTCCCATCCCTTCTTTGCAATGATATCAAGATATTCGGTTGTTACATCCCCTCCCCAGCCGATGAATTCCAATGCCCGGGTTCTGCCTATCCCCAGACTTCTTCGCTCGGAGATTTTGAACGGTGCAATCCCGACCAGTTCCCCAAGATGATTTCTCACCGCAATGATGTTCAATTCGGAAGTTTTCCCGTAGATTTCCCACCACGTATTGAGCCACTCCCAGGTTAGAAAGACATTATTAGCCTCGCTCTCATTCAGAAGCGCGTTCCATTCGGTTTTCATCCCTTTAAAAGCCCCGGGATCGGTCAAAAGGCTTACACTGATTTCCATTGCGTTATGATTCATTCCTTTGGCAACCCTTCTTCGAAAAGCCTGCCGTATTCTCCCGCCATTTTCTCCCGGGAGAATTTATTGTTATATTCTCTCCATGCTTCATCTCCCATTTTTCTCAGGGCCTCCGGATCACTCCCCAGCTGGATGATGGAATCCGCCATTTGCGCCGCATCTTTCGGCCGGACGATATAGCCGGTAATACCGTGTTTTATAATCCTCGAATTATCCCCCACATCCGTAGCGACTACCGGCTTCCCGGCAGCCATTGCCTCAAGCAAAGTCAACGCCATGCCCTCCCAGAGCGAAGACATTAAAAATACATCGAATGCCAATAATAGTTCTTGCACATCCGTTCTCAGTCCCGTAAACAAGACCCTGGAGTCTAACCCCATATTTCGAGCTTTCTTTTCCAATTCCGGCCGCAACGGACCGTCTCCCACCAGAATAAAACGGGCATTAGGCAGTATATTCATAACCCTTGCCGCGCTTTCCATTAAATAAGCAAGGCCCTTTTGCTCAGAAAAAATCGCCACGGTCCCCAGAGTAAGATCTCCCGGTTCGATACCTAACTCCCTTTTTTTCGCCTCAATCAATTCTTGATTTCCCATATTGGCATTTTTGGCCACACCGTTCCAAATGGTTCGAATCTTCCCAGGTGGAATTTTTAGATACTGAACCAGAGCGCTCCTCTGGGCATTTGACACCGCGACCAGTTGATCCGGCATTCTTGCAGCCACCCTTTCAGCCATTAGAGTTTTTCGAGAACAATGGGGATAATTACCGTAGTGAAAAGTATGCACGTAAAGAGGAACCCGATAAAATAACCGGGCGAAGGATGCATCGAATAGCGGCCCCGAGCCATGGCTGTGTAGAACTGCCGGCCTCTCTTTCCGCAGCAGGCGGATGAGCTTTAAACCCGACAGATAGACGGGTTTCCATTCAGCGTCCGCCAAAACATGGACGGGGATCCCTTGTTTTTCCATCCCTTCTGCGAAAACACCCTTTCCATTCGTGCAACAGATGTGGACATCGAATTTTTCCCTGTCAAGCGCCTGGGAGAGATCCATAACGACTCTTTCGGCGCCCCCGTACAAAAGGGCCCAGATGACTTGTAGAATTTTTATTTTTTTCTTAACCTGCCCACTCCTCATTGCAGTTCTTTATTCAGTAGAGGCCTACGATCCGGGCCAGGAACATAGGAATGGATCCGGTCATGTCTTGATGAATATTGACCCTGCGGATACTGAAAGGATCGGCGCCCGTGCAGACAAATCCTCCTTCCGTTCCGAAGGCCACCCGGTAACCCTGATCCTGCACGGCTTTTGCCGCACTTTCGTCGTAATCCCCGTTGGGATAGCTGAAGGCATCAATCTTCTGTCCCAGGTTCTTTTTCAGGATTTCTTTGGATTCCCTGATTTCCCCATCAACCTCCCTTGAACTGATGCCGGTCAATATAGCATGGCTTTTCCCATGCGAGCCGAAGGAAATACCGTCTCCGGCCATGATTTTCACTTCGTCCCAGGACAGGAAATTCGATTCTTTTTTTTCCTGCATTGCCTCAGCCGGCAATGCCTGCCTCAAGGAGTGAATGAGCCTTTCTATCTCCGAAATACTCTTCTTTTTTTGAATACTTGAAAAGGAAGCGATCTCATGCGGCAGACGCTTTGGGTCGCATGCCATGATTCCTCGAATCTCCTCGATAGTTAAAAGCCTCTTGTTTTTTTTAACAAATTCCTTGTCTTCCCGGAGCCGTCTTCGGGCCGCCGCCAATAGATCGGCCAATTCCTCCTGCCAGAAAGAACGTAGCGAGCCGACAAAATCCGTAGGCAGGAAGATGACGGCAGGAACGCTTTCCTCCTTCAAAACCGGGTAGGCGTTCAGAAAGTTGTCTCTCCATCCGTCGTCAAAAGTGATTAAACAGGTCTTGCTCGGGAAAGGAATATTTTTCTCCAGGTGGTCGACGAACTCCTTCAATGAAATCGGTTTAAGATATTTGCGGATGAACCGGATCTGTTTTTTAAAAGTGCCCGTTTCCACTATGATCCCATTCTGGATTTTGCGCCGGGATATCTCCTCTCCACTTAAAACCCGGTGATACATAAGAACGACAGCTTTCTTTCGCAATCGAACCCGAACGATTAACGAAAGCAATCCGGTGATGTATAAACAAAAGGCAAGGCTGATTCTGATGATTTTCCGCAAATTCAAGGCAGTCATTCCACAACCATTCTCTTCAATTGTTCAAGGGATGCTCTTTGCCAGAATTGGCCCCAGCATTTTTGTCACCGGAAGAGGGAGTCGCCTCCAGGCCCGGATGGCGAATTGATATTTTGGATTTTGCACGTTTAATTCCGGGATCGTTTCACAACGGTTCAGGATATATTCCCAATAGAGCTGTTTGGGGATTGCATTCCATTTTTCTTTGAACAACTCTCCGCCACCTTCGACGGTTGATCTTCCCAAATGGAATTCGTCATACCCTTTTTCACAAGCTCTTTTTATCATTTCCCAGTACTGAAAATAATTTGTTTGAAGTTTTGCAGATTCCCGCAAGAATGACAGCCACATCCCTTCAACCGTTTTCTTAAATAGACCAACAAAAGCTGTTGCAATTGGTTTTCCTTGATAAGTGACAAGGCAAATCTCTACCGAATCCCTCAGAAGATCCATAATGTTTTCGAAAAATGTGTTTGAGTAAATGGGGGTTCCTAAATCCCGCCACCCCTGGCAAATGATTGTATAAAAATCATTGAGAAGTTCTTTCTTGCCGAACCTAACTTCCAGCCCGTTTTTTGCCGCTTTACGAATCGTTTGTCTATGCTTACTGCTAAACTTGCTCCACAAGGCTTCCGGATCTCGCGCCAGTTCCAAGGTCATGCTCAATTTATGGGTTTTTCCCATAAGATTTGTCGAGGAGGGCCTCAGGTGGCGGAATTCAATGTAATCCCCCTTTTGTTCTCTCATAATTTTTTCAGCGGCAAGGATCAAAGCTCTCTCGGCTTCATCGTCATCGGCACAGACCCCCCCAAAGTTCAGGAAAGGCATGGAGCAGAAGATAGACCCAAAAATAAGACTCTTGATGTGCACCATAGGGAGAATGCCGACAATTGGGTTTATTGAGTTCGTTGAGTTAATTGAGTTTATTGGGTTATTTAAGGGCCGTTCGGCAATTAGATAATACGTTTTGTGTCTGAAGCTTTTTTCGATGATTTGCTTCCATTCGATTCGGTGGTAAAAAGTCGCTTTTGGACTTTCATCGACATATTGTTTCCATCCGGGAATGTCTCCTGAGCCGAGTTCTTTAACTCGCAGGTTTGTTTTCCCGTCAAATTCGACTTTTTCGGGAATCATTCTTCTTCCCTCCCCAATAGCCCGATGAGCGCCTCTTTCTTATTTGACCCCATTTTGTGTCCCGGTAAATAATCCAAAAAAAACGGATAGGTCGTTCTGATAAACTCCTTTATTTGTTCCTCGGCTTCATTGGGATTTTCATCCGAGGCAAGATCGGAACTCAAAATGATAATCGCTCCATTGGTCCGTCCCCTCACAAGTCCATCCCATGCTCTGTAGAGTTTAGCCGCAAGGCGACCGGTGACAATGCGTCCGTTGATGTCATACCAGAACAAGACCAGGTTATTCTTACCCTTTCCCCTCTGAAAGAGTCTGTTAATTTCCATCCCCTCTCCGGATTCCAAGTTCACTTTTATAACGGATAGGTTTTGATGAATCTCCTCGGTCCGGTAATTGATGACTTTCTTTGTGGAGTCCTGGTATTCGAAATAGGCTATGTATAGTTCAACCCTCTTCTCTCCGCCTGTGCGATATACTCGGATCAATTCATGATCCACATTGGCTTCCTTAAACCATCCGGAAAATCGGGAATCGGCCGGGCTTCCTGTCCAGCCTCCGATTTCCCGCGGAAAAAGATCGAGGCTATTTTTTAAAGGCGCTGGGGAGAAGCTATGGAAATGTATGTAACTTCCGGCTGCCGCAAAGAGAATGATAGCTGAAAATAAGGCATGGGGTTTCCTATTTTTTTGGGCTCCCCCGGTATCGCCGGATCTACCCGTTTCCTTTTTATCCACCGGATTGCGAGCGGATGGAGATCCGGCAGACAATGCCCAGGTAGATAAAATAAGGGCTACATATCCCACGATGGAGACAAACAATCCCTGAAGGATGTGAAAGGGGCCATGAAGCGGACCTCCGATGTTTAAGTAAGATAGAATGCCGATCAAAGCCACACGCAGGCCATTGGACAGGATGGCTATGACGATGGCGATCAGAATCAACAGGATTCTTCGCGACCAGCCTGACAGGAACAGATAAGCAAGAGGAATGCCGATCGCGATTACGGCAATGAGATGGTTGACCCCGCTGCAGGCCCTGGCAACTTCCAGGACCGTTTCCGGAAGCGCTATATAGAGTCCTTCCCGATGAGCTGGAATTCCGACCAGATTCAAAATTACATTCCCGTTGACTGCTGAAAATTTCTGTAAAGGCAAATGGAAATGTCCTGTAACGGCTTCTTCCCAGATGGGAATCATGAAGAGAAGGTAAACGATCGGAAGCCAAAAGAGTTTCAGTGAAGAAACCCCGAAAAGCAAACCCACGATACCTGCAACCGTGAAAATCAGGGAAAACCCTTGAATAATTTGGACCCCGGCCACATGGCCTATCAGTACCATACCGATCCCCACCCCCAGAGCGGCAAAGGCGAGCCCATTGCGAGGCAAGTAATCAATTTGTGCCAACCGATCCCTTCTAGCCCATACCAGGTAAAGACTGATCAGTGGAATCAAGAACCCATGGGAATACATCACGTTGCTTCGCCACTGCATGAAGAGGGTTTCAAATACTCTCCAATAAAAATAGACAAATGAGATGAGCAATAAGCCCGATGAGAGCCAGAAAAATTTATTCGGATGAGCATTCATTCTTACTAATGGTTGGGTTAATTGGGTTATCAGGTTATTGAGATAATAAGCTTATTAAAGCGGAAACGTCTCCCACTACAAAATTGGGCCCCTAAGGTACGTTACGATTTAATTTTTCTTCCAAACCCCAGGCGGTTTTAATGATCTCAGTTAAATCAAGTATTGGTCGCCAATTCCATTCTTGTGAGATTTTTTCTATACTGGCTACTAATCTTTCAGGATCACCAGTCCGCCTTGGAGATTCCTTTACCGGTAGTTTAGTTCCAACAATTCGCTCTACCTTTTCAATAACATCTCTAACAGAATAACCTCCTCCGCAACCCAGATTATATGTTCGGCTTTCCCCATCATTTCTTAAATGGTCTAATGCCATGATGTGGGCCTTCGCGAGATCATGTACATGGATGTAATCTCGAATACATGTTCCATCAGGCGTATTATAATCAGTGCCATAAATGTTCACCTTAGCATTATCTCCAACAGTCGATCCATTTTTAATTAACTTTGCAACACTCAAGATCCTTGGAATAAGATGAGTTTCAGGTTCGTGCCATTCGCCAATTCTCCCTTTTTCGTCAGCTCCGGCTGCGTTAAAGTATCTCAACGAAACGTATTTTAGACCATAGGCTCGATCACAGTCCTTAAGCATATTTTCTATGGTTAGTTTAGTTTTTCCGTAAGGATTTGTAGGAATGGTGGAATGTTCTTCGTCAATAGGCACATAATTAGGCTCGCCGTAAACAGCAGCGGTGGAGGAGAAGACAATTTTTTTGACTCCATGCTCAAGCATAACCTCAAGCAATTTAAGCGTATTGGCTATATTGTTCCTGTAATATTTTAGTGGATTACTTACCGATTCGTCCACAATACTATATGCAGAAAAGTGCATCACTATATCTATAGGATATTGCCTGAATATGTTAACCAGCAAAAGCTCATCTGCCATATCTCCCAAGATGAATTCCCCTGATAGGACTGCCCGCTTATGTCCTTTTGAAAGATTATCCAATACAACAGTGGGATAGTTACGCTCTCCCAGTAATAGATTTACATGGCTGCCAATATAACCAGCCCCGCCGATTATAAGAATATTAGACATAGGTTAATGAATTATTGAGATGTCAAGTTATTAAGTGCGGCGGTTATTTGGGTTCATTGGGTTCATTGGGTTCATTGGGTTAATTAGCGCTGAGGTGGTGCGGCGCTGCGGTTCTGCTGTGTTGCGGTTGAGAAAGTGTTGAGTGTTACACGTTGCGGGTTTCGGGTTAACCCCTTACGCCTGACGCCTTGCGACTCACGATTGTTGGGTTCGTTGGTTTTGTTGGGTTACCTGGGTAATATATTGAAAGCAGGTTGAAGATCGATAGTTCTTAAAAGAATTCAGCAGGTCAGATAGTTTGGAGTATGTTTTGTCGAGGTTCAAATAGTGTCTAAATTTAAAAGACCGAGGGATTTCTGCCACTCTGGGTTGATCGGAATCGACCTCCCATGGGTGAAGGTAGAATAAGTAGGCTCCATGTTGTTTTAATATTTTCTCAACCCCTTGTCTAAAAATGGATAAAGGAATCAAGCGGAAATACCCTCCCCCTCCCCAGGGGATCACTTGCTTTGCGATTTTTAAATTGCTGATTGGAAGTTCGTAAAAGCTGTCAGAAATATTATGTAAAATGCCATTCCCATCGTTTCCGTTTAATTCAATTTGGCCGTATCGCTTATTCAACCTGAAGGAGTTGAAACTCGAATCATAAAGGTATCCCGCCCCCTCGATTAGACTCAGGGTATCACGGTTAACAGAAAATCCGGGCGCTCTGTATCCATAAATTGGAGCCCCAGTTATATCTTCGAGAAGTTTCTTGCTTTTTAACAAGTCATTTTTAAGATCTTCTGCGGATTGTTCCCTGCAAAGGACATGGTCATATCCATGGGAGGCCACCTCATGGCCCCTCTTCTGTATCTCACGGATGAGATGAGGAAGGCGCTCAGCTAGCCAACCGAGGACGAAAAAGGTCGCTCTAATAGAAGCGTTAGGCGCAAGGCGGGAGGCGATTGGGTTTGTTGGGTTACTTGGGTTACTTGGGTTACTTGAGTTACTTGAGTTTATTGAGTTGGTTGGGTTTGTTGGGTTATTTGGGTTACTTGAGTTTATTGAGTTGCTTGAGTTGCTTGAGTTTGTTGGGTTATTGAGTTTGATGGAATCCAGAAGATCCAGAATGCGGTGGACGTTTTTTTCTATCCGAAGTTCACAACTGGGCCAGGAGGAGAAAGGGATGCAATGCTTGAAGTTCTCCACCTGGAACCAGTCTTCAACGTCCAAAGTTAATAAAATGGCGTGGCTCATATATTCTAAGTCGCCAGGCGCGAGGCGTTAGGCGGAAAGCGCAACATCAACCGTGGCGGTGGAGAGTTGTTCGGGCCGGGATGAATCTTCTTTCAGGAATTTTTCAAGCGCTTTTGAGACAACGCATTTCGAGTATCGAGACCAACAGTTTTCCTTTTGACAGTGGCTCGTATCCTCATCTCCTTCTAATTTAGTCGCATGAAAATTGCAGTTGATGCAGGATTTGATGATCATGATTCTCTTTCCTTTCGTGAATCGTGAGGGGTAAGGTGTGAGGCGTTTGGGGAAACATAATAACTTGTTTCGGGTTACACGGTTACTCGATTCGGGTTAACACCTTACGCCTTGCCTGCCTGCGGCAGGCAGGCGCTCTCAGGACTTACGTTTGCTGGGTTATTTATTTTTGGCATCGAATTGCTGGAATACCGGTTCCATACTCTGCTCTTTATCAAGATGAACGTTATTCAGGTGGAGCATCAGTTTTTCGAGCCTCTTGGAGTGGAAATCGAAGTTTCGCTGGAGGTTTCGGATGGCCGCAATGTGCTCTTCCATCTGATCAAGAATGTCTTTCATAGCGCCTCCCAAGTTTTAAGATGAATGGACTGATTACGTAGAAAATAGGGGGTCCGTTATATTAAGAAATTACTCGATGCGGATATGGTCAATATGGATTTCCCTTTTTTGGCGATTGTCAGGGATAAAGACCATCATTCTTTTAATTCGCTTAAGGTTCATCGGGCGATGGTTGATGTTGGTTCGGATGGAGTCGGTGGGAATGGAGATAGAGTTCATCCCCGGGTTTAATTTAACGCTGAGATCGAAACGATTCGCATAGTCCCAACCGCTTTTGTGATCATCGATCCTGATGTGGAAGGTCATTGCGTCCCTTTCAGGGTTATATACATCCATTTTAAAATGGTTGCCTTTGGGCCAATCGCTTCTGATTTCCTGGAAATGGACGCCCGCATATTCACCTAAAGGAAGAGTGGCTTTAAGGCTGTATTTTCCAGAGGTCGCATGTTGTTCTGAAAGCTCGAACCACTTATGACACTCCCAGTTCAGTTTTTTTAATTCTTCCTGGGATTCAAAATCGAATTGCATGGCAGAGGATACAGGAGCCGTTTTCGTTTGAATATTCGGAGTTCCCGAGGACGGCATATGTTCCGAGGGAAGCATTCAGATAACCAAAGAATGCAAGGGCCGGCTCATAATGACCTTTAAAACTTATAAAATCTCCTGTGATGAAGATGAGATCGGGGTTTTCTTTTTTAAGAATCTTAAGGAGTTTTTCTTCCTTCAGACCGATTTGTTTAATGTGAAGGTCCGAAAGGTGGGCAATCTTTAACCCATCGAGCAATTCCCCCAGTGGAGAATGCTTTATCTCGTAATGCCTGACCTCGATGGAGTTCGTATCGTAATAAGCCTTTATTGCGAATATGAAAAGCAGAATTAATAGAATAGGTATGAATAATTTCATAAGTTTATTGAGTTTGTTGGGTTACCTTATCAAATTCCCGCAAAGCGCAGAGCACATAGCGTAGTGTTGAGCTTACTTTTCCATTCAAAACTTAAAACTCAAAACTCACAACTTATACTATGGTAGGCCGGCCGTAGTCGTCGTCGAAGCGTTCGATGTCGTCTTCTTCGAGATAATCGCCATTCTGGACTTCGATGATCTGGAGGGGAAATTCTCCAGGATTTTCCAGGCGGTGTTTTGTATTGACTGGGATAAAGGCGCTTTCATTGGTGTGGACCCAATAGGTCTCGCCGTCCCTTATGACTTTAGCGGTCCCTGATACAACCACCCAATGCTCACTTCTCTTCCTGTGAACCTGAAGGCTCAATTTGGCGCCAGGGTTAATGACCACCCTCTTTATCTTATATCCGCTCCCCTTCTCCAGAACCGTATAATTTCCCCAGGGCCTTTCGACTGTTTTGTGGAGAAGATATTCCTCCCGCCCCTTCTGTTTTAAGGTTTCGACTATTTTTCTGATTTCCTGGACTCTTTCTTTAGGAACTGCCAGGGTGGCATCAGGGGTATCCACAAGCACCATATCCTTCAGGCCGATGGTTGCAATCAGCCTCTCACCTCCAAAAATGATCGTGTTCCGGCTTCCGATATCGATCGTATTTCCCTTTAGAATATTCCCATCCTGATCTTTTTCGATGATTTCATCGAGGGCGGTCCAACTGCCTAAGTCAGACCAACGAAACGTTGCAGGAACCATCAAGACATCGGCGCTACGCTCCATAATGCCGTAATCAATCGAGATTGGGTCAATCTCAGCATAGCGCAGAGCGTGTGATTCGGGTTTGTTGGGTCCCAGTGAAATAGGCTTCGCATTGCACGGGATGAGTTTGTTGAGTTCGTTGGGTTTATTGAGTTTATTGGGTTTGTTGGGTTGAAACAAAATCGACTCAATTTCTTTTAGGGTTTTATAAAGAGAGGGGAGATGGGTTTCGATTTCGGAGAGGATTCTCGAGGTTTTCCAGGCGAAGATGCCGGAGTTCCAGTAGTAGTTTCCATCGGAGATATACTGTTGGGCGGTTGGGGCGTCCGGTTTTTCGACGAATCGCTCGACCTTAAGTAGCTTGTCCGGTCTCGCGCCCTTTCGATCATCAATCTTGATGTATCCATACCCTGTTTCCGGACGATCGGGCTTGATGCCGAAGGTGACAAGGCAGTTTTCTTCAGTCCCTTTGAGGGCCAATTTTAGGTCTTCCTGGAATTGATCGTGGTCCGGAATCGCATGGTCGGAGGGCATCACAATCATGATCGATTCCGGAGACACATGGCGGAGATAAATGGCCGCCAGACCAATGGCCGGGGCGGTGTTTCTTCCTACCGGTTCGTTGATTATTCGTATCGATCGGGCGATCGGCCCCAGTGGTTCGAGATGGAATCGTATATCCTGAGTCATATCCTCCGTGGTCACGATCCAGATGTTTTCAGAAGGGACAAATCCATTGATACGCTTGACGGTCTGTCGAAGGAGGGTGTCTTCCCCGACAATTTGAAGCATCTGCTTGGGGCAGGCCTCCCGGCTCAGTGGCCAGAAACGAGTCCCAGAGCCGCCGGCAAGAATAACGACATGGGGAAATGTTGAGTTATAAGTTTTAAGTTTTAAGTTGCTCATTTATTTGGGAGGTTTTGACAATTTTTGTCAGAATTTTTTTTAGTTGATCGGATTCATCGATTGCGTCAACAACTTCGTCATAAAGACTTTGATCTCTAACCAGCCCTGAATCTCTCAAGAGTCTAAACCAATAATTTGTTTCACGTGCTTCTTTGGATGCAATAGACATTTTAAAAATGAAATCATTTTTACTAAACCCTGCTGAGGCCTCCTCTGTATTGGAACCCACTGAGGTACTAGACCCAACTAATTGGCTAATGACCCGATTAGTCACCGGGTTGCTTGGCAATTTTTGAGCAATGTATAAAGTTCTTAGTGCAAACTTATAAGTTCTTTTAACAATGTCCTTTTTATCTTCTTCGTTGATTTTAAAGTCTACTCTTTCCATTCAAAACTTAAAACTCAAAACTTAAAAATGAATTTTAGATAGGCTACCGCCAGTTCGAATTTTGTCAAATTCTACGGGGAAAAATCTCAATAATGAATTTTTGTGCCACACAATCGTGGGAAAAATGTTTAGTACCGCAGTTACTTGAGTTACTTGGGTTGCTTGAGTTGCTTGAGTTAGATCAATAAACTCGACAAACCCAATGAACCCAATAAACACTTGAACCTTCGGTTCAAGCTACTTTCTCGATCATGGAATAGTGCAATTCGACTTCGGGTTGATAGCCGATCAGGTTCAAAAGAACCCTCACCCGTTCGTCGTCGGAGACCCATCGTTCAAAGATCCCCAGCAGCTCTTTTAAGGGGCCGGTTTTAATCTTCACCAGATCGTTGGGTTTGAAGTCATGCTTCATTCTTATCACGTTTCTCCCATCTGTTCTCTCTTTAATGATGGTCACCGCTTCCTCAGAAAGAGGGACAGGGTATCCTCCAAAACTCAGAACACATTTCACCCCCCTGCCCCACCTGACCAGAGGATAATCCTGTGTTAGGTCAAATTTTCCAAAGATATATCCAGGAAAAAGGGATTTGAATTCTTTGTTCATCCGACCGTTCCGCAATGGAAAGGTTTCAATCAGGGGACTGAAGATCTCTACTCCCTTGGTTGAGAGATAGTTTGTAGCCTCTTCTTCTTTTTTAGGTTTGGTTTGAATAACGTACCAGTTTTCCATTTACAAAACCTCGCAAAGCGCTTAGCGCATTGTTGAGTGTTGAGTTATAAGTTTTAAGTTATAAGTGTTGAGTCTACTTTTTTCAATTCAAAACTTAAAACTCAAAACTCAAAACTTATTAAGAGAAGTTTCGGGTTAACCCCTTGCGACTTGCGCCTCACGCTATTCTATAGGCCGAGTTTTTGTTTGACCTCTTTAATCATCTGTTGATTGCCTGGCTCGCTCAATCGTTTGAGGCCTTCTTCTCGAGACAACACCCCCATTCGGACAAGACCCGCGATTTCAAAGGCATAAGGATGAAATCCAAATTGATCCTGATGAATCTGGTTGGCAAAGGCATTCATCAGACAATTCGTGGAGTTTGGGTCAGTATCCATAGGAGGTTCCCAACCCAGTTCCTTAATCCGCTGATAGATCTTTTCCTCATCATATTCAAGAAAGGCAAGAGGATGAATGTTATATGGAAATCGGTCACCAAGTTGAAAATGTTTCTCCTCTAAGAAATAAGGTTTAACGGCATCCCCGACTTTCTTATGGAGGGGCTCATAGATCACTTTTTGGGTCGCCTGCATAAAAGCGGCGCTGGTCTTCATCACGGAGGACTGGACCGGGGCCTGCCCAGGAGACCAACCATATCCGATGAAAGGGATCTCTTTTTCAAGAGCCATTCTCATCGCGATGAATTTCACCAGACTCATGCAGGAGGTGCAGATGGTGCTTGCCCTTTCGAGGGTCTTCTTCGAATAGAGATTTCCATGGATGGAGAGGTTGAAGACCTTCTTCATGACTTCAAAACCGGGTTTAAAAATGATGTGATCGACGCCCAATCGCTCCGTGACCGTTCTCATATTTTTCATCGCATAGGGGGAGACAAACCCATGATCGAAAGTCAGGGCAAGAAGGCGAAGGTTAAAATGATTCTTAAACACGTCCAGGGTATACGTGCTATCTTTGCCGCCGCTATAGGCCATAAGAACGTCGTAATCCCCCTGGTTTTGATGCTTCGCCAAGAGATTCTCAAATCTTTTTTTATATTCCTTCTTCAATTCCTGTTGGTGATCTTCCCCCTTGAAAGAACGGCAGTAATTACAGATTCCCTGACCATCAAATTCGATCGTTGGAAAGGTCTCAGGCAATACACATTTAGAACAGAGGCGCATCATTCACTCCGATCCATAAGATTGGGCGGCATTACCCGTAAATGCCGGGTGGCTTTGTTCTTGGCGTTAAAATCTTTATAAAACCTTAAAATCTTTTCCTGCGGCATATCCAAAACATTGGAAACATCCGCCAGAGGGATCTGGCGCTCATGAGCATAAAGCAACAGGTCCAACAGGTCGTAAGGGACCCTGAAGTAGAACTCTTCATCGCTCACCATGGCGCTCCAGGTGTCCGGACTTGGGGTGCGCTTTATGATCTCCTGAGGAACCCCGAGAAATTCAGAAAGCTGATAGACCTGGGTTTTATAAAGGTGGGCAATCGGCTCCATATCCACGCCGCCATCGCCATACTTCACAAAGAAGCCCTGGAGAAGCTCGGACTTATTCGTGGTCCCTGCGACCACATAATTGCTCTTTTCAGCATAAAAATAGAGTTGAATCATTCGAGTTCGTTGTTTCATATCGGTGGCCGCAACCATTTCGAGATAATCACTGAGAGAAAGCCGGGCCTTATGAGCCCCCCCATGGAGATCGACGGCGATGAGGTAGAAAAAGTTGAGACCTTCCTTCCCAATCGTATCCTTTGAAATGGCCATCTTATATTTCCAACCCTCTGTGAACTCAGGGAAATATTTTTTGACCAGGGCATCTCTTCTTTGATAAACCCCAAGACTTTGAAGCATTGGAGTGATGGGAACGGTCTCTGCTTTGATTCCGAGCCGATTGGCCAGCTCTCGAGCCAACATTTCGCTCTCCGGACTCGATTCCTTCTCTGGAAGAATGATCCCGAGGATTCTCTCTTTTCCAAAAGTTTTCACCGAGAGGGTCGCGGTGAGAGCTGAATCAATTCCCCCGCTTAATCCAACCACCGCCCCCCTTCTTCGATACTCTTTTAAAACCGTCTTCTTCATGAATTCGGAGATTCTTGTCGCCTCTGTGACACAGTCAATCTCTAATATTTTCCGGTCGAATGTTCTCATTTCTTTACTCCATTATTTAAGACCGTAAGGCGCAAGGAGAAAGCAACCATTTTTTCATTTGATTCCAATTTCTTGTTTCAAAGTCAGTTTGTCGATTTTGCCGGATGAGGTCTTGGGCAAAGAATCCCGGAACTCAATATATTTCGGAATGGCAAATTCCTCTAACTCCTTTTTGCAATGTCTCAGCACTTCCTTTTCCGTCAAAGAAAAACCATTCTTTGGAATGATGATGGCCTTGATGGCCTGGCCAAGAATCTCATCCGGGACCGGTATGACAGCCGTTTCAAGAACCCCTTCCAGACCGTAAACGGCATTCTCGACTTCTTTGGGGCTGACCCGCTCGCCCCTTGTTTTGATCATGTCGTCTTTTCGTCCCACAAAGTAAAGGAAGCCTTCTTCATCCATTCGGAAGAGATCGCCCGTGTAAAGAACCTTCTCCCCTGACAAGGGCCCGGGTTTCAGGACTCGTTCCGTCGCGTCGGGGTCTCCCCAATAACCTCTCATCACATTCGAGCCACGGACGACCAGTTCTCCCACAACGCCCGGTCCCATCCGATTCCCGTTTCCATCGACGATCCAAACTTCCTCATTGGGCATCCCTTTGCCCACCGATCCGGGACGGTGATCTAACTCTTCGGGAGGAAGGTAGGAAACTCGTTTGCACTCGGTGAGGCCATACATCGAGTAAAGCTTCGCCTGTGGAAAAGTCTCTCTAATCCGCTGGATATGCTCCACCGGAAGAGAGGCGGCTGTATTGGTGATGTAACGTAAAGAACTTAAATCGTATTTCTTAAGGTCCTCCATCTGGAGAAGAATGGCAAAGAGAGTGGGAACCCCGGGAAATCCGGTGATCCTCTCTTTAACCATCTGCTTGATGATTTCATAGGGATAGGCAAAAGATTGTTCCAGAACCACGGTCCCGCCAAATTTGAAAGTCATGAGGATCTGGTAAAGACCATAGTCGAAAGAGAGAGGCAAGACGTCGATGATAATATCTTCCGGGACATTCTCGAGATAGGCAGTGATGGATGTGGCCGCTGAGATCATGTTGAGATGGGTGAGCATGACCCCCTTTGGGTTGCCCGTAGAACCGGAGGTATAAATGATGGTGGCGAGATCAAGATCGATGTTCGATTGCGGAATGCGGGTTGCAGCCTCCGGCTCAGAGAGCCCTCTGGCTCGGAGAGATTGCGGATTTAAGAAATCTATTTCACTCCATGAAATCGTGCCGGGAGTATCCATCCTTGGAATTCTATCCTTTTTACCCACAAAGACGATATTCTTAAGGCTTTGAACGGACCCCTGCGCTTCGGAGACAACTCCAAGTTTATTAATGTGTGTGAAGAGAACTTTTACCTGGCAATCATTCAAGATATAGGAAAGCTTGTTTGCTTTCAGCGTGGGACTGAGCATCAAGAAGACGGCATCGGCTTTAAGGATGCCGAAAAGAGAGACCACCGATTCCACCGAATTATCAAGAAAGATGGCGACCCGATCTCCCCTTCGGACTCCTTGATGGCGAAGAAGTTGGGCGACCCGGTTCGCTCCCTGATCGATTTCTTGATAGGTCCATCGGTCCCCTTTGTGAATGAGAGCCACTTTATCGGTGAATCGATGAGCGCTCTCTTCTAAGAAATTCTGAAGCAACATTTACCAACCTCTCGCATAGCGCATAGCCATAAAAATAACCTGAGGCGTAAGGGGCGACATCTTTAACCTCTTGCCTCCGTTCGGCTTACGTTTTCACATGAGACGTTGAGTTTGTTTTGAACAAATTGTGAAATCTTTTGAATCGAATCCAGGTTGTCGGGGACCAGCTCCTCATCTTTAATCTTGAACAAATAGGTCTCTTCAAGAAAGGCCACCAGCTCAAGAACTCCTGTGGAGTCGATGATTCCTTTTTCCAATAAGGAATCTTCGTCTCCGAGATGATCGTCTCCCTCTAAAATAAAATTTTCTTCAATGAATTTCCGGATCTCGTTTTCAATGTTCATCCAATGACTCCTCTCGTCCAGCCTCTCGCATAGCGCAAAGCGAATTATTTAAGTGTTGAATTATGAGTTATAAGTTTTAAGTTATAAGTGTTGAGTGTTAAGTTTAGAATTTAAACAGAAAAACTGCAGGACAGCATCACTGCAACACTTTGTTTACCTTGCGCCTCTTCCAAGGAGGACGATTTTGACTGTATTAAAAATGATCATGAGGTCTAAAACCGGAGACATATGTTTGATGTAATAGAGATCATATTTCAGTTTCTCTAAGGCATCCTCTTTGGATGCTCCGTAGTGATAACTGATTTGAGCCCAACCCGTAATTCCAGGTTTAATCACATGCCTCTCGGAGTAAAAAGGTATTTCATTTTTTAATCGATCCACAAAGAACGGCCTTTCGGGCCGGGGACCCACAAAACTCATCTCCCCTTTCAACACATTGAACATCTGCGGAATCTCGTCAAACCTAAGATTTCTGATCACTCTGCCCACCCGGGTCACTCGCTGATCATCAACCTCTGCCCATACCGGACCATTTTTCTCCGCATCCATACGCATCGAACGAAATTTAAGAAGGCGAAATGTTTTACCATCTTCCCCTACTCTCTCCTGGCGATAAAGTATCGGGCTCCCGGATTCCAGCTTGATGGCGATCGAGATGATCAGGCATACCGGGGCGAAAAACGCAAGGCTCAGCAATGAACCCATGATGTCCAATCCTCTTTTCAGTTTTTTTAAAATGGCTGACCGTTTAAATCCATCCGAAAAAATAAGGAAACTGGGATGGAGGCTTTCCACGGAAAGCTTTCCGGCCAATTGTTCGGTGAAAGCGATCCCATCTTCCACCGGGATCCCTTTGAGCCGACAAAAGAGCAATTGCTCGAGAGGGAATTTTCCCCTTCTCTCATCGAGGGCGACGATAATTCGATCCACCTCTCGGGTCTGGCAGATTTGAAGAATCTGGCTGTAGTCGCCGATCACCATTGGTTTAGATTTTACTTCCAACATTGTCTCTGCTCTCATCGATAAACCCCACAATTTCGAAGCCCTCGTATCCATTGTCGAGGATTTCACTTTTAATTTTTTTGGCCAACTCACCCGTTCCAATAATTAATATTCTCTCTTTTGAAGTCCATGTTTTTAATGCATTGGAATAAATCACACGCCATGAGAACGTCAATATCAAAATAAAAAACAGGCTGATTGCAAAAATTCCCCGGCCTACGGTAAGAAAAGGCATCATGTAATAAATAACGGCTAAAAATACGGAAGAGACGGCAAGGGCGCCCAGGAGGAGGACTCCCATCTTCCCCTTCGCCATGAATCGTTTGGAATCATAAAGGTCAAAATAATAGAAGCACACCTGAACGACCAGAACCACCAGCATCAATCGAAAGACCAAAAGATCCTGGCGGTTTAAAAAGTCCGCCGCACCCGAAAATCTGAGATAGCTCCCTAAGAATATCCCCGTCAGGATGAGGAGGCTATCCATCAACCCAAAGAGCCAACCGGTCGATGATCGAAATCCGTTCGTTTTAAACATAACTCACACTCAGAATCTCGCAGAGCGCAAAGCGCATAGCGCATAGCGTTTTAAAAAGTTAAGTGTTTAATCCCGACTTCCGGTCAAATGATAGCCTGAAATGCATATAACATCTTGTATTAATTGGATTTATGCACTTAAGTTGTTTTAGCATGTAGTCCATAAAAAATGTTGTATAAATCATTAAATACTA
>Ga0208733_100084_pt1 | contig 48345 bp, 42 predicted proteins | sample SubbioR11Jul_8B1_FD_184816 | JGI IMG/M metagenome (GOLD analysis project Ga0208733, IMG submission 184816) | Serpentinite rock and fluid subsurface biosphere microbial communities from McLaughlin Reserve, California, USA - CR11Jul_8B1 (SPAdes) | ecosystem: Environmental > Terrestrial > Deep... | reverse complement strand
CAAAATGAGCTTCTGGCCATAAGGTCTCAAAAGGTCAAACTCAAGGGGGCTGAGAAAGTTGCCGAACTCTTTACCACGCACCCCAACATGTTAAAGAGAATTAAAAGACTGGCCGCCATGGTGTGAGATGGTGAATAAAATACATTCCCCCAAACAAATCCTAAAATTAACACCCTTCCTTCTTTGTCTTTTGATTTTTAACCTGATCCTTTCCTTTGCCCATGCCGAAACTCACAGAGTTAAACGGGTCATCGATGGAGATACCCTGATGCTTTCCAACGGTCAAAAGGTCCGACTGATCGGGGTAGATACCCCGGAAACCAAACACCCCAAAAAATCTGTGCAACATTTCGGAAAAGAAGCCTATCTCTTTACGCAAAAGATGGTCGAAGGAAAAGAAGTTCGTCTCGAATATGACTGGCGGGAGAAAGATAAATATGGCCGCCCTTTGGCTTACGTTTACCTCATGGACGGAACTTTCCTGAATGCTGAGATCATAAAGCAGGGATACGGCTTTGCCTATACAAAGTTCCCTTTTAAGTATCTTGAAGAATTCAGGAGATATGAGAAGGAGGCAAGGGAGAATGGGAAAGGGTTGTGGAAGTGACGGAATTTGCAACTTTCTTCCTGAAGTCGTAATTTTAAAATCTCGCCACAAAATAGAATCTTTCAAGCAGTAATCGATACGAATGGAACATAATGGAGGTATGTGGTGCTTCTCATCCTCATAAATTGATCTACTTTCTTATCAGCAGCCATAATCCCCCTTCAGAGACGATTTCCACTTTTCCTTTCACATTGCTCATCGGGATACCTTGCCGTAACTGATCTTCATTTACTTCGATCTTACCGATCTTGAGGTTGAGATCGCGTGATCTCTTTCCGATTTTCTTAATCACAGTCTCAGGGGTGAACTTCCCGAACCCTCCACCGATAAATGCAATACCATCCCCCCTCAGAATCCGAAAGATCGCTGAAAAGTTGACCTCAAACAAAGAAGGAAAGAAAAAGGCTCCTCGAAAGATGGCCAGATCAATTCTATTTTCGTCTACCCCGCTTAAGGAAGGATCTGATTCAATGACCTCGATTTTGTCCTCAGCTTTCTGTTTCCTTGCTTCTTCACGGAAAAAATCGCCCATTCCTGGCGGAAAGGTTGCGATCAAAAAAGAGCTGCCTATCCCTTGTCTTAGCAAGGTAAAGATTAAACCACAAAAGGGACCTATTTCCAGAATATTTCCGTCTTGACGACCGTAGAGCTCATGGATGTGTCGCGCTAAATATGGATAAACCGGATCCCAGAGGCGATCAATCTCTTTAATAAGATCTAAATTTACAGATGTCATAAGATACCCCTTTTAGGTCCCCTAGTCACATCCTTTCTCTGTTTTGCTCTCAAAAACTTTCTTCGTTGTATTATAGAGAAGGCTCGGTGATCAGCCGAAGTACAGCCTGTTCTAATCGTTCCTGGAAGGTCTTCCCCTCATGGTTCATGATGGACCGAGCCAACAGGGAGAGAGTCTCCTGCTCCCTTTTGGAAAGCCATGCGTAGGCTTCATTCCAATGATTTCTGAGGGCTTGAGCCTCTTCAATTCCGGCGGAAATCAATGCCTCGATAGGAAGAAGTGTTTTAAGGAAAGCCGCAAAAGCTATTTTCCTCAGGGGAGGAAAGCCTTGAACGACCTCCCAGATACGGTGCTCCTCTTCGGTATCGGAAATGATGTGCTTGAGAAGGACCTGCTGGCTGAAACCAAGGCCTTTTTTGGCAAGCCACTGCATCACTTCCCGATCTTTAATGGCCACTGAGAGGAGGTAGACACTTTGTTGAAGAAGGGATAGATTAAAACCACAGGAAAGTCCCGCCTCCTGAAGCCTGCTTGAGAAACGAAAGGTGTAGAATTCCAGGGTGCCGTGGTGTAAGGCATGGCCGATCTCGTGGTGAATAACACCCTGAATGATCACGCTAGGGATTCCTATCAGCCTTTCTTCGCAAACATGGATCCTCGGATAACCTCTCCATGCGTCATGGGTGGCCAAGAAATCCGTTTCTTCTCCCGTCACAATGCCGAGTTCCTTCTTTTCTCTCTGACAGAAGGCTTGAAATTCCTTCATCGTCTTCCAAATCGTTATGCACAGAAGAGGAGGCGGAGATGGAAACTCTGCCATTTCCAGAACCTCATTGGCCCACAATCGAACCTGGGTCAAGAAGCTCTCGTCTATCTCCTCGTGGGCTACCATTTGAATCTGCGTGCCCATTCGACAACTCATCTCCTTTTATCCGGGATATGGGGGCCGATATGACCAAAGGGAGTCTGACAAAGAACGGTGGAGAGACCGGTTCCCCGAAGGAGATGGTAGATCTCTACCATCTCCTGATAGGAAGGTCTTTGAATCATGTTCCCTTCTATAAGACCTCTCCTAAATTCAGGCCGATAATCGAGGACACAAACCTGAAGATTTGGATCGATATTTGAAATCTCCTTTCCGATCCGCTCCACCTCCTCCATCGAAATTAGGTCACGGTTATATGGAATACCAACACCAAGAAAGAGTCGATCCTTATAATTTTCAGAGATATAACGAACAGCTTCCCACGAGGTTCTTAGATAAAGGGAGGCCTTCTTTCGATCTTCAATACCCGTAATACGACAATAAGTTTCAACATCGATGGCTTTGAGATCGATCCCTACATCCGTCATCCCTGCCTGAAAGAGTTCATCAACATATTCATTTGTAAGGAATGTACCATTGGTATCCACATGAAGCCTCGCCTCTTTATCAGGATTTAGCTTTCTGAGGATGTTCAGGAATTGGATGAGCCATGGGCGATTGAGTGTCGATTCCCCTCCAGAGATCGCCATTCTATCAACTTCTTCCCTCTTCCTCGCCCGGGTAAGAGAGATGGCTGCTTCTTCAGGAGTGAGGTAAACCCCCTTTCCACAGTAGGTAGTGGTCCAGTTTTGGCACTGAGGACATCGGAGATTACATCCAGCCGAAAAACAGGCCACCTCAATATTTCTTCCGGAGGCCTTCAGATTCCATGGTGTCCCTACTCCCCCAACTGGATGCCCTTGAAATCCATGAACGATTCGAAGGGGTGAAATAGGATGGGAAAATTCTTTTTGAATCTTCATCCCTTCTTGGACCTGAGTCACACAGATGGGAAGGAATACCCCATCCACCTCCATTGCACAACTCATACATCCGCCCACTCCACAGGGAACAAAGATTCCATCCCCTTTGGGAAAGGGAGAGATTGGAAAGCCGGAAAGCTGAAGGGCTTCCTTAATAGGGATTCCTGATGTAACCTGAAGAGGCTTGTCATCGAAGTAAATGGTGATGGTTTCCCATGAGGGTCTTTCTTCCATTTTTACAGCGTCATAAGGGCATGAGACATGGCACGCTTGACAGCCGATGCAAGACTCATACCGGCAAATCCACTTTCTACAATATTGGCAATCTTGACAGAGATTGGGATCTCTTTTTGAAATCCAAGGGGCCATAGCTGAAGATAATTTTATCACCCATTTGAGATGAAGTCATCTCTCGTTATATAATGTTTATCGTCAAGGCATTCTGCAACGAATGGGCTGGAGAGATTGCAGTACGTTTATTTAAGTTTATGGTTTCTGAATTATCTATGCCTCATCACTCTTTTACCAGTGAATTAAGCCACATGGTTTTAGAGTTGTATTCTGAAATGGATAGACAAACGGCCGAATTCCGAAATGCAACTGGACTACGCTGTCTTCCCAGTTGTGGGCAATGTTGTGAATCTGCTCCGCCTGAAGCCACAGTGATCGAACTGCTTCCTGCGGCAGAGGAATTATTTTCTCGAGGAGAGGCCCAAACAATGGCTGGAACGCATTGCATCGGTTCGAGAGACTGAGAGATGCGTATTCTTCCATCCGGACCCTTTGATCCCAGGAAATGGTCATTGTCAGTTATACGTTTTTCGGCCATCGGTATGCCGTCTGTTTCCCTTCGCAGCGATGAAAAATGAACCCACTCCCTGGGCTAAAGCCCAGGGTTTCAGGCCTCTGGCATACCTGTCATGACCTTCGGCCATGCCAGACATGCCGGAAAGGCCTCCGCTTCGCTCCGAAAGGATGCCATTCATCCCCAGGCTTAAAAGCCTGGGGTTTTCTGCCATGGCTTATAAAAATGGAAAGCCAGAATTACTGACCTGCCGTCGCCAGAAAGAGCAGATACCTCTTCCTGTTAAAGGAGCACAGGAAGCAATTTCGGGAGGAATGGCTGTCCCAAGTTTCGATTACTTTTTCCTTAAGATGGTAGCCCTTGAACCATCGCTCGGAAGGCAGCGGGTACCTATCAACCGGGCTCTTCATCTCGCCTTGGAAAGATATGGGCTCACGGTTCAACTGATGGAAGCAAATGGTTAGAAAGCAGGCGCAACCTATTATAGGAAATCCGTAAATACTTTATCTCCTTACCCCCTGACTCAAATCTCGCTCATCACAACTTGAATCTTTTGCATTTCAGTCACCTATTGTCTTTTCAAGCTCCTTTGCAAATTCTGCATCGTAATAGGCCTTCATGCGATTTATCGTAGTCTCATAGATATCTATCTGCTCCTCCTCAAGATCTTTTCCAATCTTCGGATCGATCTCGTTCAGTTTTCTTGTCAGAATTTCCCTCTCTTCCTTTGGCATCACTTTTGAGTCTGTCATTGCTGCAGCCCTGGCGTAGATTCCCTCATCCAAAAGGTATTTCAATGCATTAAACGGAAGCTCATAATAATCTCCAAGGGCTCCAGTTCTCTGGGTGAAGCCCTCGGGTGTTGCTGCCTTTATAGAAACACGGACGTAAAGCTTGTTTGCAAACTTAGCCAATTGTTTCACATAGTCCCTATCGGAGCCGAAAATTATACCATTTGTTTCCAGAATGAAAAGAGGATACCTGGATTCCATTACCTCTACCAAGGCCGAAAGTAAGTGCTTCTTTCCAAGGGTAGGTTCACATCCGGAGAGTCTAAGCTTATTGACCTTGAGACCCCTAAATCTCTCCCATCCAGGAGAGGTTATGCCCCTTTCGGCTGCTTTAACAAGCTCTTGTGCAATCCTTTTGGGTGAGTAAAATTCACCGAATTTCTCAGGAAAATCCCTTGACCAATTGCCCCAGCAATAGATACAACGCAAACAGCACCCTACAGCATATCCAGTCGCTATACCCCGATAGACCGGTGCTGAATAGATATCTGTATATTTTCTCTCCAATCCTTCTGGACCCTCTCTGGTCACTAACCTTTCGGTATACTCTGCTAATTCTAAGGGATTGAAAGGCTTGAAACCTTGGGTCAGAAGGCGCTGATATTTCCTCATGTGATCTCCTAAAGTTATTTAAAGGTTAGCAATTGATCTTTTAAGAATGAAAGAAAGGAGGCAGCCTGGATTTCTTTATTTTGAAAAAGGCACACTCCAGTCTCATAAATTCCTTCTTATTTTTCCTCTACTTCAAAAGCTGAAGCTTCCCATCCTGTGGACGGCGAGCTTGAGCTGCATGTAAAGGTTCTTTTTGCGGTTGCATTAGTTATCACCCTAAGATGAATTAACGAAATAGGCTCTTTATTGCCTCAACATTTTCAGAAATATCCCTGATGATCAATATATTCGTCCTCTCATCTGCGATAACCGCCCCACGCGCACTTAGGAAACTCTTCACTACTGGAACCATATCTTTAGCTCTGGCGTACTTTAAGTGAATCATCTCCGTTCTAAGGTCTTCCATTTTTTCCTTTGCCCTTTTCGAAGCCAATAGGGTTTCCTCTTCTTTTCTGAGCCTCTCAAGAGGTGCAATCCGAATTACATTTCCAATCCTGACCATGCCCAGCGATTGAGATTGAAGAATTACTCCGAGGGCCTGGTCCCACGGGACTTCATTAAGTCTTATCGTAACCCTTCCTTTTACTTCATCTGCAAGAACGATGTTAAGCTGGGCAACCTCCGATATCAGCCCGAGGACATTTCCGATATCCGCATCCCTGAGGTCAAGAGATATTTTTTGATGAGTGGATTGCCTCGATGGTTGAGCGAGAGAGCATAGGCTTGAAAACAAGATAGATATACCGATCAAAAAAGGTATCCATACCTTAGAAAATTTCATCATTCCCTTCTTTTATTCATCCTGATTGTTTTAATGGAAGATACGAAAAGCCCATCCAAATAATAGAACTTTTCAACTTTTGGGGCTATTCGCTCAAGAACATCCTGAATATTGAAGTAACTGGTTCGATGCGCAGCTCCCAGAAATAGGACAGGTCGATTCGGTTCGGGTTGTTACACTTGTTGCACTGCTCACCCTCCCAGCCGGCAAGTTCCTTCAAGCTCTTGTGTTGATATATCTCTTTTAAATCCTGTTTGCGAATGAATCCAATAGGTCTATCCCATGCACGGCAGTCTATCACCTCTCCTTCAGGTCCGACCTGAAGAACCATTTTGGGGAAATGACACCGAAAGGGCTTCTTTCCATTTCTTATGCTCTCTAAATAAAGATAGGAATTGTTGATCCTGAATCCTTTCCTTTTCTTTCGGATTAAAGTCTCTGCAACAATGGCTTCTTCTTTCTTGCATGGCTTGAGATGGCTTTTGATCCCTTCCATCTTTCCGTTTCGTAAAAGATCAATCTCCATTGGGCATACATAGGAGGAAACCCCAAGCTCATGGGTAAGATTAATAAAATCTTCCATCGAATCTTTATTTTGATTTGTAAGGAGAAAGTTGAACATCACCTTTATCTCCGGATACCTTCTTCTTATCAATTGAACACCTCTTATTAATCTCTGAAAGAGCCCTTTTCTCCCCCTTATCTCATCATGCATCTCTGAAGGGTAGTCCAAGGAAACGATAAATGAGTCTGTATAAGGAGCAATTTCACTAAGGCGTTCTTCAAGAAACCATCCGTTCGTGGTCACCACATTCACAAGATCGATTTCCTTAGAAAACTTCAATATCTCAGGGATATCTTTTCGAAGCAGAGGTTCCCCTCCCCAGATGAAGTTCAAGAGAAATCCCAATTCTTTTGCGTCTGTATAAAACTTCTTAATTTCATCAGATGTTAAATCATCAGAGGAATTATTTCTCCATAGACAGGGTTCACAGCTACAATTACAATGTCCGGTGACAAGATGGCAGAGGATGAAAGGGCCTCTCCAATGGATTCGGCTTAGGATCATCCTCCCAACTATCTTCATTAGGTCACCAACCCTGTTCATCTTACCCATCAAATACTAATTTTATCATGAATCGAATTTCTTGCAAATCACTCAAGGGCAATTAAAGAGAAAGTAAAGAAGGAGACTCATAATTATGAGTCTCGGGTTGCATCAATAACTTCCTGAAGTCAACGACCCCGGTTTCTAACCAAGTATGCATGATTTGAATTGGTAATCATCAGTGTCCTTCTTGCGCGATTGGTGCTCAAAAGTACGAGGAGAATTTTCGCATATCTTGTGGTGGTTTTTTCTTGACGTACGACTCAATCAATTGTATATACAACCCATCCCGAAGCCAGTTCCCTAAGATCGGCAGAGGAGGTATATTGATGAAAAAGCAAGCTGTATCAGTAAGACTGAAGGTGATCTTTGTTTTCTGCCTTCTTATTACTTTAGTCATCGGAGGATGCAAGACTGACCCTGCAGCGGTTCCAAAAACCTCGGTTGAACCGGTATACAGCGTAGTGAGTCCTCTAGGTGATTCTACTGTGAAGATGATCACGATGGTTCCGCGCCTTAACACCCTGGCGGACAAGACGGTCTGCATGGTATGGAATCATGCTTTCAAAGCCGATATTACCCTTCCCGCGATTGGAGAAGCGCTGAAGAATCAGTATCCCGATATCAGGATCGTCCCTTACACGGAAATCGACGCCGCCATCCGGGCGGCGGGTGGCCAGATTTCTTCGCCCGAAGCAGGAACCCTGCAGACGGTGCTAAAGGAAAAAGGCTGCAACGCAGTGATAAGCGGAAACGGAGGGTGAGGCGTCTGCACTCCGCGCGCGGCGCGTGCGGTCATAGAAGGTGAAAAATTGGGTATTCCGGGTGTGGTTGTGACCGGTCCGGGATTTGAGAAGCAGGCGCGCGCTGTGGGAATTGATCAGGGCGTGCCCTCATTGCAGGTCGCCGTCTATCCGGGTCCATTTGATCTTCACTCGAACGCTCAACTTCAGGAAAACAGCAAAAAGGTCGTTGTCCCTCAAATTACACAAGCGCTGACCAAGCCTATACCCGCGACAGACAACGCTGGGAGAACAAAGGAAACTGTATTTACCGGTTCTATCGATGAAATCAATCGGTACTTCACCGATTGCAAGTGGAGTGATGGACTGGCCATTGTTCCGCCGACAGTGGAAAGAATACAGGAATTTCTGAAATACACCGATTACTCCCCTCATGAGGAGATCGCTGTGCTCCCATCGGCAAATCTGAGGGCAACGCCATGGAACATCGCGGCGAATGGAGTGATGGCCGGCTGCCGCCCTGAGCATATGCCCGTGTTAATCGCAGCGGTCAAGGCTATGGGGGACCCTACGTTCCGATTATCACAGACTGGCGGCAGCACCCATTCCTTTGTGCATTTTTATATCGTGAATGGTCCGCTGGCCAGGCAGCTTCAGATTGACCATGGCCAAGGTCTGATCGCTCACTCAACAAACCAGGTTATCGGCCGTGCCCTGGGTCTCATAGAGAGGAATATTGCGGGTTACCGAATAAAGGAAACACAGATGGGCAGTTTCGGTAAAACGCAATCATGGGTATTAGCGGAAGATGAAGAGGCACTCCATAAGATTGGATGGAATCCTTATCATATGGAGAGAGGTTTCTCGAAAGAGGTGAGCACAGTTACTGCAGCCAGTAGTACCCTTTGGGGGCAGAACCTCATTCCGGCAACATCCGATCCCAAAATGGTTATGGAACTCTTAGCCTATGGCGTGACTCGCGGCGAAATGTTTGCCAGCGGCATGATTGATTCTCGCAGGTATCTCCTGCTGACGCCCGGAGTCGCCGAGGTGCTTGCGGCCGGAGGCTATACAAAAAGAAGTCTGATAGACGATGTGACGAGGAATGCGAGAAGGATCACCTATGAGTGGACATTTTCGAAAGTATACGGGTCGTACGGCAGAGTGCTGGGGTCCTTTGAACGTGAGCTCGCAAAGTCCATGAAGGAACCCGGTGCAGTGAAGGGAAAATTGCCGCCATGGTATCCAAGATTCCCTGGATGGGAAGAAATTGTGACAACCCCAACCGTCACACCCGGGAAATTACAGATTGTCGTATGTGGGGACCCGAATAGAAACAAAGTACAGACGCTGGCTGGCGGTATGGGGGGGGCGATAAAGGAGATACGACTGCCGGCAAAATGGGATGAGCTTATGGGAAAATCGGGATACCGACCCCTTAGTGAGTTCTTTATCAGGAAATAGATCGAGAGTGAGCGTAGGGGGGGTCGAATCCCCCCGCTCCACCATAAATTAGAATCGTCGAACAACGGCATTAAGGACGGCTGCCAAAAGCCGCCGCTAATTTCAATCGTTACACTCGATTTCAATCGTAAATCTTCAGCTCGGATGTATAGTGTATTTCCTCTCTTTGTAGGTGTAACCAGCAAACTTATCGACACCGGCCACAGTTGGAGGAAATATGGCAACTCCTCTTGACCCCAAACAAATAGTCTCTTTTGAAGAACTCCTCATGTCACAGGTAGTCCAACAGGAGGCCCTTACCAGATTGCTTGTGGAGAAAGGGATATTCACTAAAGAGGAGTTTTTGGAGATGGTGAGAGTGGTAGATCAGGAGATGAAGAAAGGCAGACCGTGAAAACCCAATTACCTTATTTCAAAACCACCTGTTTCATTTCACTCCTAATCGGGATCGTATTACCTCTTACCTTGGGAATGAAGGATCCTACTTTAATCGCTATCTCTTTCAGTTTGATCTGGTTTATCTATGCAGTTGCATTGTTTATTGAAACGTTTCTTATTGAAGGGAGACGTTTAAAGAAGAAATTGGAGGTAAAGGACAAAAGTGATTCTTTTCCTCTCCATGACATTCAACAGCTTCAGGCTCTATATGAAATCACAATCAAGAAGGATAATGAAGATCAGAAGAAATTTTTGAGTTAAAATTCTTATTTCTTTCCCCCTATACAAAAGAAGCCCATTATGTTTAATTTCCACCCGTCTTTTCCCCTAAAAGTGCTGCTCTGGGGATGGTTTTGCCCCCCCCTTTTAAAACAATATCTCCGAATGTCTAATCTTTGAGGCTTCAAAAAAATAAAGGGGCGGTTCTGTTTTCATTCTTTACTCCTGTCTGCAACGGGCGGCTAAAACTCAAACAAAATCACCAGCCGCTGAAACGGCAGCAGGCAGTCACGAATCCAGCCTAACTGTGCCGTTGCCCAATCTCCAATCTTTGATCCGTACCCCCCGTCTCATTGGATTTCATGCAGGCCCACCGGAAGGACACGGTTAATGATCACTTTTTAAATTTCCCGGAAATCAAGTGTATGGGCAAAGTTATTATTAATGGCGATTTTAAGCCCGATCTTTGTCGCATGATTGAGGAGTGGGTTGAAGACCCAATTGAAGCAAGGGAGTCGGTTTCTGTATTAAAAGAGGAGGGGATGCCAGGCTGGTTAGTTGAGATAGCTACAAAACTCGGTCAGCGAAAGAGGTGGAGTTTAAATTGACGCCCCATATTGATTTGTAAGAAAATCAGCGGGGTGGACTCTTGAAAGCCCACCCTCGGGACTTTGACATCATTTCTTTGGCGGAACAATGGTTTCCTTAAATGCTTTGGCAGGTCTTATTTTTACAACCGTTTTAGCAGGAATTTTTATTGCCTCGCCTGTTGCAGGGTTACGACCTGTCCTGGCCTTTCTTTTGACAAGAACCGATTTGCCAATGCCTGGTAGGACAAAGGCCCCCTTCTTCTTGGTTTCAGCAATTGCCAGGGCCGCATATTCGTCAATGATAGATGCAGCGGCCTTCTTCGAAATCTCAAACTTCTCTGCAAAACAAGTAACGATTTGTCCCTTTGTCATCAATTTCTTCTGAGCTGCCATGTTGTGCCCTCCTCTTTAAAATAAGGTTAATTCATGCCGTTCAATATAAGGGAAAAGTCTTTCTAAATCAAGGAGTGATGAAATTTTTCTGTCATCTGGGCGTAATTTGTTTTCGATTTCTTCAGTTTCCAACTACCCTTAGTCCCTTAGGAATAAAATTGTGCGCGTAGATGTCACAATATTTTTAGCACCACCATTTAAGCGCCTATTCATGGGCATTCCAAAGTAGTTTTGGAAATCTCAACTTTTTGGATTTTAAACTTCCTGTTTGGTTCTGGCTTGGCCAGGTTAGGTTTAATCCAAAACCCTTTATATAAAGGTTCCCACCTCGCATGACGGCATTTAACCTTTCCCCAATCGGTACCACCTCATTCTGCAAATAAATCAAATTATCTTTGAGCTTACCCATCTGATCAGTGGCTTTCTTACAGCCCCTCTGTAAATTCGTCCAGGACATATTGCCCTTGGATGTTAAGAAGTGGTGGAAATCACTCTCTAATAGGTTTCCAATCTGTGAAGGGCTAAATTTCTGTCTGTAAACGTCGTAAGTTTCCTTTCTCATTCTTATCCATTCTTCCCCCGTGGCCTTCGGTCCCATTGGAAGCCTTATTTGGTCAATTAAAAAGACTTTAAAGTTCCTTTTTAGGTCATGATCGGACATTTTTCTCCCTCCGATTCCGTGATCATGTCTAACGAGACGTAGGATTCTCCTTGATCAAGGCAATCCCGAAGGAATCTATATTTCAAGGCCCGACATGTCATCCATTCCATACTCATTGACAACTACGACCTTTCAGCAGTAAGGCGCGGATGCTTTCTTCGTAACAACAAATTTAACCAATCGTGTTTTTCTTCTGGCACTAATGATTTAGTCACCCACACTTTAACTACTTCAAGTCGTGAATCTCCTTTATATAATTCTCCTACGGATGATTCGTTGTAATACTGGAAGAAACGACCTCCACTTTCCTCGTTTCCTTCTCCTTCCTTCAGAGATACAAACATAATGCCTTCAACCTTAAGAGAAGTGGTAAGACGCCTAATAGCCTCCTTGCCTTCTTCTAATGTTAAGTGAAGGAGGGATCCACAGCACCAAATGCCCTCAAATTCTTCATTCAAATTAAGATCTTCAAAGGAAATATTTAAACAAAAAGCATGTGGGTACTCATTGCATTTTCGGGCCATTTCTTTTGAAGCATCAAAAGAAATCACTGTATATCCATTTTCTATGAAGTATCGCGTGTCACGACCAACGCCACATCCAGCATCTAAAATTCTGCCTCTCTTACTCACATGAGCTTCAAATTCCTTGTAAAGCCCTGACAGATCTAAGAATAGGGTCTTATTCAAATATTGGTCAGCATTCTTATCGTAGTACTCCAGTGTAGAATTTCCCTTTTTCTTACGCTTCATTGGATGATGCCTCTCTATTGTATCATCCAAATCCTTTAAGCGATACTTAAGCCTTTGAATAGCACTTTCTACTGCCCCATCTAGCGGAAGAGGAAACACTATATCTTCGAATAGTTCAGGAGGGCCACTCAGTTTCTTTTCATAAGCTAACTGTAATATTCTGCTATGAGCGCCAAATTTCCCGAGGAGATCTTGAAGTTCTAATTTGTCAACTACACCTGAAGATGAAACGATTAACTTAAGAAGATTTTTGTTTATATCCAAAATTTGCTTTAGTAAATTCTCCTCTTGAGGGGTAAATGTCTTCGCTTCCAAAAGATGGCGAAGCGTACGGAATCGCTTTCCAGTACCAGCACTCTTTTTTACAAGTTCATCCTCAAATTTACTGTAAAGCAATTTGGATTGTGTTCTCAATTCTATAAATGGACCGTAGAACGTATTAAGTCGTTTCAAAATGTCATCACGTTCTTCTTTGGACTTAGAAAGAGATAATTGGCGTTCATTAAATGCATTTTGGCGCTTGTTTTGACTTCTCTGAAACCATAAAAGACACATATTAATAACCAGACTAGCTAGGAGGGCTATAAAACTAATTACCATAGTGCCCAGGCCAACCAAAACAGGTCCCCAGGCTTTTACTATCTCCGGATTTTGTTTTTGTATCCAATCTAATATATCTCTTATTATTGGCACGTTCTCACCTCCTTAGGATGCTTTGTTTGGCTAGCTAACCTGGGGAAAAGTACCGCGCTCTTATGTGTTTCGGGAAGCGGTGTCAGGGCCGATTTTCCAGTTATCCTATACCCCGGCATGATGTTATACCTGTTATCACACCGCTATTTATTCCCCGTCACCAAGTTTCTGCGCTCGCTGTAGAAAATCCTTCTTGGCCTTTGGCGGCAGTTCCTTGAATTTTTCAAGTAACCACTCAACACTTAAGGTATCCAACCGCGCTTCGACCTTCTTAGCTACGACTGTCGCACGCTTAAGATGCGCCTCTGTGACGACTGGAGGAGGGTTGCTCACTCGGTTGTGAAAACGATTGGCTTCGTCTGCCGCCATGGACGGAATACCTTTTCCCTGGGCTTCGATCGAATCAATCCATGCTGTACTGCCTTCCTTGCGACGTTTTGAAATGTCTTGTTTAAATCCATCCATTGTCTCGCCAGGGGGCCAGGGTGGCTCTTCATCCCCAAAAGTAGTAGCCCATTCTTTCTGCATCTCTTCAGATAGAGTATCAAACTCCCCCCAACTCAAGTTCTCGTCGGAGAGGCGCGTGTAGTCCTTCTGGTAGAGCCTGAGCGCACGCCGCATGAGTTGAAGGTCTTCAAGATCTTTGGGGAGGTTCTCAAATGCACTAATCAAGGCCTCCACTTCTCCGAGGGTAAGGTCCATATCTGCCTCGGTTCGAATTCTTGTCTGCCACAAGCGAGACGCACGTTTGACGGTGTCGGTTTCTGCATCCTTAAGTTTCGCTAAGAACCCTGAAAGTTGCGTACGTGTCTCAACAATCTCAGGGATCTGGATTCGCACCGCCATACCCTGCAATTTCTTAGAATAGTCATTGCCGACCTCAAGAAGGCCTCGGATCTCCGCTACTCGCACAATGCGAACGGCATCGCCATGTGCTGTAAGCCATGACTTGACATCCCGTAGAAGCTGATGGGCTTCTGCTATCGTTTCTGCTTTGCGGATCACCTGAATTGTGTGCGTCTCCAACTGTTGAAACTGTGGCTCCAACCCCAGTTTCTTGAGGTTTCCTCCTACCACGTAGAGCATTTTGTGCTTGAAATCACCCACAGCTTCAGGGGTATCGCTCTTAGGTGCCTGTCGGGCGAGCCAGTCCGGGAAGAACAGGATGGCCCCCTGCCGACCCTTCTCGTAGTGCGGTTGAACTTCAGCAATCTGAGAGTCCGTCCAGAGCGGTTTCTCCATGGCCATCTTGTCACAGATATCTTTGAGGCCCACAGCTCCCCACGTCAACTGGCCCACATCACGACGTTCCGCCCCTTGTCCCAGTTTTGATATAGCCTCATCCTCCGCCCTCTCCATCTTTTGCATTGCTTCTATGGACACCGACGCTTGTTCACGCAGACGCACCTCTCGGTAGCCCAAAGAAGGCGGAACGGGGACCCGGATCTTTAGTTCCAGGGAACGTTCGAGACAGCTCTTGCGTGCAAGATGACTCTCGGCTTGTTCCCATTCATCCAGAAGCGTTTCCCATTCCGAAGAAGCCTCGCCGAGGAGAATGAGATCAACACCATGAAGAGCTGACAAGTCAATAAACTTTCCTCGGAAAACCCCGTCCTGTACCCACTGAGAAACGGCCAGTTGCTGCCCGTCTCGTACTGCAACGAGCTTCTCCGCGCGTGGCGCAACGAAGACACTTAAGAGAAGCCCCGCTGAGGCAATATTCCCACCGTACGGAGGACGGCATAGCTGGCGGATAACATCCGCAACGGGCAACCGCCGTTCATCTGTCCCCAAAGCGTCATCCCATTTCTCAGTGATCGCACGGACGACCGGATACGCAGGTCGTCGGGAAACATCACCGCTCTTTGTGAATATGCCCCAAGTATCCTTCAGCACCGTGACAGCCCTGTTCTTTGACTTCGGCGCCTTGGCAATAACCCCATCGTAGTCAAGCTTGCCGAGGAACAACTCCAGCGTGAGTTCCTGACAAGTGTCCGCAGCATTCCCTTTTGCAGTACTAAAACCATCAAAAGGAAAAGGTATCGGGGTCTTATATACCTTCGCGAACAACTGCGCCCCTGCACGGCTGAGTCGGTGCGCCTCCAACTCCTCTTTCAGTCCGGTAGCATAGCGCCTCTGCTTCATCATGCTTTCGACCTGCTCCCGGATCACTTTGCGCAACTTCTCTTTGTGGGCGCCAATCAGATTACCGAACCTGACACGGTCCTCTTCACTGATGGATTCTTCAAGAACAGCATACTCCGCCAACGCCTGTCCCAACGTGCCGTTCTCATCGCACAAGAGCACAATCAGAATAGGCAAGGCCGGCACCCCGAATTCCCGGGCCACAGTCTTTAGGAGTTTTGCGGCATCCGGTACAACAGTAGCCGGGTCCCGGCTTTGCTCCAAATAGGTGTATATGATTGTGCCCCGGGGTTCATCCACTGCCAAAGCGTTTTTCCATCGGTCACTAGCGATCTTGATCTGTTGAGGGAGATAGTCCAGATTCGATGTCACAGCCTGATAACGCCACTCTCGGGTCGTGATTTTGTTCTCTTCTGCAAAATCGCATTCAAGGTCACTGAGGAGATCGCACCATCCGGCTGCCTTGCTGGCAAACAGCTTTGCCTTCCCGGCTTCATCATAGGAGCTCGCAACACGTTGGTGGACAAAAAACAGGAATTGAGTGCGTGGAACCGCATCACCGAGAATGTCGAACGCTTTGAACGCCTCGTCCCATTCAAGGACGTTGTACTCTTCCTGCAGGAGTTGAACGCCCTTGACTGCATCACTGAGAGACAGACCCCCGAGTTCCCCCAACGCCCCGATTGCATCGTTCTTGTCTATTGCCTGGAGCCCGAGTTTCGATGCTAGGACAACAGCGCAGAGGAGGCGCTGCAATTCCGGAGACAGACGTGATCCATGTCTTGCCATCACTGATGAATAAGCGAGCGTTATGGACCCTTGCTGGCCAGTCTCCTCAGAACTGATGAGTTCCTGTTGAAGATCATCCGACCACAAGTCAGCTGGTGAGAGCGACCAATCCCCATCGCCAGGGACTTCCGCCTTCTCGTAACGGTGAAAAACATCACCCAACAAGGCCAGCGCAGATCGCTCCTGCAAGTGCTTCCCAGCGGAAGCAAGATGGAAGAGGAACCACGTAGAATGGGGCGACAGAGGCCAGCACCCCTTGCAAACCACGGGGTGAAACTGATCGGAATCGCCCCAAAGCCTGTGATTCTTGGACTGAGGGAACCATCGGGCAAGATTCGCCATGGCGGCTTCCGAATCGCTTTTCGCCTTCTTGCCCTCAAACCACTTATCCAGGAGCTTATGCTGACGCTTCTCAATAAGGCTAGCGATCAGTGTCTCCAAGTTGATGGACAGGTAGACCCGATTGGCCGACTGGTAACGAGTCACGTACCTCAGAATCTCATTCTTATACTCCGGGGCCACCCGCTGTACGTATGCGTTCAACTCAAACTGGATAAACCCTACAAAACATGTGCTATTAGCGTTTGCCTGTATCGCCTCAAACAAGTCCTGCAAAACCCCACTGCCGGCGATCTGACTGCGAACCGTTGCGAACTCGGTATATTTTCCAAATTCATCAAACAGCACCAGAAGGCACCGATAGGGTTTCCCTTTACCACAATACTCGCGAACCGTGACGTCAATGATATCCCGAACGGATTCCCCTGTGAGCGCCCTGATAGGCATTCCCCGTGCAGCAAAGAAGTCGTGGATCTTTGCGTATGTTCGCTCATCCTGCTGATCGAGCCCGGCTAGAAGATCCTGCGCACTGCTGACTTCACATGCAGCCACAAGCTCCTTGACAACTCCCTCATTCGACATTCGGATCAGACTCGAGGCCTGACCAAATCGGGGTCGAAGATCATCTAAAGGCCTTGGGTCAAGTCCATCCGCTTTGAGGGTACGCACAATCTGTTTTGTGATCTCGGCGGTAAGGTCAAAACTCTGCATTCCGTTCAGAGCTAGAGCCAGACACGGCTGTTTCGCCTCCTGAAACAGGCCCCGGATATCGCCTCCTATATCAGCGTCTGCAGTCTCGATGGCAGACAGAACATTCTGGGCGATTCCTCCATCAGGAGCACTGACCAGGCTCGCCAGAGTAAGCCCCAAGTGCGATTTACCGGTGCCATATCCGGCTATGGCCAGCGTAAAGGGCTGATCTTCCAACCCGTAGCATCTTCGAACTACGGCGCGGGCAAGACTTGCCGTATCCATGAGACGATGGCCATGTCCACTCCCTACATCTTCCTGCTGGACCCCGTGGTATTTCGGGCCATGGAAAACGAATGCTTCGCTGGCCGCTTTGGTTTTGGACTCATCCGTGCCAAACCAACTGATGCTGACTGCTCCATTGAACAGGCGATCGCCTCGGAAGCGAACGATGTCATTAAGCCGTTGAGGCATGGGGCCTCCTTTCATAGCATATCGTCATAGATGCGCCTCCAGATCTCGTCAGGCCTAGCTTTCGGAATCAGAAGCCAAGGTTCCATATGTCGATCAACCTCGATCAACCCTTTGCGCTCAATGAGCTCCAATACCCGTTGCAAACTTGAAACATCCCAACCGGGAATTGTGCGCCACCCGGCTATGGCATCGAGATCCGTAATCGATATCTGACGCCGTTTGGGGAAATGGTCGCCCATCAATTGGAGCATCCAAGCGCCATAACCAAGTCCAAGCTCATCTGCTATAGGTGCGGCCCGCCGCACAATCGCGCCCTCCGTATCGGACAGCACGCCGCACATCTTGAAAGCGGCATCGTCCTCGTATGTCCCAACAAGAGGCCCTATGAGCCCGCTTTTCTCGACACCATAAATAACACTCAAATGCGCCTCAAGCTTCGCCCTGGAAAAATTCATCCCGAGGGCCTGTGTCCCGGCAAAAAAGGTGTGGTACCACACGTCTGCTCCGGTGAAGGGACTGCATAGGTTGAAGTGAGCTATCCACTGGCTGATACTGGTCTTCAAGTAAGGATCTTCCAGCAGCACAATTCGACCAAAGGGGGTAAGATCTGGCTTCTTGATTGAAGACCGGTCCGATCCTGTCAGTCGTAATAGACACATGCCTCGGCAGTAGTCCAGGATCGCCGGAACCTTTCCGCTCGATGCACCCGTCGGAATACCTGTGGCAGCGGCAATCGTCTGATAGTCACCTTCCTCGCCGGAAGCGGCGTATCGCAGCATGGCGTTGATGTACTGGCGTTCAGGCTTGAACGTTTTGTGAAAGTTACGCGGCAGACGACTATGTTCTACAGCGTCAGGCATTGAACCCGCGGTCCTCTAGTGATGTTATCCTGATGCGTTGCGCTTGAAAGACCAGTCTTCCTGTCGCCTCGTTCAAGCTTCGTCCTAAGGACCAGCATTCACCCTTTTGAAGTGAAGCCAGTCGGGTTGCCCAATCCTGCACGCTGACATTGCTGATGGCGTTATGAAGAAGTTGAGCGTGTTCACGCATCTCATTTTCAGTGGGCTTGAAAAACAGCTTGTGCTGGGCTTGGAAGAGACGACTGACACGGGCATCGTTAACGCCGCCAACCCCCTTGACTGTTTGCGTCGCGATCATCAGGGCAAGTCCGTGTCTGCGGCCTTCTGTGAGATACTTGCCGACCGGCGCATCGGAGCCAAGATCAAGGTTTTGCACCTCGTCGAGCACAACGACCCTAGGCGTCTCCTTGTTGCCCGACCCGCTAACGAACCCATACAAATCCCAGAGTACGAACTCGATCACCGCCCGGGCCGAAGCTTTGTCAATCCGATGAAACTGGAAGATGTGGCTGCGACAGTTAATGTCCCCAAACAAAGCTTGCCAACCAATTTCCTGTTTTCCGGAGGCAAAGGGATTCCCTTGGATGAACGGCTTGAGTTTGCTCATAGTCGTTCTTACCGTGCCAGACGCATGGAGATTGTCGCCGATGTAGTTCTGAAGAAGGGCCAGGAGTTCGGCGAGAGTGAACGCTGTTGCGTCACGTTCAAGCCCATCGGTGACAGCATCGGTCAGCGTCGAGAATTGCTGGTCACCGAGATCATACACACTCTTGAAGATCGCGGCGACCCGCTTGGCGACGTCGTAATGTTTGTCGGCGAAGGCCAAACCGTCTTGGTAGGTCACCTGCACCTTGAACGGATTGATCGGCAAAGGGTTGTTGTAGATGTAGTGCTGCTCGGGTTTGAGATTCTCCACGGTTGCTTTTTCTAGCTTGTCGTTAGTAAAACCATCCGTATAGTCAAGTACAAGCGAATTCTGCCCCTTTCGTCCCATTTCGCAAAGCAAGCATTGAATAGCATAAGTCTTGCCCATGCCGGACGAGCCAAAGATCAGCATGTGGCGGTTGGCTAGTTCAGGATTCCCGAACTCCCAATATACCGGCTTGTCGCCACTGACTGTCCTTCCCAACAGGATGCGGTCCGGGATTGGCAGAGCCTCGACAGCTCTCGGCTTTGCATGTACATCGCCATCAGCGACTGCAGGGTGGGGCACTACATCAAGAGTTGGCGCGGGGGCGACAAAGACGAGTTCCAACTCTTGTTCCGCGACAACAGGTTCGCTTGGTTGCGTTTCGGGCTTCGTTTCCAGCAAATCAATACCCGCTGCGTCATCCTCGCCTTCCTCAAGGTCCTGCTGTTCTTCCCATAACGGCGCATCTTCGTCGTCATCATCACCGGGTGGCAGTTCAATGTCATCCAGGCCATCGCAAACATTACTGGCTTCTTTTCGGGCCAGTTCTTTCCATTCACTCCACGTCACGGGGAAGCCAGCCCCCTCCAACGCTAACTTGCGCACGAATTCGCGGCCCATAACATAGATGTCAGCGGTCACGTCGCCCGTTTCGCCGACTGTCCAGCGGCCGATGCGGATAGCGTCCGCTGCGTCACTGTCGCTCCAGAAGGCGAATACCGCCGCCGCCCAGGCGATCTCATAATCGCCTTCGGCCAGCCGCTCCAGGGCGGAAAGCACGTCCGCCTGTTGGTGGCTGTCGATTTCAGCTTTACTCGCTATCAACCGATGAAGCTGCAACCACCAGTAGCGCTGATCAGGACGGTTGTCCTCATCCAACGCCGCATCATTTTGGCTGCGTGGGGTGAAAGCAGGGACCAATACGCGCAATCCGTTGTTGATCTGTGCCCGGGTTTTGAGCAAGTGCTCTTCCGATTGCTGCGCCAGCTTACATTCAATCAAACGGATTTCCAGGCAGACGCGTTTATTTTCATCCAGCCATGCCGTCAGCCACATCAAATCCGGACGACGCTCATCATCCGCTAAGTCAAACCAATGGCGATATGCGTCTAGTGAAACCAAATGGTCGCACAGCACAGTGCGTTTTTCCCGCAGTATCTTGCGGGTCAGCGAGTAGGCCATGAAATCGCGGATGTAGTGACCAACTCCAGTCGCGCGCACCAGCGACAGGCCAGTAAGCTCGTGGGCCTCATGCAAAATACTCTTTGCCACCGCCTGGCAGTCGCCTGTACTCCAGTCATGCGCGGCATACACTTCTTGAATGGATGCGGCCAATCGTACGTGAACGTCGGCCAACGAGAACTGTTCAGTTGAAATAGTGTAGTTGGACTCGCCATGGGAACCGACGCCGGAGCCGAAGCCAATGATCTCCCGCTCACGCGCCTGTCCTCCGGCGGGAATTTTTATCAGGCGCTCGTCCATGTTCGGATCAATGCAAATCACCCATTCCGCCTTGGCATGGAGGGCGTCGATGACCCCGCGCCACGGCGCAAAATCGCCGAAGCCGAGGACGACGAATTCTTTGCCCGGCTGTACTCCTTGGTTTTTGAGTCTGTGCATTACTTGCGTATGCAACTTGCCCAGGCTGAACTGGAGGTTGCTCATCACCCGCGACCGTTTAAAGCTGTCCACGGGATGACGTACCGCGCAACAAGACTTTTCCAAGATCGGAAATCTTAGTGTCCGTGTGGTGATGTCGAATGGCGCAACTTCCGCAAACTTGTTGCCGCCCTGGCCAGCGCCTATGAAATCGTATAACACCGCGATGTCGGCCTCCAGACTGTCTTTGATCAGTCGCTGGAAGGAACCAAGCTGACGGGTTTCGACAATCCGATGCGCCACAGCGAAACGGCAGCGTCGGTAAGCCTGAAACTTACCCTCGGTTTCCGCTGCCTCCCACCGTTCCCGCCATTGCTCGATCCAACGTGCCACATCCACATCATCGCCCGATTCGGTGAAGATGGTCACACCGATGGCGTATGGCTTACGTCGCTCCGGCGAAAGAACATAATAACGGCGGTCCTTCTCGTCGGCCAGTTTATTGAGATACTGGTGCACGGCAGCAATGACCGGTTGAATGTCCTGGTTACGGAACACCGCCAAAGTCAGGCCATCGCGGGCGTGCGGATGTAGCCGGAAATAATCCGTTATCAGGCGAAAGAGCAGCTTTGATTCCCGACTTTCGCGGAACATTTCGGCGTCCGTCACCTCTTCATCTCCGTTGGAATTGTCGTACCGCAAGAGAAGACGAGTAGAAAGTGTTAATTCGCTGTTTTCCGGCGAACCGATGCGATGAATCAGCTCCTGGCCGCGGACATTCGTGTCCAAGTTCTGGTCTTCGTTGTACAGCAACCCAGCAACAGGCGATTGGATGGACGCCAGGTCAACGTAGCCATTCCAGATTTTCTCCGCGAATGCCTTGCGCCTTTCCTCGCGGCACCGTTCTGTAGCCGTGGCAGCATTGAAGCAAGAGAATAAGAAAATTACCTGCGCCTCCAGCATTTCCAGAACTGCCGGATGCAGCACCGTGGCCATGCCAGAGCGTTCAAACGGTTCCGTACCCCAAGCCACACCAAACTCCGCGCCGCGCCGTTGCACCACTAAGAAGCCACGCATTAACATCGCCACCATTTGTGATTCTGGAGTGTCAGCAGCCTGGACAACGTATTCACAGGCAGCGGCATAGGCCTGACGCAACTGTGTCCATTCGTCACCAAACAACGCTGCATGCAAGCCACGTTCGTAGGCTGCGGAAATGAAACGAGTGTACTTATCGGCTAATAGTTTCAAATGCGGCAGCAATACGTCAGCACTTGCCAACCATTCCCGCCCCAGCAGGTTTGTCCACTTGTCATCGTCCGGATGTGCGTCACGGATGCAATGCAGCATGACACGGCGCATCTCTTCATCGTCCGTAGCACGCAGCAGTTCTTCATAGTACGGCAGGTGGAACACGGGTAGTTTCCAGGTGTCTGTACCTGCGTCCAGAGCATCTTTGGCCCAGTGCAACAGATCTTCAGCCAGCCGGTAAGACTGGATTTCCGGCAATCGCCAGGCGAACTTGCGGCGGTATGGCTCTCCGTCAGCGTCATACATCAGATAAATAGAGAACTCCAATTGCGGTTCCGCCGTCTTGCTATACACGCATGCAACATCCTCATCGGTCAGTTTGCACGCCACGGGCACACTTTCCCCATCAGCACCTGGCACCTCTACGCGCGCGGCGATTAACTCGTCTACTCCCCCTATCAGGCGCATCAAGTATTGTCTCGCCAGGTCGGTGCGATCAATTGTTGCATCAACGTTGTCCGTCGCGCTTTCGTAATCGTGTTTGAAACGGTCACATGCCATTTCAATGCGTTGCACTTCAGCGTTAGCAAAGCGTTTGTCACGGCTAAAATCGCGGAACGTCTGCCACACGGCATGCAGAACCATCTCCACCGGGCTGCCGGAAAGCTTGTGCAAGCCTTCCCGATCGTCCCGCACGTCCCCTTCTTTCTTTTTGCGGAACTTCAGCACTTTGTCGATGATGGTAACAAAGTCGCATTGCCGCAGCCGTTCCCGGTCCGCGCGGTCTTCCTTTTGTATGTAGTTTTTCAGCCCTTTTAGGAAGGCTTGCCCCGTCTCATACGGGCCGCGCACGTCATCATCGTCCAGCGGTAGCCCGGTCTCTTTCACTTCGGCAATGGTTGTAAGGATCTGGTCGATGGCCTTTGTCGCCTTATCCCGCTCCTTACTGTCGAGAAACAGGCTATATGCGAAGAAAGCATTCGCTTTTTCGATATACGGAGCCAACGTGACCCGTTTTCGCCCCAGTGGGAAACCAGTGAACTTGGGAAGTTGGAAGGTATCGTACTTTCCAAGCATGATTTGTAGCACTTCCCGGACAGTGCTCGCCGCGTTCAGATCCAGTGCCGCCAACCACGTGCTGATTTGTAAAAGATCCGCCCTTCCCTGCTCCAATAGCGGCTTCATCAAACGATCGAATTCTCTTAATTCGGCGGGCTGCACGGCAACAATACCAATACTCTGTAACTTTGCCCTTGCCCAGGATTGGAAACTGCTTCTCATTTCTGCCTGCCAGACGGTTTCCAGGTCACACCGGTGGAAATCTGCCAGGCTGCCGGCATCTGTCACGCGGTCAGCGCCGCAAAGAACAACCAAGCTAAGTTTCCCATGCACGGGGGGTAGGTTGCTGCGGTAGTAGGTTAGGTTGCCGCGGTCGTCCAGCCAACCGTGGTTTCTTGCCTTGGCCAAACCCGCCACTGACCAGTCATCGGTCATGACTTGGGCGATTTTCAGGGTCAGATCCAGCTTGATGTCGGCGACACACTTGTTGGCGACTGTTTCCGCCAGATCCAGAGTCGCGCCTTCCGATAGAGCAGGCACCATCACCAGTAGCCTCCTGCCGTCAGCGCCATCTGCTTGCCGCTTTGTTTTTCTTATTTTTTGCTCGAGATAATTCCACGCGGAATCCGCAAAATAGCTCATGATTTTGATCCCCCAATCACTTCAGATTCCTTGCCTGCCGGGTTCTCGACGAGGGCACACGAATCAGAGAGATGAATCAACAGACCCGCGGCCTCAAGCATATCCTGAAGCCATGCATCGCAGTGACTGCCGAGATGGATATCGTCCACACCGTCGGCCCAAGAGCTCGCCCGGGTGAAGCCCATGGCGTCAAACACAAAACCGTACCGCACCTCCACAAGTTCCTTGAAGCGGTCGTAGGTTAGACGCCCACCAATCGGCACGGTGGTCACCACTAAGAGGCGCAACAACTGTTCATTTAGGGTAAATCGCGCTCCGGCCCCACGCCGAGGCACAAGCAAACCGATACGTTTTGCCGTGCTGATGAACAACTTGCCACCGTAACGCGTATCGGCCTCCTTAAGGATCTTGACCCTCTCCTCCTCATTTTCAGGTAGTTCGACATCATCGCCACGAATGGCCCGGTAGACAAGCTTCTCCGTTGCTTTGACGGTATGTTGGGAAATACGCTTGACGGCCAACCGTTTTTCATCCGGCGCGGATATCCCAAGGCGGTAGCCGGGCCATGATGTTTGTCGCTCGGGCGGACAGTGACGGGCGCTTTGCGCCGCAAGGCTGCGCAACACCTGCATGGCACATGCGGTTTCGAGCAATTGCAGCCGTTCGATTACATCCAAATCAGACATACACAAGCGCAACAGATCTACAGCGAAAAGATATCCTTCCCGCCAACTGTCTGCCGGACACCAGCCCGCATCAACAAAACGCGGCTCACTATTCCGGATGTCCGTAGCGTTCCGGGTGTCGGACTCAACGCCTGTGTCAATGAACTCTGAGATGTCCGTCACCGTCTGCGGACAATGCGTCAGCAACCGTCCAAGTTCGCGTTGCAGTGCGGCATGTAACCACGCTGGATCGTGTTCCTGCGGTTCGATTCGCACCCCACTTTCTTCTACCCATCGCTGTACCGCTTCCGGCGTTTGGCGCAAAGCATTACAAAGTTGCAGGTACAACACTTCGCCCCCACGGGCGAGAAAATCATGTTTGTCCATGGAAAAATAATGGTTTTGGGAGTTCCTGATCGCATCATCCCAATCAGCAGGAGGATTCTTTCGCGCGGCTGTCTCATTCCAGATGGTTTCCCGGGCCAGAAAACCAGGACACACGGGCAGGAAACTTTGGGCGCACCAGGTACGGCCAGAGCCTGCCCCCTGGAAACCGAGGAAAAGCTTTTCCAGTGTTCGCAACACATCGTTCTCGGTACCGCTTTCCGTCACCCGAATCTTGGCCTGCAGCCGCTCTAGCAATACCTTGTATTGTTGGCGGTGTGTCTCGTGACGCGAATCCAACCGCGAGGCCCCCATAAAGGCGAACAGTTTCAGATTGAGGCGCGCCTTCGGAGCATATTGAAGTATCCCTATGTCCGGCCAGTCTGTCAGCGTCTCCACCGCCGGCAGCGGGCTGGCAAAAGCATTGCCGTGGCCTGAGACCCGTTTGAAGGAAACTATCACTAACAGGAATTCGATGAGCAATTCCGTTGGCGACTGGTCATTGAACAGACGATTGCCAAACAACTGGATGGCCGGGTTCTTGGGATGGGGGACACCGCCGGGGAAAGAGTCACAAGACATCGTTCACCTCCAGTACTCCGTCACGGACCGTGTATTGTTGGCGGCGGAATGTATGGTCAGTTTTCAGACGCACCAGCATGATGTCGGAGCGGATCTCTCTGGCGCGTTGTTGCACCTTCGTCTTGAAGCGTTCCAGCCGCTCCACATAAGCAGCCTGCAGGATTTCGCCGACTTCGCCAAAATGCCGCATGACCACGTAGTCCAGGAACGGTAAAGTCAATACCAGGTTTGCGCCGTGGATGCGGCCGCGCCCCTGCAATTCCAAATCGGTGCGCCCGCCCCCGGCAGCGTCCTGACGCCGGATTAACTCGAGGGTCGTCTCGTTGCTCCAATCGATCTGGGCCAGTACCACTTGTGCACTCTGCCGAATTTCGCTCCTGCCACGGCTTAGGGTGATGTAGAGCCGGCGGTCATGCCCCGTAGCGCCTTCGGGCAGGCGAACACCGGTAAAGTGCTCCTGCAAGACGTGATAGATGCGATGCTCCAGCACGTTCCTTTCCGTCATTTCCAGCCGCGCTCCTGGTTTCTGCCATTCCTGCCAGCGCAGAATGGTTGGTGAGTTGAGGAACTGAATCAGGTACGATGGCTCCTCCTTCGGGAAATCATAAAGGAAGTAGAGCATGCGGCGGACCTGTTCCCGCGCCTGGTCCGGGGTCAAACCGGGTTTGTTGTCATTGCCTGGTCCCGACCCGTGTTCCTGAAGTAGATCGAACTCCGCATCGCAATTCTCCACACCCAGTCGGAAATTTCGGACCCGCAATTTGAGCCAAAGCTTCCGTTCCCAGATGGGGCATGGACGCTCGCCAAAACCTTGTTTGCGGATTTCCGAGACCGCCCGCATCTGCAGCGCCGCTGGATGGTCCTCCTTGCCATTGTCGCCGAAGAAGCGGTTGAAAAACATGAATTCCGCTTTCAGCGGAGTCTGATGCTTTTCCCGCATTTCAGCAATGTCGCTCTCCTCCAGCCCTGAAGTTACAAGATAGGTGAGATGCTCGGTGATCTGTCGCAATGTCAGTCGTGTTCCGTATTCGTACATGCGTCGGTATGCGAGGGAAATACGGTCGAAGATCATGTCTCGGCGGTTGTTGATCAAATCCACGTTTAGCAGGATCGGACAGTTGGCGCGGCAGACAAAATCATAGCACTTTGTCCAGCGTTCAGGCGCGATCATGCGAGCAAATATTTTAAGAGCGAGTTCCAAGTTGTCCATGCGCGCCAGGTTGACAACCAGAAAGCGGGCGCCGCCCAGAACCAGATCCGACTCACCGCGTTCGGCCCCAATCGCACACAGCACGTCGCTTTCCAGTTGCACTTCGGAAGTACTGAAGATGGCTGCCTGGTTGCGCAGCAGGTCGAGCAGCGTTCCGGTGTTGGATACCAGCAGAAAGCGGCGCTCGTTTCTTAGCAGCTCCCGCACCAAAGCGGGATCTTCTTCCTTGCGGCGTTCGCTTAGGTCCTTCATGATGGTGATACCGACCCCGGGCAGATCCTCCCGCGGCGCCAACGGTTGAGGTAGGGGCTCTCCGCTCGGGATACCCGCCAATTGCTTGTATATCTCCAAAGCAATCGTGGATTTACCGTCCCCTGCGTGGCCGGTGAGGATAACATGTCGTCCCTCCGTTTTCCGTAGTTCGACAAAAATGGTTTGCGACAACGGATGCGGAACATGAATGTGGGCAAAAGACGAGTTGCAGGCTTGGGATTCAGCCAGGGCGTTATCATTGCTGGCGTTCAACCGCTGCAAGGAATTCAGGTAGCTCACAAACGGATTGGACGAGTCACTGGAGCCGTCCGAAAAAGAGAGGCGCTGGAGGGATGGTGCACTTCGACTAACGAGACCACTTTCATGGGCTAATTTCACTATCTCCGAAACAATAGCTGTTCTGGACTCCGCATCACGAAAACATCGGTCAAAATCATCGCACAAACTGCCAAATTCCGTGGTTTCGATCAGTCGCTTTCGAGTGAGCCGCGTATTCGCGGATTGTTCATAATGCCGGAAGATCTGCTCTTTACCTTTTCGAAGTGTCAGATTCCAGATTCGGTCATTAGTGAGATGGTAGTAGGGAAATTCAATTAATAGGGTTTCCGCGACGCTATCGGGATAGAACTCCTTACAGACTTCGAGGAACACACGTTCAAGCTCATTGTCAAGCGGGAATGCATTTCTTCGCTGCGGCGCCTTTTCATAAAGTCTAGCCAGTGTCAGTAGGAAAAGATACTTGTGGAGGCTTTTGGTTTTTCCAACACTCATGACCCGCAAGGCGCGTATCAACTCAAGCATTCTGTCGGTGTTATACATCACGCATTACTCCCATTAGACTGTGGTAAATCGGTTCAAATACCAAGCTTGACTCGCAATTCTCTCGCAGTGGTAATCATTTCTCGGCATGCCTCCATGATCTCTGGTTTCGAAGTATGCCTCCCGAGACTAATACGCACAGTACATTCAGCGTCTGAGCGGCTCAGTTTCATCGCAAGCAATACATGGGATGGCTCCGGGGCTCCCGAATTGCATGCCGATCCATTGCTTATGCAGACTTTTGTTAGATTCGCGATTAGCATATCTGCTGGCACGCCCGGGATTGTCAGGCTGATCGTGCCAGGCAGTCTATGTACAGTACGGCCATTTACAAATGATCCCGGAATGCCCCCCAAGAGTTCTTCCTCGCATAAGTGTTGAAAGGCAGACACACGCTGAATTTCGGCATCCAATACCCCATGCACAAGTCGACATGCGCAGCCAAAGCCAACGATGCCAGGAACATTTTGTGTTCCGGGACGTATGCCGCTTTCCTGTCCTCCTCCAGAAAGAATGGGCTTTAAAACCGATCTTACTTTACCCTCAGCCAAGAACAGAGCCCCAATGCCCTTTGGTCCATATGCCTTGTGAGCAGAGAAAGAGGCCAGATCTATATCAAGCTCCTCAACTCGCACAGGTAATTTGCCGAGCATTTGCGCAGCGTCACAATGACACAATGCACCTCGATCATGTGCAAGCTGTGCTATTTCTCGGACAGGCTGAAGAACACCGGTTTCGTTGTTCGCGCTTTGCACAGACACAATGAGTGTACGGTCGTCGATGAGGTTTGCTGCGCTTTCGAGGTCAACAACGCCGAAGCGGTCAACTGGAATTCTTTCTAGGATATAGCCTTCGTCAAGAAGTCGAAGACACGGTTCAAGCACCGACTTGTGCTCAATGGCACTAACTACAATCTTTCGCCGACGGCTGCCGCTCTTTACCACACCGAAAAGGGCAATGTTGTTAGATTCAGTTGCACCGCTTGTAAAAAGCACACATCGGCTGTTTGTACCAACCGCACGGGCAACTTCCTCCCGCGCTTGGGCAACTGCCGCTGAAGCAACACGACCCGCAACGTGAGGACTAGCAGCATTCCCATACTCCTGAGTGAAGTAAGGTAGCATTTCCGCAATAACTTCAGAAGCACAAGGTGTTGTCGAGTTATAGTCCAAATATACTCGTCTTGTATCGTTCACAAGTGGCATACGAGACAACCTTCCCGGTCTGTATTTTCTGGTGAAAATATGTCACGCAACGTGATATCCTCGCGTGAAGCTTTACTCCGCCGCATTCTCCTGTCGTAGTCAGCCTTGATTTGCTCGACTCGTTCCGGTTTCGCAAGGTCATGCAGACTCTCGTTTTCAATCCAAGTGAAGATATTGCCTGTGGTTTGGTCATGCTTCTCAAAATCAGCCGCCTTCCAGTACAAATTCGGATGCTTCTCTAGGAGGCCAATCCATTCCCTGCGTTGCTGGAAGAAGCAGAAATAACACCCCGAGCGTGAACGCCAAGTATAGTACTCAGGCAGACCCAATCCTGAGTTATTCAGCAGACGGAGCACATCGCGGTGCGTGACTCCATCTTCCACGAAAGGAAATCGTGGCTTTATATTGGGTTTTGTGGAGATGTAACCTGTTCGACTGGGTTCATCAGCGCGGATCCCGACATACAGATACACAGGATCATCTCCGATGTATTCCTCGAATGGTCGAAGCTTCAGCATTCGGGTGCACCAACGGGTCCTTGGGTCCGGTAGTACTCCGCGATAAAGGTCAAGATAGTGCCGAAAACGGCGTACGGGGTTCAACTTAGTGATTTTGACACCTAATTGCGCTTCGATCTTCAAAAGATAATCGTATGTTTCGGCAAGTTCTTCTCCGGTATCGCAAAAGACATACTCCATTTGAGGCACGCGATCGCGCATATACAGGGCAAGTGCCGTGCTGTCCTTGCCCCCCGACAAAGACAGAATATGACGACACGACTTATCATCATAGGACGGTATATTGGATTTCTTACTTTTCATTTCCTGCTTTCAGCTCCTTCACCAATTTGATCAGCAAGCAACAGCAGGGCTGCACGCATGATCTCAGGCGCTGTGTGTTGCTGTGAAGCGACCAGTTTCTCTCCTAATTTCCGTGCCAAAGACTTGGCTCGCTCGCGTTGATCGGGAGTCAATGCATCCATCGCACTATGCGACTCCCCGGCAAGCCCAGCCCGGGCCATGGCCCTTCTAATGCCGTCACCCAGGCCTTTTGCAAGTTCCGAAAACCGATCAACATCACTGTCCATCCAGCTAGCCGGGGGACGATTCACAACCAACGCGAGCACCGAACCAATCCCCGGCTCGTCATAACCAGATTGGACAATTCGTCTGAGGAACTGTAATAGCACCGGGTCGTTCTCCCTCGATTCCAGTTTCGCGGCAATATCGCGCAGTCGTTGCCATCCTGCGTCTGTTGGATCACACCCGCAAGCCCGGAGCAGTATTCCCTTGGCTTCGGAATGGGTTGCCGTAGCAACGGCGGACCATTCTTTAAGAGCCTTGTTCAAAGCGTTAAAGAATGCTTCCACCTCTGACTTCTCAGGCTTGCTTCCCGGGAATGGCGAAAATCCCAGCGCAACAGACAGATCAACATACAGAAACCTATCAGGAGATTTAGCCTTCTCAAACGCATCCCTCAATCGGATCGTCGCTTCTGCCAGCCGTTTCGTGCGCCATGAGAAATCGGGGAATTGTTTCACCATCCGAAACAGCGCTCTGACAATCGGTACGGTTGCAGGCTTGGTACCCAAGCCTTTCGCCAAGCGCTCAAGTACAACCGCTCGGGTTCCGACGATGCGGCTTCCGGCGACCCCAAAAAGCTCTGGACGGCGCATCAGCACTTCAAAGTCAGCAATCCCGGGCTCAGGGATGAACGTCCCTTCGCGATAGAGGGTCGTTTCGTCTGGGAATGACATCATGAAAGCGCAGAGCAATACAGGATGAAGCCCATCCATGACCCCATAGGGTGGTTCGGAGAGGGATTTGAAAACCATATCCAAAGGCTGAGGTTCGGGCTCGGTTTGAAACACCATATCACTCAGGTGCTGCCATGTCGGCCAAAGAGAGTTCTTTTCAGAGGGAGGCGCGAATGACCAAACACCAGGGGTCCTCTCACGATGGAGCCCAGTTGCCCTGAGCACGGACTCGTACATACTGCGCTCTGGAGGAAACCCTTCGATTCCAAGGCCGGGCTTCTCACCGAGTGTCAACATCCGTTCGACAAGATTTCGGCGGGCAGCCGCTCCTGCAGAAGAAAGAATTCTGCGTGCAATGAGCTCATTGCGGATTTGTGGAGTCTTGCGGTATAGCCTGTCACATACATTGGAAAGAAGATGAGAGATACCTACACGCGAGCGCACTGGCTGCGGCTTTCCATTCCAGTACCAAAGGCACTCGCTTCCCAAAGGTTCCTTCCTCGGATCCAACAACGTATTCAGATTCCGACGAAGGAAATGCTCCGCTTCCGCTATGCGTATAGCGACCTCCCGGCGAGCCACCCTGTCGTCACGCAGTTCCGGTGTATTATCCCATGCCCATCGTAGAGCAGCAAGTTCAGTAACTGCTGCCTGGATTTCCCCGATCTGCTGGGGGATAGCAATCACAAGATTGAGCTGGCCATGCTCTCTTGATTCCGCACGTTCACGGAATGCCAAGAGTTGTGTATTGGAGGAAGAAAGGCAAACCAAGATCTGACCGGCCGCTCCCGGTATGGGGACTTTGTGCTCGGTGATCTGCGTTGGGTCATCAAGATAAGTTAGGGCGAAGTACCGCAGCGCCCCGACTTCGAAACTGTGCCGACGTGCAACCAACGGCCTTGGTTCCAGATACCGCTGTATGCTTGCAGCTAGGCTGATACTACCACGAACTTTCCGCTCGCCCTCTGCGACCCGTTCGTCTATATCGACATCGCTGCCTTCCCAAATTCGATAGGTATTGTTGTAACGACGATGTGTAAGGATGGACCGTTCCTGGAGATACTTGAGCCCCTCACGGACCTTCGCGGGCGGTTTGCCATTGTCCGCCAAGGATAGAGAGATCATTGGCTCCTGAGCACTGAGGTGGCAGAAATCCCCAAGCGCCCCCAAGACTCCGATGGTCTTCACAAGTTGAACATGTATCTCAGAGAGGTTTTCTTTTCTCTCCAGGACATCGGCAGCTTCCAGCCAGCGGCGGGCTTGGGGTTGCCGGAATAACCCCGCTCCGAAATTGACCGTGAAGTAGTCAAACAGGTGATGCAAACGTAGAAATGTCGGTGTGTGGCTTACCACGGCATGCGTTCGGAGGAATTCCTGAAATCCGCCCGGCTCAAGGCTACTCAAGTATGAAAACAGTGAGCGCTCGTTCTGAGCGAAGCGCCTGAAAACAAAAGGCAGCGCTACCAACGTGCCGGGGTGTAGAGGGTATGAGCGCACACAGACTTCTTCAAATTCCTCCTTTTTCATCCCCGGCGGACACACACCGCACCGGGTACTTTCTTTGGAAATCTGTCTGACCTGCCGATGCAGACCGGATGGCAACCCGTTAGGTGTCCACTTGATTGCACTTGCGATCATCCGAATGACCTGGTCAGGTGGTTCCAGAAAGGCAATATCCTCGAACCGGCCGTGAATCTTCGCCCATTCCTTGCGTGTCAGGCTGTCAAGGTGTTGTCCATATTCCTCAAACGACTGGTGGAGGAACCCCAACAGAAGGATAGGAAACCTGCCGCTACGGCTGGCTTGCTCCGCGATTTCTTGGAGGACAAAAACATCACCCTTCTGGGGAGTGCGGGCGGCGAATTCGAATAGCTTCCCAAGCTCGTCGATTAATAACAAGAGTCCAGAGTATCCAGCTCGTCCAGCGGTAGCAGCAAGTGAGGTCACAAGGGATGCGATTTTGCGGCTGTCCATCCCGTGTCCCTTTCGTGCGTCTTTCAGAAGGGATTCAACGTCTCCCGTTAATGTTCTAGTGTGTGCCTTTTTGAGAAGGGAAAGACCCGACTGAATTCCTTCCAGTAAACATACTGAGGCCGGCGCCCGACGGGCGGTAAAGAGTACTGGAAGCATGCCATTGCTTCCTTTCGACTCACGACCTTTGGTAACCATTTCTTTGGCGAGAACAGGGTCCGCCTGCTTAAGTTGTTTCCAAGCAGCGATTCCTTCTGCGCCGTGTTGACACAGAAGTCTGGTCAGAAACACGGCAAAGGCAGATTTTCCAACGCCGTAGGGTCCCGTTACTGTCCAGGCGCGGTACGTGGACTCCGTGCTCAAGCCTTCCGATATCCTACCAAGAATATGACGAGCTGTGGGAGTGACGATGTAGTCCCCGTTCTGTCCACCTGCCTCGTAATCTTTTTCAAGGTTGACAGACCGAAGGAAGCGCCTTCGGATCTCAATGCACTCTGATAATGTTCGTTCCGCGACGGTCACTTTCGTACCTCCATCGCGTAGTAGGTGTTGAGCAATTTGGTCGGCTCCAGATCCTGTCTTCGGTAGATTTGCTTCAGGCCTGCTGTTTCATCGAGCGCGACTCTTCCCCGCGTAGTTTTCTCAAGATCCTCGATGTACTCGATCAGCCTGTTTTCATCCAACTTGAACACCTGTCCCGGGCTCCCGGTCCCGTACAAACACTCCTGCACGCTCATGGTGTTTCGACCCACACGAGCGGTGTCAAAATACTGAGCAAGCGCGTACCCGAAGACAGCAGCCGGCAGGGATGGCTTGGCTCCGATCGTGAATCGGTACAATTCGCCGTCCGGCGACAAATCGATGAGATTTAATTCCTGCAATGGGCAGTCAAACGTCTCTTCTGCGACTGCTTGCTTGGTCACGGTCTTCGCTGGAGTGTAAGTCCGAAGAAAACAGTCAACATCTCTTGCCAACGACCCTTCTTTCACACCCACTGACTGCTTTTCGGCAAAAATCACCAAGTAGTCAATGAGTTCGTGCTTTGTGAAATCAGGGCGCTGAAACAGAGAAAATGCGACTTGCCAACTTGTTCCGATTCTCGGATTTGACACCAACAGCCAGTGTATAAGCCACAATGACGCATCGTTTTCTAAGAAGGGGTCCCATCCTCCATTCCCAAGAAGTTTGTTGGCAATCGAAGATACGCGAAGTACTCGCCCATTGTTTCGCTTTACCTCCGGATCCTCTTCTACCATCTGGGTCACCAAGCACCAATGCCGGATGCTCTCTACCATGTTCTTCCCGACGCCAAGCCTCACTAACGCATCCTCTTCTGAAAACAATGTTGGACACTCCGCTACCGCTCGGACACCTTTCTCCAACCACCCATACCGTAAAGCAAACGTCTGATGCCCGGAGAATTTGTATTTCTTAACCATGTTCGTCACCTATTACGCCCCACAAGGCTTAGCCCACTAAATCCTTGAGCAACCTTCTCTGCGTTCTTGCCCAAGGGCCTTTGCGTACCGGCTCCAACTGATCCTGGGAATTTTGTGAAAGATGTGAATCACCCCAGGAAGTTGACGTAACTATACCAAAAATTTAATTTTATAGCAATTTCCAAATGGTTCCGCCTAATGAAAAAGGTGGTTATCATTAGTGAGGAACATGCAAGGTCAGCTTAAGCTTTGAAATCCTTGATTTACGAACCTATTATAGATACAGACCTCCCCCAAAGAGTGTCCTATATATAAAGGAAGGGGCAGGGAGTGACCTTCGGGTTAAAAACCCAGCGGTCGGCAGTCAAAAATATACATCTCTGCCAGGACGGCATGGTTCGTTTGCACCCTTTTGGGGACTGTGAAAAAAATGTGAAAGAAACACCTTAAAAAGACTGGAATAGATCGAAAAGGATTTAACTAAATATTTTTAGTCAGTTACGGGAAACCAGACCAAAATCAAAGGGTTAGAAATTTAGCAAAATCGACCTCAAAATCTCACGGCTCAAATCCCATGAAAGTTTAATTCTAACCTCCAATGTCATTGTTTCCAATTACAGGCTCTTTTGTGCCTCTAACTTTAGCTGTTTGAAAAAACTTGTCCAATCCCACCCCACTTTCTTCTAAACAATCTATCTCCAAATGTCCAATTTTTCAGGCTCAAAAAAGTAATACTATTATGTGAAGTGGATAAGCCATAAACTTACAACCTTTGCGATTTGCTACACCCTATCGGGAGATCCGATCCAGAGCCTTATCGCCTCGGCATCCTCAATCCTCCCGGACGCCATCGAAATGGGACCGGGAATGGCAATCTTCCGAAAGCACAGGGGAGTCTCCCACAACCCCCTGTTCTGGTTCTTTGCACTGGCCGTCCTCTTCTGCCTGTTTAGGAAGGGGCTTCCTGATACCACCATTGTCCCAGTAGCTTTCATCCCGGGACCCGAAGCCCTTTTTTTAGCCATCACTACCGGAGTAACCCTCCACCTCATAGCCGACGCCCTCTCTGGTTCAGGAATTCCCCTCCTCGGAAATAAAAGAATCGCCCTGAAACTTTACAAGACTTGGACTCTTTCGGAGTTCGCCGTCGTTTCTTTTGTCCTTCTATCCTGCGGGATAAGTTTTGCCCTGGTGAGGTTTATCTTGACATGAAATACCTGATCCCACGACACACTACCCTTGTCAAAGCCCAAAGGGTGGTCCCCTATCTCACCCCCGATGACCTTCGACTTCTATTAGACGGGTTGGGAGAAAGGCATAAACAGAGAAATCACCTCCTCATACTCCTACTCTTTCAGACCGGACTCCGGATATCCGAAGCCCTGAGACTTACTCCATCCCATATAGAACTCTTTGATGGAAAACCCGTCCTCTCAATTATCGGAAAAGGAAGGAAGCGAAGGCTTGTTGCCTGTCCTGAAAGGTTAGTGGACAGACTCAAATCCTATGCTTATGAGAAAAAGATAGGCCCCCATGACCGCTTCTTCAGGATAAACCGCTCAAGGGCATGGCAGATCATAAATGAGGCTTCAAAGAGAGTGGGTTGGACAAAGAGAGTCTTCCCCCATCTTCTCAGACACAGTGACGCCATAGAACGACTCAAGCAGACCGGAAACCCAAAGGCCCTGCAACTTCACCTCGGACACTCTTCGATCACAATGACCATGAGGTATCTCTCAACCCTGACGCAGAAGGATGCCGTAAGGATAAATCAGGAGGTTAATTTTGACTTTTAAAAATATTTCTGATATGGAGGTATTATAAAATGAACCACGATGAGTTCGAAAGCATTAATATGGAACTATTTAAGATCTACAGCAGCATCAAATTTAGAAAGATCGAGCAAATAAAATATATCGAAGCGGTTTTGTCTCCTTTTGTGCCTGAACACCCGGAGCTTAAAAAAGTGCTTGACATTATCGAAAGATGGAAGCCAAAACTAGGGGAGCAGGAACATGAGAGCCATCATATACAGAAGAGTTAGCGACGAAAAACAGACAGAAAAATACTCCCTTCCGGCACAGCTAAAACTATGCAGAGAACTCTGCCATAGGAATGGCTGGCAAGTGGTCAAGGAGCTGGCCGATGAAGGCTACAGTGGAGCCCTATTTGAAGAAAGACCGGGTTTCAGCGAACTTTTTCAATTTGCAGGACAAAAAAGAATCGATGTCATCGTTGTCACTGACCTCGATAGACTGGCCAGACCGGACAACCTCGTTGACCTTGGAAGAATCCAAAAGATTCTAATCGAAAATAATGTAAAACTTGCAACTATCTCAGGCAGGATCTCCGACCTCTCCAACAGTTCCGACTGGTTTTTTAGCTCTCTCGAATCCCTTATGGCAGGATGGGAAAGAAAGAAGATCAAAGAAAGGGTTAAAAGAGGCGTTAAGGAGAAAAAATTACAAGGCTACTTCTGGGGAACCACAGAACCATCAGGGTATATCAAAGAAAAGGGAATGCTCATCTCAAACCCTGTAAGGATGGAAAAGATAGGCAAAGGAGGCCACAGATACACAATCTTAAGCTCCAACGAGACAAAGGAAATCTTTAATTTATACCTGACCGGGGAAGCTGTAATTTCAATCTCAAGAAAAATGAATGTTTCGGATAATACCATTTCCGGTATTCTCGACCGAGCAATGTTTTATGCGGGTTACATCCTGGACATGAGAGATGAAGGAAGGATTTTGGCAAAAGGTTTACATGAACCGATTATTCCTGAAACCCAAGCCCGGAATGCATTAGAACTCAGGTCCGAAAAACACAAAATCCACCAGAAAAGCCGAGAAAGATACCCCGCCCTGGGACTGATTAAATGCGCCGTCTGCAACGCATCAATAAACCTAAAGATGTCTGTTAAACGTGAAAAAAGATACTATCATTACATATGCGGGAACCGCAGATTTGCTATAATTAGAAGAATTAAACACTGCACGCTCCCCACCTTCAGAGTTTCAGACGTGGAGGCTAAAATATGGAATACAACCGAAAAAATTGTAACTTCACCGGAAAATGTTTTCAAAATGCTATCCAATTCAAACCTGTTCTTACAACATTGCTACGACAGACTTTTGAACATAGAATCAGAACTCTCAAGCCTGACGCAAAGGAAAAAAAGATTGATGGAATTGTACGAATTTATTAATACAAACGAGGAAATCAAAGAACATAGAATAAAGATTGAAAAACTTGAATCCCAGATGCTGGCTAAACAAAATGAACTCGCAACAATACAAAACGATATCAAGATGCAGGAATCTGCACCCCGTAAACATGGCGAGATAATCAAAACACTTGAGATATTTCAAGAAATTATAACGGAAGCTGAAGAATCAGAGAAACGACAGATACTGAGGTCTCTTTTTAAGACCATCCTTTTGCACCCAAACGGAGAAATCAGTTATAAATTACAGATTCCAATGATTTCCCCGGAAACCCCGGTTATTGGAGAGGTTGAACCATGGAAAGTCAGCCAAATCCAAACAACAGAGTGCTTTTCCTCGACGAACTTCCCGAATTTAAGAAGAATGTCCTGGAAGTAATGCGCCAGCCCCTGGAGGAGGAAAAGGTGACGATCTCCCGGGCAGCCACCTCTCTCACCTACCCTGCCCGATTTATGCTCGTTGCCGCTATGAACCCCTGCCCATGCGGCTATTACAGCGATCCGAACAACGAATGCACCTGCACCATTCCACAGATCCAGCGCTACCGGTCAAAAATCTCCGGCCCTTTGATGGATCGCATCGATATTCATGCCGAAGTTCCGGCGGTGAAGTACCGGGACCTGGCGAGCCGTGACTCAGGAGAACCCTCCCGTGAGATTAAAAGACGAGTCGATCAGGCCCGAAATGTCCAGATCGATCGATTCAGGGGGATGAAGGTCTACTGCAATGCCCAGATGACGAACCGGCACATTAAGAAGTACTGCCAGATCGATGAGACAAGTCAGAAGCTTCTGGAAGTGGCTATTGATAAATTTGGACTGAGCGCCAGGGCTTATACGCGGATTCTGAAGGTGGCTCGAACCATTGCCGATCTTGAAGGACAGGAAAATATCCGGCCCGCCCATCTCTCCGAAGCCATCCAGTACCGCACCCTGGATAGAAATTTGATTTCTTGAATTTAGCAATAAGATGGATACGGTTGAGTTTTTTTACGATTTTTTAAATAAGATTGGGGCGCCCAATTTTTTGGCCATTGGCATTGCCGTGATTCTCCTGTGGCTTTTAGTCTCCGGGGTCAGAAGAGGATTAAAAAAAGGAGGCCGTAACGGCCGGTCCGAAGACAATAATGACCTGGATGATGAAGAATGATTGGAGCATGGGCACTTCGAAATCAGGGTTATCTTTTCTGGAGTTTCCAGGCAAGAAGGAAGGAGATAGTCAGAGCCACCAGCATGGCGGACATTGAGAATAAGAAGAAGAGCAGGATAAGCCGTTCTTTCATCGCAGCGTATTTGCTCTCCATCATCCCCACATAAAGCATCCCCACGATTTTATCTTGTATATCGACAATGGGTTCATAAGCGGTGATATACCAGTCATCCACGACAAAGGCCCTATGGATCCACGGCTTCCCTTTCCCGAGAACCTGTTCCTGCACCTCCTTCATCGCCCGTGTTCCAATGGCCCTGTTCCCTTCCTTATCCATCACATTGGTCGATATTCTCAGGTCACCCAAAAAGATGGTGGCCGTGCCAATCTCTTTTCCCCTGTATTTGGCATCCTGGAAAACAATGTTCTTAATGCGATCAACAATCTCATAATTTCGGTTGAGGAGTACCCCTCCGGTCAATGCGCCCAACACTTCGCCATTAAAATCAAGTATGGGATAGGCCGATTTTAATAACATCCCGGAAGTCTCCTCCGCTATTTTTCTCTCCTTCTCCTTTGGTGTCGGCACGGATGGGATTGCGGCCTTCTTTGCCAATGCCTCCCCCTCTTTTAACAGTTGGTCTCTGGAGATGACCTGGGTCCCTGAAATCGCCTTTTTTGCCAGGGCCCCTTTAACAAAAGGATCATCAATCAGGCTATCGCCTGATGATTTTGGGTTATGAAATCGGTGGACGACCACTCCATTCCGATCCACCAGCGTCAGGAAATCGAGCCCTTCTTCTACCATCAATTCTGAGAGTTCGTTCCGAAAAGGCGAGATATTCCTCTCTTTCAATCCTTTTTTCAGGACATGCCTGATGGATGTCCAGCGAATCGTCCGGTCAATCTCTCTGATTTTTGAAGTATAGACATACCTGGCCGTATTGAGGTTCTCTTTAACCCGCTCCTGGGCCTCGCTAATAATCTGGTCCGTGATGAGGGAGTTGACAATGAGACTGGTCATCACGCCCATGAAACAGGCAAGGGCTAAAAAAATTAGAGCCAGCTTGGTTTTAGTTGAGATTTTCATAGGTTATAAGCTATCAGAAAGAGCCAAAAAAGTAAAGAAAAAAATTTCTTGCCATTAGAAAGTATTTCTGCTAAATATATTGTGAAATATTTCATTAAATAAAGGGACAGGAGGGATGCTACATGAAACCATATTTTGAGAAGATGAATGATTTTGGTAAGCCTTTAACTGAGCAGCAGATCAAAAAGGCGGAAGAAAATGTCAAACAGATCAAAGAAGTTGAAAAAACCGTTGCAGAAGCAGTGGAAAAGGTGAAAAAAGCGGGTCTGGCAACAGAGGAAATTAATAAAAGAGGAGAGATGACGGTATATCAGAGGCTTGAATATTTGTTGGAACCCGGCACATGGTGTCCTTTACATACCCTGTTTGATCCAATGGATGAAGAATCAGGGACAACCGGCGTGGTCGATGGACTGGGCAAGATTAGTGGAAAGTGGGCTGTCATCATCGGCTTCGACAATAAAGTCATGGCAGGAGCCTGGATTGCCGGTCAGTCAGAGAATATATTGAGAGTAACCGACATGGCAAAACGCCTTCACCTCCCTCTCGTCTGGTTAGTTAATTGCAGTGGGGTGAAACTCCCTGAACAGGAAAAGGTATATGCCAACCGGAGAGGAAGCGGTACTCCCTTTTTTAGACATGCTGAATTGGAAAAACTGGGTATTCCTGTTTTGGCAGGGATCTACGGAACCAATCCGGCGGGTGGAGGCTACCAGGGGATCAGTCCAACCATACTTTTGGCTCATAAAAATTGTAATATCGCTGTCGGCGGAGGTGGTATTGTCAGTGGGATGTCTCCCAAAGGTATCTTTGATGAAGAAGGGGCAGAAATGGTTATTGAGGCCACAAGAAAGTTCAAGTCTGTTCCTCCTGGACGCGTGGAAATCCATTACGACTCTACTGGGTTTTTTAAGGCGGTCTTTGAAAAGGAAGAGGGAGTTCTCGATGCCTTGAAAGAGTATATGAAATATATCCCGGCTTACAACCCAAAGTTCTTCAGGGTGGCCGAGCCAAAAGAGCCCAAGTTTTCATCCAAGGAGATCGACTATCTGGTCGCCTTCAATCAAAAGTCGGCCTACAATTTTGATGAAGTCCTTGCCAGGCTAACAGATAACAGTGAGCATATGGAATTCAGGCCTGGTTATGGTCCGGAGGTCTATACGGGTCTGGTGAAAATCGATGGTTTCTTGACCGGCATCATCGGTAATCGGCAGGGGTTCTTACCCAAGGGCTATCCTGAATATGCTCCTTATCCGGGGATCGGCGGAAAGCTCTACCGGCAGGGACTCATCAAGATGAATGAGTTTGTGACTCAATGTGGAAGAGACAGGGTGCCTATCGTCTGGTTTCAGGATACGAGCGGCATTGATGTGGGAGACATCGCAGAGAAAGCCGAGCTCCTTGGTTTAGGGCAATCCTTGATTTACTCCATTGAACAAACTGAAGTTCCCATGATGTGCATTGTCGTAAGAAAGGGGACAGCCGCTGCCCACTACATCATGGGAGGACCCCAGGCCAATAATAATAATGTGTTTACATTGGGCACGCCTACCACAGAGATTTATGTGATGCACGGTGAAACCGCAGCGGTCGCCTCATTTGCAAGAAGACTGGTAAAAGAGAAGGATTCAGGCCGTCCGCTGAAGCCCACCATTGACAAGATGAATGCCCTGGCACGAGAATATTATGAGAAGTCAAGGCCTACTTATTGTGCCAAAAAGGGATTGGTCGATGAGGTTGTCTCTTTTGCAGATATGAGAAAATATATGGTCGCTTTTGCAGGCTCCGCCTATCAAAATCCCATCTCCCTCTGCCCCCACCATCATATGATGCTCCCCAGGCTGATTAAGGGATAAGGGGGAATGGGATTTCCCCGTTAGATGGAAGAACGAATGAAAAGCCCCCCGCTAAAAAGCAGGGGCTTTTCATCTCCCAAACCCCATCTCTTCCTTTTTAAGGGTATCCTGAGTTGACAGACTCAATCTCTGTCGGCTATATATTGCATTATCAATAAAGAGTATTCATGGCACGAATTCCAATCACGCGTAACGGATACAATAATCTCGCAAAAGATTTGGAGAACCTGAAGAAGGTCGTCCGTCCTCAGGTGATCAAGGCCATCGAAGAGGCACGAGCCCACGGGGATCTCAGCGAAAATGCGGAATATAGCGCAGCCAAAGAGCGCCAATCCTTTGTCGAAACCAAGATTCGAGAGATTGAACAGAAACTGGCCAATGCGGAGATTATGGATAATCTCCGTTCCACCGATGGCAAGGTGGGCTTTGGCTCAACAGTGACCTTAGAAAATTGTGACAATGGGGATAAGGTCACCTATCAGATCGTGGGGCCTGATGAATCGGATATTCCTTCCGGTAAGATTTCGATTGTCTCTCCCCTGGGCAAGGCCCTCATCAGCAAAGAAGTGGATGACGAAGTGTTGGTGAAAACTCCCGGCGGCGCCAAAAGATATACCATCCTCGAAATTGTTTAATCAATTCCATTCCCCTAATAAGGAAGCCAGGAATCCAGGAAAAATTCTAATTCCTTTATTTTTGGTTTACTTCATGGCTTCATGGGTTCCTAATAAGGAGATTCCTAATATCAACTCCCTTCTTTTTTTCTCCTGTGATTGGCAGTTGTTCAAGTCCCCAAGACATAACCCTGAAAGTCTGTGGTTTCAGTTTCATTGATTCACTTGCTTGATTAGGTTAAAATGGCATTAAGAGGGACAAAGATGAAAAATTGGATTCGCTTGGTTTTGTTCTTTCTAATCTTTCTTCTTTCCGGATGCGCTCATGTCATCTCAAAGGATTTGAGGGCAAAGTCCGATCCTTATCTTACTCTCAGTCAGGCCCGTCAGAATCCGGATGGTTCCAAAGGGAAAATGGTTATGTGGGGCGGAGAGATCGTTGAAACGGTCAATCAGAAAGATGCCGCCACGCAGATAGAGGTTTTTCAAAAACCTCTCGGTTGGAGGGGAGAACCCAAAGACATTGGCTCATCAGAAGGAAGGTTTTTAATTCTTGCTGATAGATATTTAGATCCGTATATTTTCCGGAGCGGGAGGAAGGTCACCGTGGTGGGTGAAATTCTTGGGGAGAAGATGAAACCCCTTGGTGAAATGGACTACCGGTATCCTCTCCTTTCAGGCAAACAAATTCATCTCTGGCCGGAATACGTTTATTATCCTTACTCCTACTACTATTACACCCCCTGGTGGGGCTATCCTTATTGGGGTTGGGGAATGGACTTCCGCTATTATTACACTCCCCGTCATTACCACCGTCGCCGATAATTTTCCTGGCTTAGGTTCTCAAGGAGGAACGCGGGCATGGGGAAAATATTGCGTTATTTAAAAAGGCTCCACGCCTTAACACTACTTCCTCATGACCGTGACTCCGGTGGCCTTAAAAGAGGCCCTCACTTCTTTCCCCTCAACTAAAGACAGCCCTTCAACAGAGTGATGTGTTACATAAGCAACCAGAGGAAATCCACAATTGAGATGGACTTTCTGATAAGGACCTAATGGAGCGATTTTTACAATCCTTCCTCCAAAGACATTCCTTGCGCTCGTTGCCTCCTGAAGGGATTGCGTTGATAGAGTCACGTTTTCAGGCCGGATGCACAAAAAAACGGTCTCCCCTAAATGGACCTCACCCACGGCCTCGATTTCTTTTCCGGAAACAGAGGCGAAAAAAGATCCTCCATTCTTTTTAATCACTTTCCCGGTTAGAATCGTCTCCACTCCCACAAAAGATGCCACGAATTCGTCTATAGGACGGTTCATCACCTCCTCAGGAGAACCGATCTGTTGGATCATACCGCTATTCATCACAGCGATCCGATCCGAGAGCCTTAAGGCCTCCAACCGATCATGGGTGGCAAAGATTGCGGTCGTTCTGGTTTGAGAGAGAATGCGCTCCAGATCTTCGATCAGGGAATCACGGGTGGGGGGATCGAGGGAGGCAAAGGGCTCGTCGAGAAGTAGAATTTCAGGCTGAATGGCAAAAGCCCGTGCAAGACTCACCCTCTGTGACTCCCCTCCTGAGAGTGTTTTTGCAGAACGTTGGCTGAGGTGATCAATTCCAAATCGGTTCAACTGTTCTATCACCCTATCACGAATTTCATTTCTCCTCATTCCACGAATTTTTAAGCCCGAGGCCACATTGTTAAAAACCGTCGTATCAAAGAGGAGAGGTTCTTGAAAAACCATGGAAAGTCTCCTCCGGTATTCCAAAACAGAGATATGTGTTTCGACTTTCTTTCCCGTAAAGAAAATTTCACCCCGAAAGGGTTTTAATAAATAAGATAGAGTTTGAAGTAAGGTCGTCTTCCCCGCCCCATTGGGCCCAATCAAGGCCAGAATTTCACCCTTTTCAATTGATAGAGAGGGAATGTTCAATAGAATCGTCCCTCCCCTTTCAACTTCAAGATTTTTTGCTTCCAGTATCGGCCCCTGTTCTCCCATCTTGTTCATTCCGAAGTCCGCAATTTGCTTTTTATTTAGAATCTGTCCATAAATAGCATTTTCCGTCATGCCGGACTTGATCCGGCATCCAGAACATCTTGAAAAAACTGGATTCCGGCTTTCGCCGGAATGACGATTTTGATTGAGGTAGTAATTTACAAACAGACAACACTTACTGTTTACTGATCACTGATTACCATTCACTGCCTCCTGCAGTTTACCTCGGTCTTTCCCTCTGCTGGATGGTCGTGAGAATTAGATTGACAACATAGGCAAGCAGGAGAAGGATAATTCCCAGGGCGATGGCGACATCGAAATTTCCTCGACTGGTCTCCATGACTGTTGCCGTTGTCAGGACCCGTGAATAGCCCTTGATGTTACCCCCTACCATAATGGAGGCGCCCACCTCTGAGATCACCCCTCCAAATCCAGCCATCACACCTGCTAACAGGGGAAGCTTCGCCTCCTTGATCAGGACCCATACCATCTGGAGACGCGTGGCCCCGAGTGCCAGGATTTGAAGCCGGAGCTTCTTCGGCAGATGCTGCATGGCCGCCACCGTAATTCCCATCACGATGGGGGTGGCAATCACAGCCTGGGCAAGAATCATGGCTGTTGGCGTATAAAGGATTCCCAAAAACCCAAGGGGCCCATTCCTCCATAAAAAGATCGTAACAAAAAGTCCTACGACAACAGGCGGAAGACCCATTCCAGTATTAACGAGGCTGACCGTGAATCTTTTTCCTGGAAATTGGGAAAGGGCAATGACCGTCCCTGCGGAAACTCCGATCAGAAGGCTGATTAATGTGGCCGTCCCTGAAATCTGAAGCGAGAGGAAGGTAATCTCCATCACCTCCGGGTCCAAGGTGATGAGAAGCCAGAATGCCTTTTGGATTCCTTCAATAATGAGATCCATCTTCTTTCTCCAAACTATCAAACAGTAAAATCTCCTCTCCCCTGGCGGGAGAGGATTAAGGTGAGGGGGAATGAATTCTTTTTATCTCACCTCTCTCCGAGCCAGAGGCTCTCCGAGCCGGCGGCCACCCACACCCTCCCCCCTGCCTTCGCCGAAGCCGCTTCGGCGAAGGCAGGCGTCAAGGGGGAGGGAAAGAAATTGGTCATTTTCCGAGTTCCTCTTCTTTCTTGCCTGCATCCGGGAAAAAGAGAGGAGAACCGAATTTATCGACTCCGAAGGTTTTAATGATTTCCTGGGTCTCTTTTGAAACCATGAAATCGGCAAATGCCTTTCCACCCGCCACATTGACTTTTGGCCATTTGGCAGGATTGACCTCGATGACATGATAGATGTTAAGGAGGATGGCGTCCCCTTCGACCAGAATATCAAGCCCGAGGTTTTTCTTTAAAGCCAGATAAGTCCCACGATCGGCAAGGGTGTAACCTTTTTTCTCGGCAGCGATATTTAATGTCTGGCCCATTCCAAGGCCTGCCTCTTGATACCAGTTCTCTCTCCCGGGCTTAATCCCTGCAGCGTTCCATATTGCTTTTTCTTTTGCATGAGTTCCTGAATTATCGCCTCTAGACAAGAAGAGCCCATTGGCAGAAGCAATTTTTTTAAGCGCTTCCGGAGCTGATTTTGTTCCTTTAATCTTCGCTGAGTCTTCAGGAGGTCCAACGATGATGAAGTCATTATGCATGATGATCCTTCGATTGATCCCATAGCCCTCGGCCACAAAATTTTTCTCTGCGGCGGGGGAATGGACCAGAAGCACATCCGCCTCCCCTTTCTGACCCATGGCCATGGCATGCCCTGATCCGACGGCAATTGTTTTAACAAAAAAGCCCGTCTTCTTTTCAAAGACCGGAATAAGGACGTCGAGGAGCCCCGAATCCTGTGTGCTCGTGGTCGTGGCAAGGATGATATTTTTGGGTTGTGCCGAAACAGGAAATGGCAGAGAAGGCAAAAGGGAAAACAAACAGAATAATCCGATGTAACTCCACTTCTTCATGGATTTTCTCCTCCCTGAATTAATTTTTTGAATAAAGGACTTTCCCTGAATTTTTGAAATCATAGCTTCCCAATCTTTCAACCCTGTTGCGAAATTCCTGGGATTTTAGAATTTCAATGAAGGCCTGAATTCCCTTTTCGAAAAAGGTGGCTTGATCAAGGATCATATCAAAGCTTTCCTGAGTGATAGGAATGAAAGGAAGACCAAGGAGTTTAGAGACTGCAATCGTGGCAATGCCGGCATCGGCTTCTTTGGAGAGAATGGATAACCCTACTTCGAAATGAGTGTAGACCTCTCTCTCATATCCTTGAATTCGGGATGCCGGAATCTGCAATCTCTTTAGGTGGTGGTCTAAAAGAATCCTTGTGCCAGAACCCTTCTGTCGATTGATCAGCCTGATCCCTTTTTGAGTCAAGTCTTCAAATCCACGGATGTGAAAAGGATTCTTAGGGGCAACCACAAACCCGAGTCCCCGTTGAAACAGATTGACCACAACCGGTTTCATATTAGGAAGGTAATTCGAAAGGAAAGGTATATTGTATTCCCCACTTTTGGGATCAAGGAGGTGAGACCAGGCAATATCCGTATAGCCCATGTTCAGGGCTCTGAGCCCATCGGTGCTTCCTGTATTCGCAGAAAAGATATAGAACTCAGGGTACGTTTTTTTCATATACGTGTGAAGCATATCCAGAATGGGGTCGTTACTGCCCGAAGCCAGAAGGGCTCCTTCAATTCTTCTGCTTTTCAACCTGGCCTGCTCTAAACCGGTTCTGGCATTCGATTCGATCCATTCGTCTATCAATTTCCTTGGAAAGACCCACTTCCCAGTTACCCGGGTGGATGGAATCTTTTTGGACTTGATCAACGCATAGACCTGTTTCTCATGGATGCCCAAATATTGGGCGACTTCTTTCGTATTCATCATCTCCCCGGACATAGGTTCTCCTTCCTGAAAAAAAATAATAACAGGCCCACCGCGGTGTGTCAAGAAAATTATTACAAATAGCTACTTGTTATTACATAAATTCCTTCATTCGTCCGCATTTTAAGAAGGGTAACCATGTCGAAAGCCGGCCTTCCTCTTTTTTGTCCCCTGGGACGTTAACCGTTTTACCTGCAGAGGGTGAAGGGCGGCTCATATCACAATTTGTTCATTTCCTATGGAAAGAGAGCATAACGATTGGGTCGACATAGGGTGGATCAATTCTTTTCTTGACATGATAAAATAAAAGTGATATTTTGTTTGTCATGTATAAACGAATTATTCATATTGCGCTGCCGGAGAGGTCGAGTTGTTTTCTTTGGGGACCGCGCCAGACAGGAAAGAGCACCTTGCTCCAGGAGCGTTATCCTACCTCCAAACGCTATGACCTGCTCCTTTCCGACGAGTATCGGCGTCTTATGCATCAGCCTTCTTTGCTCCGGGAAGAATGTCTGGCTTTGGCCAGACGTGCAGATACTAAAGACAGACCTTTCGTTATAGATGAGGTCCAAAAAGTTCCGGATCTCTTAGATGAAATTCATTGGCTTATAGAAAATACAAGGATGAGCTTTATCCTTTGTGGATCAAGCGCCAGAAAATTACGGCGGGGACATGCCAACCTGCTTGGAGGGCGCGCCATCCGCTATGAACTTTTTCCCCTTGTGTTCCCCGAAATCCCCGATTTCTCCCTTGAAAAAGCGTTGAATGACGGACTTCTGCCTCCCCATTACGGCAGCAATATGGCCCGTATGCGTTTGGAAGCTTATGTGGGAGATTATCTCCAGGAAGAAATCGCTGCAGAAGCAGCTACCCGGAACATCCCAGGTTTCAGCCGTTTTCTTGAAATCGCAGCGATGGGCAACGGAGAAATGATCCAGTTTACCAACATTGCCCGGGAATGTGGGGTGAGCGCTCCGACGGTAAAATCCTATTACCAGATCCTTGAGGATACGCTCCTGGGAAAGTTCATCCCCGCCTATCAGAAACGGCCCAAACGACGCGTCATTCTTGCTCCCCGTTTCTATTTTTTTGACGTTGGAGTGGTTGGGATCCTGACCAAACGCGGGCGTGTTGAAACGGGATCCGAACTCTTCGGGAGGGCATTCGAACACTTCCTTTTCATGGAACTGTCCGCTTATGCTTCGCCGCTAACCAAGACTGACCCTTTCGTGCTCGTGGGAGATGACCCTTAGAATGCGCAACTGATAAGTTGGAGGGG
>Ga0208733_100077_pt1 | contig 50703 bp, 57 predicted proteins | sample SubbioR11Jul_8B1_FD_184816 | JGI IMG/M metagenome (GOLD analysis project Ga0208733, IMG submission 184816) | Serpentinite rock and fluid subsurface biosphere microbial communities from McLaughlin Reserve, California, USA - CR11Jul_8B1 (SPAdes) | ecosystem: Environmental > Terrestrial > Deep... | reverse complement strand
TGCTCCCATATTGCCCTCCTTCTATGGATTTTGTTTTCGACGAAACATAAATACCATATTGGAGGGCAATTACTCTTACTCAGGTCTCCTAAATTCTACGTTACTAAAACTTTAACGGACATCCTCTATCCATGTTTTTTAAGGAGTCGTCCCGTTTAACCCCATTTTTCCTCTTTTCCCCATATTTTCAATCTATGTGATAAAAAAAGATTAAAGTTCTTTTACCAATTTACCGATGATATTGATAAAGATGACCTGGGAGATCAAAGGAGGCAATTAAGGTGGGGACGAAAAAACAATGTCATTTTTATAGAACTTCAGATAGCCTGGTGATGGGCTGTGGGATCGGTTATTGCGATTTCGATAGTATCTGGGCAATCTGTGATGGAGACATACAGTTTTGCGAAAAACCGGATTACCTTATAAAATATCTTTATGACGAATTCGGGAAAAAGAGAATACACGAAATGAAATATGAGGTTCAGAGAGGGGTGTAAAAGTTAAAATGGGGCCCGTGTAACCAATTGAAAACAATACTATTTATTGATAATTACGACAGTTATCGATTTCTCCTTCAGGAGGAGTTCTTAGAAGAAGGTTTTGAGATAATCACCGCAAAGAACATAAAGGTTTCTGGAGGCGGGCTTCGTGCAGGCGAGCAAGTTCTTTGGCAGGCGGGTCGGAAATGATTTCTTACCCAACAGGTGAGAGGAAACCGCTCCCGCTCACGCAGAGCGGCTATAGTTTCCTTTCGAAAGAATCGCTCAATTTAGGTGAGATTTACTTTTTTTAAAACATTAAGTTTGATATGGCCGCCCTTAGTTACAAAATTCTGATCGTTGATGATGAACCGCCCATCCGAGGCCTCCTTGTGAGTTTCCTTTCTTCATCCGGACACAAATGCGACACGGCAGGCAACGGAAAGGAGGCATTGGACAGGCTCGGTCAGAATCAATTCGATGCCGTCATCACGGATGTGGTGATGCCCGAAATGGATGGGATCACGCTCACACGGGAGATTTCTCAAAAGTATCCCGATCTTCCGGTGATGGTGATGACAGGGTTTAGCGATGAATATTCCGCGCAGAAAGCGATTTCCGCAGGAGCCCGTGAATTCATCAAGAAGCCGTTCTCCATCACTGAATTTTCACTCCGGCTCAATAAGATGATGCGTGATCACGAAATCCTCCGTGAGATCAATGCGAAAAAGGAGGAGATTGAGGAGATCAGCAACCAGATGATCTCCGGTCTGCAGATCGAATCAAGGGAGAAAATCGAAAACCTTTGTAGAGAGATAGAGGATTTAAAGAAAAAGCTAAGAGAGGAATAATAGGGGAATAAAACAGGAATGGATGAATCTTCGGAGCGGATCGACGGCGATAGAATGACGGAGATGCTTGAAGGCTGGATCGATTCGCGAAGGCTCTGCAAGATGGCCATTCCGGAAACCGACTATGCGTGGATCACCGTGATTCTGGGCATCGAGAAAACCGGGTCATCCTCCTTTCTGATGGTTGATAAAGTTAAAGGGACTGAGAAAGTCATTTCTCGTTATGAGAAGAACGGGCTCCATTTTGAATTTTTAGAAAAGGACGGAGTTTCATGCTGGTTTAAAACCCGGTTGATTCGATCTCAGCCTGGAACCCTTCAGACGGAATTGCCGGAGTCCGTTTTTCGAATGCAGAGGAGAAGATTTATCAGGATCGGCGCGCGGTCGGGAACAGAGGTCCTTTTCCAGAGAAACAATGGAAGAATGGTGAGCGCAAAGGTGAGGGACTATGGGTTGGGAGGGATTTCGTTCTTCACCCCCCCATTTTTTAATCTGATCATGGATGAATTGGTCGGCGAGATCGATTTAAGGATTCCTGACGAAAAAGGATGGAATCGTTTCCATATCCCTCTGGCAAAAGTAAAGCGGTTGGAAAAAATGTCGGAAGGAGGAGGGATATGTGTTTTAGAGTTTGTTGAAATTCCCGAAACAGAAAAAGAACAGTTGTGGCATTACATGTTTAAGGAACAGAGATTACAGCTTCGAAAGACCGGAAAAATTTAGATCCAGGTCATAAAATCTTTGAGAAACAAATGAAGCGTTTGTCAATCCCTCGACATCCCTCAAGATGGAATGACAGGTATTTGACGTTCCGTTCCATTTATGGCCGATCCTTTTTTGTCAAATTCTCCTGTTAAATTACACTGTTAAAAAAATTCATCCTGATTGGCATTTGATTTGCTTTATCAATCTCCAAACCTAACATGACGCTTCCTTTCGGTGGGCATGTGTAAAAAGGGGTATCCTCTTTATTCCAAATCCGGCTGGGGGCGCGATAGGAGCAGAGGGAGGCATTGAAATGGGAATTGAAAAAAAGTGTATGTTTCATCGAAATTCAGACCACCCCGGCATCGGATTTGGCATTGGATATTGCGACCTTGGCGTGGTGTGGGCCATCTGTGACGGAGACATCAAGTTCTGTGAAGAACCCGGTGCGTTTATTAACAATTTTTATAGTAATTGGAGAAGAGACAAAGAAACGGATATTAGAGGAAACATTCAACCTCAGCGGACTTTTTAAATCTCAACAAATTTATTTGAAATTCCCCCAATAATTCCCTCCCCCTTGGTGGAACAGGCTTCCAGCCTGTCATAAGGGGCAAGATGCCCGTCCCACTTGGGGAGGGTTATTTTATGGTTGTCTCTTCTGCCCATTCCTGCCCAATTGTTCCGTTTTGATTAAAGTCTGGATTCATTTATGACGATATAGCAATTGAGAAGAAGGGGGATTAACTGCGACCATTTAAGAAGATTGACCTAAGAATTGCTCAGAAAATAACCCTATTATCACCCTCTCCCCTGGCGGGAGAGGGTGGGGGTGAGGGGGCAGACAACCTATCCGCCCCCACCTTAATCCTCCCCCATCAAGGGGGAGGATAATATTTTCAAATTTCCATGGTTCGAGGGTGACCAAACCGTCATAAAAGATTGCACTATGTCCGCCGACGAGATTTTAAATATCAAAGAGGTTTCCCATTATTTAAAGATACCGGTTTCAACGGTCTATAAACTGGTCCAGGACGGGAAGGTCCCTGCCATAAAGTTTGGGAAACACTGGAGATTCTTAAAAAAAGACCTTGACCACCTCTTTGAACAGAAGAAACCGGACGAGTCCTGATTATTAAAGATAGTATGATATTGTTTGTATCTAAGAATGGGGGGACGTAGCGCAGGCCTTTAGGCCTGCTTACAGCAAGGCTAAAGCCTTGCGCTACAAAATGCAAACCATTTCATGCTCTGGGTAATAACTTGGAAAGGAATGTTTATATGAAAGTTGAACTGATCAACCCATTTTTAGAGGCCACGGTTTCCGTATTAAAGACCATGGCGTCCATCAATCCCGTTCCGGGAAAACCATACATCAAGAAGGGTGTCACAGCCACCGGCGATGTCTCCGGCATTGTGGGGATCACCGGCGATACGGAGGGATCCATCTGTCTCACCTTTAGCAGGGAGTGCATCCTTTTGATTATCAGCAAGATGCTGGGCGAGAATCAACTGGAGATCAATGACGAGGTGAAAGATGCGGTGGGCGAGTTGACCAATATGATTTCAGGTGATTCCCGGAGACGTCTCGAAGAGATAGGCCATCATTTTCTGGGGGCGATTCCCTCTGTCATCTCCGGTCGCGGCCATGAAATCAAGCATATCACAAAGGGACCGATCCTGTCGATTCCTTTTAATACCCAGGCAGGGTCATTTACCGTTGAGGTCTGTCTTAAATAAATGAAATAGTGGAATTTCGGAATAATGGGGTTTTAGTGAAGCGCCCCGCAGCAGACCTGCGGGGCATCCAATTCTCAAAAAATTTTCCTCCCCCTTGATGCCTGCCTGCCGGTAGGCAGGGGGGAGGATTAAGGTGGCCGCCGGCTCAGGCTCCGCCCCAGAGGGGCTTCTGCCCCGGAGGGAGAGCCTCTGGCTCGGAGAGGGTGATGATAAGACCATTTTCCCCTCACCCTAACCCTCTCCCCCAGGGGAGAGGGGAAGTCATTTGTTTTCCAATATTCCAAATTTTGAGAGGGATATGGATCATCTCCCTTCGCTGAAGCCGCTTGACATCACCAATGACGAGTTTCAACGAATCAGCCGTCTGGTTTATGAACAATGCGGCATCAACCTGAGCGACGGAAAGAAAGAGCTGGTGAAGGCAAGGCTGGGAAAGAGGATCCGGAGCGGCCAGTTTAAATCTTTTCATGACTATTATCATCATGTGGTCAATAGCGAGACAGGCGAGGAGCTGGTCTATCTCCTGGATTCGATTTCCACCAACTTCACTTTCTTTTTCAGAGAGCCGAAACACTTTGACTATATCCGCTCAGAACTTTTGCCTGAACTAATCAAGAGAAAGCGAAGCAACGGAAACAGACTCCGTATCTGGAGCGCGGGATGCTCCACCGGAGAGGAGCCTTACTCTATTGTAATCACTTTGCTCGAAGCGATTGAAAACCCGTTGGCATGGGATATCTCGATATTAGCCACCGACCTTTCAACCAAAGTTCTGAAGACTGCCGAGGCGGGTGTTTTCCATAAAGAGCGGGTTCACTCCATATCGTCCCCTGTGCTTAAAAAATATATTTTAAGAGGCGATGGTAAATGGCAGGACTCTGTTAGGGTGAAAGACGCTGTCCGCAAACATGTGCAGTTCATGCGATTGAATCTCATGGAGCCATTCAGATTCAAAGAGCCCTTTGATTGTATCTTCTGCCGAAACGTGATGATCTATTTCGATAAGAAGACCCAGGCGGATCTGGTCGCCCGGTTTTACGAATGTCTTGTGGAAGGCGGGGTTTTGATGATCGGCCACTCCGAAAGCCTGACCGGCATATCGCATTCCTTTAAGTATGTAAGGCCAGCGATTTATAGAAAATAAAAAACTTAATGGAATAATGGGATTCCCTTGGACCTGGCGATGAAGATCATTGTGGGCATTGCGGATATGAACGTTTCTAACGACCCGGCTGCCACGATTATCACCCATGCACTGGGGTCCTGTATCGGGGTGAGCATCTATGACCCGATGGTCAGGGTGGGGGGGCTTCTCCATTTCATGTTGCCCGATTCAACGATCGATCCTCAAAAAGCGTTAAAGAATCCCTGGATGTTCGCAGATTCAGGGATTCCCCTCTTTTTCAAAGAAGCCTATCAATTAGGGGCTGAAAAGAAGAGGTTGAATGTCAAAGTGGCGGGAGGATCTCAGATTCTGGACGATTCGGGCTTTTTTAATATCGGGAAGAGGAATTACATGATCCTCAGAAAAATTTTCTGGGCGAATAACGTTTTGATCCGCGCAGAGGAGGTAGGCGGCAATGTCAACCGGACGCTATCGCTTGAAATATCTTCCGGAAAGGTTTGGATTAAAACCTCCGGAAACGGAGTGAGAGAGATATGAACTTAGTTGATGACATCCTCCAATCCACAGACAGGTTGCCTCCCTTTCCGATGGTGATCCAGCGGGCTGTTCAATTGATCGAGGACCCCCGATCATCGGCCCAGAGTCTCGTCGATATACTCCAGTTCGACCCATCGATTACCGCCAATGTCCTCAAACTCTGCAACTCCGCCTATTTCGGGCTCCGGAGAACGGTTTCCTCCCTGAGAGAGGCGCTCGTCATGGTCGGATTCGATCAGTTGATGGAGATCATTCTAAGCCAGGAGAGCGCCCAGTTCCTGCAGGATCCCTGCAGGGGATATGATCTGGGACAGGCGGACCTCTGGAGACATTCGGTCGCCTGCGCGCTGCTTTCGCGGATCATCTCGAAACGGTTAAACATGGAGGCCACACTGACCCTTTTCACAGCCGCCCTGCTCCACGATATAGGAAAGATGATGTTGGGCCGCTTCGTTCAGGACTATTTCGGGCAGATCAAGAATTTAACCGGAGGGAGGAAACTTTCTTTCTCCGAAGCCGAAAAGGAGATCCTTGGCATTGATCATGCCGAACTGGGAGGGATGGTTGCAGAGAAGTGGAAATTTCCAGAACCCATTATATTGGCCATCCGTTACCATCACGCTCCCTCCTGGACATCAAAGGATCGTGAGATGGTAGAGTTGATCTCCCTGTGTGATGTGGTGGCAATGATCACAGGCATCGGCGGAGGAGCGGACGGCCTCACCTACCATGGCGACGGGGAGGCGATGAAACGGCGCCATCTTGGCGAAAAGGATATAGAACAGTTTATCGTGAAGCTGGAAGACCGGTTTCAACTGGTCGATGAAACCCTGAATATGAAGAAAGGGGGGGAGGGAAGATCGTGGCTTACAATGTCCTGATCGTGGATGATTCCCAGACCATGCGAAAGGTCATCCGAAAAACGGTATCGATTTCCGGTTTTGAGATAGGAGACTGCTGGGAGGCGGGCAATGGCAGGGAGGCTCTGGACATCCTCCATTCCTGCTGGGTTGATCTGATCCTGGCCGATCTCAATATGCCGGTGATGAATGGGCTGGAGATGCTCAGGGAATTGAAGAAGGGTGAACTGCATCGTCATATTCCGGTTATTTTGATCACCACCGAGGGAAGCGAGAAGCGCCTCGAAGAAGCCTATGCCCTCGGGATCAAGGGTTATATCCAGAAACCTTTTTATCCGGAGACCATCCGGGATGTTCTGACACGAATTATGGAGGAGACCCGTGATTGACGAGATAAAGAAGAAGGCCATTGTCGTCATTGGCCAGGTGTTCGAGACCATGTTTTTTACACCCGTAACGGTTCAACAGGGGGAAGACGAAGACCTTGATGGCCCCATCAAATCGATTCCCGCCTTTTTAAGGGGGGAGATCGGATTTGACGGGAAACATTCCGGAATCCTGATTCTCTCGGTTCCTGTTGAACTGGCGAAGACAATGACTTCCAATTTTTTGGGGCTGGAAGAAGAGTCTGTCTACGATTCTCAGGCAATGGATATGGTCAATGAGTTATGCAACATGATCTGCGGAAATCTTTTCTCTCAACTTGATAAAAAAACGGTCTGGAACCTCGCCATTCCCCGGACCCGGGAAGTTTCCGGACAGGCCATGGATGGAGGCAATGAAGATGGGGGCATGTCGGTCCATTTCAACGCCGAGGGTTATCCGGTTCAACTTCAGATTCAATTCACCCCTGCATCATGTGAGGCGATGAAAAAGGCAGGGGTCGATGGATAATCATAAGATCAAAGTCCTTATCGTTGACGATTCAGCCATTGTTCGGAAGATCTTCAGTGAAGACCTTTCAAGGGAAACCGATCTTGAGGTCGTGGGGACCGCTCCTGACCCTTTTGTCGCCAGGGATAAGATTATCCGCCTGAAACCCGATGTGATTCTCCTCGACATCGAAATGCCCCGCATGGACGGCCTGACGTTCCTGAAAAAGTTGATGCACTATTATCCGCTTCCGGTCATCATCGTGAGCTCCCTGACATCCAAAGGAAGCGGGATGGCTGTTGAAGCCATGGAATATGGAGCCGTGGAGGTGCTCTCAAAACCCGGAGGGCCTTATTCCGTAGGGGATATGAGCCTCCAGTTAAAAGAGAAGATCCGGGCGGCGGCGAAGGTTCGTATGGATCGGGTCCGGAAAACGGGTTCAAGTTCTTCGATCGGGCCAGTCACGAAAATCCTCAGTGAAACAACGCAGAAGGTGATTGCCATTGGAGCATCGACCGGAGGCACCGAGGCCCTCAAGGAGGTCCTCATCAGGCTTCCCCTGAATACCCCCGGTATTCTCATCGTTCAACATATGCCCGCCCAGTTTACAAGGGCTTTCGCCGAAAGACTGAATGGGATCTGTCAGATTGAAGTGAAAGAGGCTAAAGACGCCGATTCGGTCTTGAATGGTCAGGCGCTGATTGCTCCTGGGAATTTCCATATGATCCTGAGGCGAAGCGGCGCAAAGTATTATGTGAATGTGAAGGATGGACCGATGGTTCATCACCAGAGACCCGCTGTGGATGTCCTTTTCAATTCAGTGGCGCAGTATGCGGGTTCAAATGCCATAGGAGTCATTCTGACGGGAATGGGCGCAGATGGAGCCCAGGGAATGCTGAAAATGAAGGAGGGCGGCGCCAGAACCATTGCCCAGGATGAGGAGAGCTGCGTGGTCTTCGGTATGCCGAAAGAGGCGATCAAACTGAACGCCATCGACCGGGTGGCCCCTCTTGAACAGATACCAAATGAGATCATTCAGATGATCAATATGAATTAGGCGCTTATGAATGAAATTAGTCCGTGTGTTTCGGTTACGGTCACGAGGCCCGTTTGGTTTTGGGGGCATGGGTTAAGGTTATGGTGACGAAACCCGTATCGTTCATAAAAGGTTACGTTTACCGTCTTTAATTCTCTTTTCACGTAACCATTACCGGTATCCGAAACGGGCCTCTTTGCCCTTACCTTTAAACCTTAGACTTTATTTTCTGAGCAATCTTATGGCAGAGAAAGAGACGAAGATCGATCTGATCAGTCTAAATTCTGGAAAAGAACAGACGGGCGCTGCATCCGCCGGAAAAGGGGATGGGGCTTTTTCTGCCGAGGCGGCGGATAAGGCCGGGAAGGGAAAATCGAAAAAATTTATTTTCATCGCCGTAATTTTGGGATTTGTCATTCTTGCGGGAGCCATCGGAGCCGCCGGATACCTGGGTTACCTTTCCATCCCCGGCATTTCGGCCGCAAATCCACCCGAGCCGGCCCCTTCCCAAAAAATGGAAATGGGGGAGACATTGAAGTTCAGCCCCCTCATCATCAATCTAAATGAGGAGAATGGAAGGCATTATCTTAAGACGACGATCGTCCTGGAGCTTGATGAGAAGAAGTGGGCTGAAAAGATTCAGCCGAGGATGTCCGTGTTTACGGATACGGCCATATTGATCGTCAGCGAGAAAAATCTTGAAGATATGAGAGCGAACGATTTCAAGGAGCGTTTGAAAGAGGAACTGCTCAACAGTTTTAACGGACATCTTGGCCAGAAAGGGATCCGTCAAGTCTATTTCGATGAATTCCTCTTTCAGTGAAAGGTCTTGATGAAGGGAAAGATCTATTTCAAACAGGAAGAGATTAAGTTGGGCTGCGGCTCAACGGCAAAAAGCACAGTGGTCGAAAACTACTATCAGGTGGTTGAAGTAGGTGAAGACCATGTTGAAATCCATTTGCTGGATTTTTCCGATCGACCCGTTGGAAAGGGTTCCATCCTCCATAAGGACAATCTGGAGGAGTATATCCCCTGTCCGGATTATTTGAACAATAAGAAGAAGCCCGAAGAAGTATTGATCGAAAGACATATTCAATCCGGAGATCAGCACTTTGAAAAAAGGGAATTTTTCAGCGCGGAGTATGAGTACGATCGGGCCCTTTCCATGAATCAAAACCATTTGAAGGCCAATCTGGGGAAGGGAAGGACGCTTTTCGCCCGGGGAGAAAAGGGGGTGGCAAAAAAGGTCTTTTCAAGACTATCCGAGCTGGATACCCTGTACGATAAAGAGAATAAACACATTTTTAATGATTTCGGAATCGAGCTCCGGAAGAAAAGGATGTTTGAAGAGGCGATGTCAAATTACCTTAAGGCCATTTCAATCGATCCGAAGGATGAGGTCCTCTATTATAATCTGGGAAGGGCATGCTACGAAGAGGGAAAGCGTGAGGAGGCTGTTGATCATTTGAATCACGCCCTGGCCATCAAGCCGGATTTTAAAGAAGCCGAGGAATTTCTATCGAAGATCCCGCCCTCCTGATATTCCAAGGATTCAAGAACCAATCCCTTTCTATCGGGCATAAATTGCCGGGTGGGTCGGCAGTATTTTCCGACAAAATTGTCTTTCAATTAGAAAAAAGAAAGGTTCATCCGGCTTTTCAGTGGATAATATGACACCGTTCACCCTTCGAGAGCCTCAGGGCGAACGGTCTTTTCCGAATGTCCTGAGCGAAGTCGAAGGAAGGGCTCAGCCCGTCTCTAAGGCATAGAACTTGCATAATGATTTTTAACTCGTCATGGAGGTATTCTCTTATGAAGATAAAGGAGCTCAATCCATCCATTCTACCCGGGGTCCATTCGGAAAAGAGAAAGGCGGATGCGACCAAGGACCTCGATTTTCAGAAATTACTCGGAGATGCCGGCGAACGATTGAACGCTGCGGCACAGGGGGTTTCTCCCTTTGATTCCGAGGGGAGGACGAGGATCTCGACGAACCCTATTCCATCCGCTTCTCTTCTTGATCTAAGGGCTCAAGATGACATTGCCCGGATTCGATCTCAAAGCCTCAAAGCGGTTGAAGACACCTTAACGATCTTAGAACAATATCATGAGGGTCTTTCCGATCCTGAGATCTCTTTGAGAAAGATCGATCCGATCATCCAGACATTGACAAAGGGGGTGGACGGATTAAATCTACTTTCTGAAAAGCTTCCTCCTGCTGATCCATTGCGTAAGATTTTGAATGAAACCGGGATCCTTTCCGCCGTGGAGATCGAGAAGTTCCGCAGAGGAGAATATCTCTAATAGACCATCGATAGAACCAGGTTGCATTACAAGGGAATGGGCTTAAGGATCTAAAATGAGTCAATTATTTGACATTTGAAGAAGATTATAGTAGCATTCCTTCACTCTCAAAAGAGGAATGCAATATGGGCAGTGAGAAGATTCTCCTCATCGACGACTCACCGGAGATACTGGATAACCTTTCCGAATGCTTGACCTCAGAAGGCTACGATATTACGACCACCTCCGATGGAACCTCCGGCGTATCAATGATCGAAAAGAAATTTTATGACATCATCCTGACGGACATGAAAATGCCGGGCGCGGATGGGATGGAAGTCTTAAAATTTATGAAGGAACATTCCCCCGAGTCGATCTGCATTATTCTGACCGGCTACGGGACTATTAAGAACGCTGTGGAGGCGATCAAAAGCGGAGCCTTCGACTACCTCACCAAACCCGTGAAGATGGACGAAATCGTCATCACCCTGAACAGGGCGCTCGAATACAGGAATCTAAAAAGGGAGAACATCAATCTTCGAAATCAATTGAAGAGGAAGTATCAATTCAAAAATATCATCGGTGAAAGCCCTTCCATACAGGAGGTTTTTGAGACGGTTGAAAAGGTGGCCGATACGGATAGCACTGTCCTCATCCTCGGAGAGAGCGGAACGGGCAAAGAGCTGATCGCGAGAGCGCTCCACTACAATAGCTACCGGAGGGAAGGGCCCTTCGTTCCGGTCAATTGCGCGGCCATTCCGAGCGAACTCTTAGAGAGTGAGCTTTTCGGGCATGAAAAGGGGGCCTTTACCAACGCCATCCGGACCCGGGTCGGCCGTTTTGAGCTTGCCAACGGCGGAACCCTCTTTCTGGATGAGATCGGAGATATGAACCCCAACTTGCAGAGCAAGTTATTGCGGGTTCTTCAGGAGAGACAGTTTGAGCGAATCGGCGGAGTGAAGCCGATCAAGGTGGATATCCGGATCATTTCAGCCACTCATCAGGATTTGAAGAAGGCGGTATTGAAAAAGAAATTCAGAGAGGACCTCTATTATCGCCTGAATGTGATCCCTATTGAAATTCCTCCCCTGAGGCAGCGTAAATCGGACATTCCCCTTCTGGCCTTTCACTTTATCCACCATTTCAGTAAAAGTAAGAGGAAAAAGGTAACAGGAATTACGGATGAGGCCATGGAAAGATTGATGGAATACGACTGGCCGGGCAATGTGAGAGAACTTGAAAATATGATCGAGCGACTGATCATCCTTGCCGGCAGTGAAATGATTGACTTACCGGATCTGCCCGAGAGGGTGTTGCCCCCTGCATCCAAAGAGATCGGTGGGACAATGGATATTCCACAGGAGGGGCTTTCGCTCGACACCGCTCTTAATGAGCTTGAGAAACAGTTGATCCTTCAGGCCCTCAATAAGAGCGGATGGGTTAAAAACAAAGCGGCTCAACTGTTGCATATGAACAGGACCACATTGATTGAAAAGATCAAACGCCAGAATCTCCATCGCCCTACCTCTTGATGCAATTGCTCGGAAAATAAAAGTGTTACGGTTACGAAGCCCGTTTGATGTATCATTGGTCTTATAGTCGTATAGTCGCATAGTTTGAGATAAAAATGCTAATTGACTATAAGACTATCTGGCTATAAGACTAACTGACTGAGAAAACGGGCCTCTTTACCGTTACCTTTGGCCGTACCCCCTCCCCTAATTATTAGCGAAACAAGAATGTCCTGCCAATCGAATATCATTTTAACCATTTTCGTGCAACAACAAGAAAGCATCGAATGGGTCAAAATAATGACATCGACATGGGGTTTTGACGTTTTCAGAACCACGGTTGCCAGGGAAGACCCTATAATTAGTCGTTTTAATTAGATTTATTTTATGGGGCAAGATGGCATAGTATTTGCTCTTAAGAAATCCGAAGCTATCTTTGTGATGCCAAAATGGATAAGAAACGATTATTGATTGTGGAAGATGAAGCCGATATGAGAGGAGTCCTTTGCAAAGGGCTGTCCCATAATGGTTACACGGTGGTTGCAGCAGAGAATGCAGGGAAAGGTCTCTCCGCTTTTGACCAGAACCCCTTCGATCTTGTGATTGCGGACATGAAATGGCCGGACCGGGATGGGCTTCAGCTTCTTGAGACGATCAAGAGTAAATCGCCTCACACCCCTGTGATTATTGTCACGGGATCCGGTTCGGTTCAGAATGCTGTCGAGGCCATGAGAAAAGGGGCTTTCGACTATCTCCTCAAACCCATTTCGATGAAGGTTCTGGAGGAGCGAATCTTGACGGCGCTCAGAGATGACCCCTCCCCTTCGAAGGTCATTCCTCTCGACGGAATCAATGGCTCGACTCCGATCCTCACCAGAGACAGGAGGGTGAAAGAGATCATTTCACTATGCGATCGCATTGCCTTTAGCAACGCTCCGGTGCTCATTCAGGGGGAGAGCGGGACCGGGAAAGAGCTGTTTGCGCGACATATCCATATGAAAAGTCCCCGTCATCAGGGACCGTTTGTCGCAGTCAACTGCGCTTCCCTTCCGGAATCCCTGTTTGAGAGCGAACTGTTCGGTCATGAAAAGGGAGCCTTTACAGGGGCCCTGTGCAGGAAGATCGGGAAGTTTGAACTGGCTCACCGGGGGACCCTTCTGCTCGATGAGATTACGGAGATGACCCCGTTCCTTCAGGCGAAGATTCTGAGGGTGATCCAGGAAAATGAACTGGACCGCATCGGAGGACGGGAGCCCGTTTCCATCGATGTGAGGGTCATTGCCACCACCAATCGGAAGATAGAAACCTCCATCGAGAAGGGTGAGTTCAGGGAGGATCTCTATTTCAGGTTGAATGTGATATCGATTCAACTTCTTCCTCTGAGGGAACGGACAGAGGACATCGAGCTTCTGACAAGGTTCTTTCTCAAAAAGTATTCCGATCATTACGGAAAGCCGGAGACCTCCGCCTCCGAAGAAGCTCTGCGCTGGTTGAGTCAACAGCCCTGGCGGGGAAATGTGAGGGAATTAAAGAACGTCATTGAGCGCGCAATCCTGACCGCTTCAACTCCCAGGCTCGATCTGAAGGATTTTTTCCGCAAGGAGGGGGGCGCGGCCCCGGAGACAAAAGAATCCACGGCCTCGCCCTTTTCATTGAGGGAGATGGAGAAAGCCCTGATCTTCAGGGCCCTGGAGAAGACCAATGGGAACCGGACCCATGCGGCGGAGATCCTCGGGATCAGCATCAGGACATTGAGAAACAAACTGCATGAGTATAAGGAGAATATGTCTGGTTTCGAAGTTTCAAATGAGCTGGCTTGTCATGCCCCGGGCGCAGGGAGTTAAAAATTTCTGATAAAAAATTAATTGCAACCGATTAATTGCTCATTGATGGAGGGCCAAGAGGATGGACAGATTTCAGATCAAAAGACAGTTGTTCGACCACACCATTGGATTGCTCCAGCGGTCTTTAGACCTCCGGACGTTTCGACACAGAATCCTCTCGGATAATATTGCCAATTCCGAGAACCCGAACCATGCTCCCGGAGAGATCTCCTTTCAAAAAGCCCTACAGGACGCGATGCAGGGCCCCTCTCCGGCTTTTCTCAGGACGACTCATCCCCGGCATCTTTCCGGGGATTTTCAGGGGGCGGCGGAGATAACTTCTTCCACGGAAGGAATCCAGCTCGATCGGGAGATGGCAAAACTGGCTGAAAACAATCTGATGTTTCAGGCCGGAGTTCAGGCATTATTGAAAAAATTTGAGGGCCTGAAAACGGTCATTCAGGAAGGAGGAAGATAGACCCGTATGAATATATTTAAATCTATGGGGATCAGCTCCGACGGACTTCAGGCCCAGAGAACGGTCATGGATGCCATCTCCCTGAACCTCGCCAATATTCAGACCACGAGAGGAAGCGGAGGAGAGCCCTATCGCCGGAAGAGGGTGTTTTTTTCGAATGGCCCTGCGGATCAACGTTTTTCCGAGATGCTCTACGGCAGACTCCGGATGGCGGGCCATCTCTCCAGAACTCATCCGGACCACTTCGGTCGAATGGAAATCGGAGGGAGAGGCGTTCCTTCGGAGGAAGCAGCCATTCAGGCGGCTACACTCGAAGACCTGCGGCCCTTTCAGATGGTCTATGACCCCTCCCATCCCGATGCGGACAGGGACGGATATGTATTTTTGCCGAACATCAACATCGTTGAAGAGATGGTCGATATGCTGAGGGCTGTGCGGAGTTATGAAGCCAATATAACCGCCTTTAATGCGGCCAAAAATATGGCATTAAAGGCATTGGAAATCGGCCGATAAAACGGCCATCGAGTTGGGGAGCGAAGATGAAAATCAATGATGTGCTTTCCGTTCCATTGATGAATCAGGAGATCGATCGGAAGGGAAACCCTGACCCTCTCTCGGACTTTAAGAAGGCGCTGGGTCAATCGATCGAAGAGCTGAATCGACTTTCGGACGAGGCTGGGGAGAAAATCCAGGGGATGGTCATGGGCGAGACGGATATCCATGAGGCCATGATTGCCATGGAAAAGGCCGGAATTTCCCTGAAGCTGATGATCCAGGTCCGGAATAAGGTCATCGCCGCCTATGAAGAGATCATGAGGATGCAATTCTAAATAAAAACATTTGAAATTTCCCCTCACCCTTCCCCTCTCCCCATTGGGGAGAGGGAGGGGGCGGGGGGACCGGCTGCGCCGGGTCGAGGATAGGATATGGCAAACAAAGTAAACGAACAGCTCTTGCCCTTTTTGAACCTTTTTTTGAGAGGACGGACATTGATGATCCTTTTCGTTCTCCTTTTCTCCGTCCTCCTATTCGGATCTCTCATCTTCTGGAACACCCAACCCGACCACCAGGTCCTCTTCACCGGTCTCTCGGCCGAGGATGCTGGAGAGATGGTCAATAAGCTGAAAGAGAAGAAGATCCCCTTCCGTCTGTCCCACAATGGGACAACCCTTCTGGTGCCCGGTGAACAGGTTTATGATCTGCGGCTTTCTCTCGCCGCCGAAGGCTTGCCCCGAGGGGGAGGCGTTGGATTTGAGGTCTTCGACCGGAGCAGCATCGGGGTCACCGACTTCGTGCAGAGGCTCAACTATCAGAGAGCCCTGCAGGGAGAGTTGAGCCGGACGATCAAACAGATCAAAGAGGTGGACCAGGTGCGTGTCCACATCGCCACCCCCAGGGAGTCTCTTTTCGTGGAGGAACAGAAGAAGCCCACCGCATCGGTCTTCGTCAAAACCAGGGCCGGGTTGACCCTCAACCCATCACAGGTCGAAGGGATCCTCCATCTGGTGGCCAGCGCCGTGGAGGGATTGGAGCCGGGCAATATTTCCATCGTCGATATGTCGGGGAAGGTTCTCTCCAAAAGGGGGGGCAATAGTCCGATTGGACAGTTGACCAACACCCAACTGGAATACCAGCAGAGCATTGAAGAGGGCCTCCGAAAGAAAGTTCAAGGCATGCTCGAAGAAGTTCTGGGGCCGGGCAAGGCCATTGCGAGAATTTCGACGGAGATCGATTTTCAGCAGGTGGTGGTGACCGAAGAGAAGTTCGATCCCAATACGGTTCTCAGAAGCGAGCAGAGAAATATGGAAAAACCCTTTTCCGAATCCAAGTCCGCAGGGGTCAGGCAGGAGGCAGGTTCCGAGTCGAAAACAGCCGCCTCGGCTCCTTCCTTCCAGCAGGGAGCAATGAATCTGATGGAGCGGCAGAATGAGGTCCGGAATTATGAAATTTCGAAGGTGAACAAACAGACCAGAAGTCCTGTGGGAGGCATCAAGAAGGTCTCGGCCGCTGTGGTCATCGATGGGACGTATAAAGAGGAGGCAGGAGCCAAAGGAAATAAGGAGAAGAAGTATGCGCCCCGTTCTCAGGATGAGATGAAACATCTGGAGAATATCGTCAAGAAGGCGATTGGATATGATGACGGAAGGGGAGACCAGGTGGAGGTGATCAACCTTCCTTTTTACTGGTCCATGGCGGAGGAGGAGATCAAAACCGAGAAAGGAAACTCCTATCAGAATTACCTGCCCATGATTTACAAGCCGGCGGTCAGCCTGGCCCTTGCGCTCCTGTTCATCTTCTTTGTCTTCCGACCCATAATGAAGAAAAGGTCGATGGAACAGGCGCAGGATGTATCGCTTCTGCAGGCTGCGGCTCCGGGAATGATTCCCGCTGAAATGCCATCCGGACGGACGCCGGTTACGGCCTTGAATCCCAGGGATCATGCGCTGCAACTCGTCCAGAAAGATCCTTTGAAGGCAGTCGGGGTCCTGCGGTCATGGCTGCATGAGAAGGAGTGAGATCGATTATGGCCATTGAAAGGTTATCCGGATCCCAGAAAGCCGCGATCCTGCTCTTCAGCCTCGGAGAAGAAATGGCTTCCACGATCGTCAAACAACTCGACGAGGGGGAGATCAAGAAGATCGGGGGGGCGATATCAAAGCTCTCCTCCCTTTCGCCTAAAATCGTTGAGACGATCCTGTCGGAGTTTCAGGAGGCCTCTTCCTCTCAACTTCCGATCCAGATCGGGCATGAGGGAGGGAGCCAGTTCATCAAAGGCGTCGTCTCCAGAGCGATTAATGGGGAGAAGGCGCAGAATCTGTTAGAGGAGATCCAGGAAGAGGGGAAGTGGAACCTCTTTCAAAAAATCCGTCGGCTCGATCCCAAAACCGTTTCCAATTTCATACGGACCGAGCATCCTCAGACCATTGCGATTATTCTCACCCATCTCGATTCGAGCCAGACCTCCGCGATTCTTAAGGAGCTTTCTCCCACTCTTCAGGCAGAGGTGATCTGCCGGATTGCGGAACTGGAAAATATTCCTCCGGGCATTGTGGAGGAGATCGACCAGGTCCTCAAGCAGGAGATTGCCACGATCAAAGGGTTTGAAGGGCAGAAAAGAGGAGGGATCCGCCTGGCCGCTGAGATATTGAATCAGATGGAAGGTTCTCCGGAGGGCAATATTTTAAAGGAGATCGAGGAGCAGAAACAGGGGCTGGCCGAAGAGATCCGGAAGCTGATGTTTATCTTTGAAGACCTGCTTCAGGTGGATGACCGGAGCATCATGGCCATACTCAAGGAGATCAATAATGAGACTTTGACGATGGCCCTGAAGACCGCCTCTGAGGAATTGAGGGAGAAGGTCTTCAAGAACATGTCGGAAAGAGCGGCCCAGATGCTGAAGGAGGACCTGGAGGTGATGGGGCCTGCGCGGCTGAAGGATGTGGAGGCGGCCCAGCAGTCCATTCTGAAGGCGGCCAAGAAACTCGAGAGCGAAGGAAAGATCGTTCTGGTAGGCAAGGGAAAGGAGGAGGTCTTTGTCTAAGAAATTTATCTCCGGCCCTTTTCATCAAGAAATTGGACGAAAAAACCCCTTCGAAATGGCTTGGCCTTCCCTTTCTCCGAAAGCCAATGTGTTCTCATCCCATCCCGGCTTGAAAGAGTTGGAGGCAAGAGCGCTGAAGGAAGTTAGAGAGAAGGGGCTCCTGATCGAGAAGGAGGCCTATGAAAAAGGCTTTGAACAGGGAGAGAAGGACGGACGGGAGCTGGGGCTGAAGCGGATCGAGATGGTTATTCACCAGGTGAAAAATGCGCTCCTGGAGATCGAACGGCAGAGAAAAGGGTTCCACCGGACTTATGAAAGCGAGATGCTTAGGCTTATGCTCGGCATCGGGAAAAGAATTTTTCGCCAGGAACTACTGTTTCATGAGGAGGCGATTATCGCTGTTTTACGGGAAGCCTTCCAATATGTGACGGACCGGGGAAAGGTTCTCGTCCGTCTCAATCCGGCGGATTATCAATACCTGTTAGCCCATCCCGGTCAAGCCCCTTTTTCACCCAATGAAAATGACGGAGTAAAAATGATTGAGGACCCATCGATCACCCGGGGCGGATGTTTACTGGAAACCTCATTCGGAGAAGTGGATGCGACCTTTGAAAGCCAGTTCGACGAGATGGTTTCCATGGTCCTGCGACAGGGGGATGGGACAGGAAAGGATTCCAATCAGTAACTCCGATGGATTCAACCGCTATCCCGAATTGGACCTCCTATCATCAAACAATCCGGCATGCCGGGATCATCCGGTGTTATGGCCGTGTGGCGCAAGTAGTGGGCCTGGTCATCGAGGGGGTCGGTCCCCGTTTGGCCATCGGAGAGGTGTGCCATATTGAACGGGGAGAGGGCGAAGAGCCGGTTTTAGCAGAGGTCGTTGGTTTCAGAGAGAAGAGGATGCTGATCATGCCCCTGGGAGAGACCCGGGGGATTCAACCCGGGAACCGGATCGTGCCCATGGGAAGCCCGGCCCGCGCTAAAATTGGAATGAACCTGCTGGGCCGGGTTCTCAATGCCCTGGGAGATCCGATCGACCGGAAGGGGCCTTTTTTGTCCGAAGGAGAATATCCCATTTACGCTCCCCCTCCTCCGCCGTTATCAAGACAGAGAATTTTTACACCCATTGATGTGGGCATTAAAGCCATCAATGGTTTGATGACACTCGGGAAAGGTCAGAGGATCGCCATCTTCTCAGGCTCCGGAGTGGGAAAGAGCACATTGCTGGGAATGATTGCAAGACATACGACGGCACAGGTCAATGTGGTTGGACTGATCGGAGAGCGGGGAAGGGAGGTGAGGGAGTTTATTGAAAAGGACCTCGGAGAGGAAGGGCTGAAAAGATCTGTCGTTGTTGTGGCCACTTCGGATCAACCTTCTCTCATCCGGATGAGAGGGGCTTACCTGGCGACCACGATTGCCGAATATTTCAGAGATCAGGGAAAGGATGCGCTACTGATGATGGATTCCATGACCCGTTTTGCCATGGCCTCCCGGGAAGTCGGATTGGCGATCGGCGAGCCTCCCACATCAAAAGGATATACGCCAAGCGTATTTGTCCAGCTTCCCAAATTGCTGGAAAGAGCGGGCACCACTCCTGACCGGGGCAGCATCACAGGCGTCTATAATGTCCTGGCCGAAGGAGATGATATCCATGATCCGATCGTCGATGCCATACGGTCCATCGTGGACGGCCACATCGTCCTCACCCGGGAGCTGGCCGCTCAGAACCATTACCCGGCCATCGATGCGCTGGGAAGCATCAGCCGGGTGATGAACGATATCGTTGACAGGAGCCATCTGTCCGCCCGGGACAGAATGGTCTCGCTCATGGCCATTTATAAAAAAGCGGAGGATTTGATCCAGATCGGGGCATATGTTCCGGGCAGCAATCCTCAAATTGATGAGGCCGTCAAAAAGATGCCGGAAATCAACCGGTTTCTCCGTCAGGGGATCGACGAAAAGGTGAATTTTGAGCAATCGCTCCGCCTGTTGATGTCCGCCTGCGCTTAGAAGGGTCGAAAGATTATCGATGAGGTTTTCGTTCAGATTGCAGAGCCTTCTAAATTGGAAAGAGAGCCTGGAAGAAGAGTCCCGGATGAAGCTGGCCGGAAAGAATCGCCGGTTGAGAAGGCAGGAAGAGAAAATCCAGGAATTGGCGGATCAAAGGGAGGAAAACGATCGCGTATTGCGAAAAAAAATGGGAAAGGAACTTTTCGCACGGGAATACTTGATCCACAAACAGTTCAACGAGGAGAGCTATCAGGACCTGGCGCAAATGGAAACGAATAAGAGACAGACGGAGCAGGAGGTCAAGGAAGAACGGGAGCGTTTAACCAGCCTGATGAAGGAGAGAAAGGCGCTGGAGAGGTTGAAGGAGAAAAGATTTAAAACTTTTCTGAATGAACTGGGAAAACTGGAACAGAAGGAAATGGATGAGGCGGCCATCGGGAAATACCACAAGGGGGTTCGTTTTGCCGGACATTCCGAAGGTGATTCTTGAAAAAGGAAAAGGAGTCGTTCGGAAATGTAAGGAAGGCTTTACTCCCTCTCTTTTTTGTGTTATTTACGCTTGAAATAATTGATGTATTCGTAAAAAGTCGTCTCACCGGTGAAAACCGGTGTCCAGTGTTTTCATAAGTGTCTGAGATCACTGGATTCCCCGATCAAGTCGGGGGATGACGATCATCAGGATTTTTCGATTTTTTACGAGACCATCATAATATTGATGGTTTCTGCTTAGCGCTCCTCTTATGACGGTCTCCCTTTTAAAAAGAAAAAAGTGGATCATCTTTCTCTTGCTGCTGGGTATTTCTTTCTTTCTCGTCTACCGGTTCAATTCACAGATTTGGATCAGGGCCGTTGAATTTTACGAACTCCTCCATGATCAACACCATTTGAAGGCGATCATCACCTCCTTTGGCGTTTACTCGCCTCTGGCGTATATCCTCATCCAGGTTTTACAGGTGGTCGTGGCCCCCATCCCGGGAGGCCTCATCGAATTCATGGGAGGATACCTCTTCGGGGTCAAGGCCGGATTTTTCTATTCCATGATCGGAGTTATATTCGGTTCCTTGTTTGCCTTTGGCCTGGCAAGGCTTTTTGAAAGAGTGGCTGTTGAGAAATTTGTCCACATACGGACGAGGAAAAAATTTGGTTATTTGATGGGGCATGAGGGCGTCATCCTCAGCTTCCTCCTTTTTCTCATCCCTGGTTTTCCGAAGGATGCGCTCTGCTACATCCTGGGGCTGACCCCCATGCATCTCGGCATTTTTCTTGTCATCTCCACCATCGGGAGAATTCCCGGGACATTGATGGCCTGCCTTCAGGGCGGAAAGGCATTCGACCACCAATATAAGGCATTATTGATCCTATTCGGGATATCCGCTCTGATCATTATGGTTTTCTATATCTACCATGATCAAATTCATCGTTTGATCAAGAAGCTAAAAAGACTCAAAACATAGAGATGATATGATACCCGAGCGGCTTTCGGGGGTGAACCCCGTTAGAAATTCCAGTCCCGCTATAGCAGAAATTTTAAGGATACGATTTATTTTACATCATAGTAAGTTTAGTCCCGCCAAGGCGGGATTCCGGCAGATACCCCATCCCTCTCCTGACCTCCCCTTTGAAGGGGAAGGAACATTGCAATTTCCCTCCCTCCCCTTTGAAAGGGAAGGAACGTTGCAATTTCCCTCCCTTTCAGGGGGAGGGTTAGGGTGGGGGTGGGGTTAAATGGCATATTTTTCTGAGTAGAATCAGTTTTCATAAAGTATTGTTTCCGCCGCGTCCGCCGTGCTCGCGCACCGTTGCGGCAGGCAAGCGCTGGCGCAGCGGGTTATTTCTAACGGGGTTAAGCGGACCGATGACAAAAGAGAATAAAGGAGGAAAATATACATCCGATCTCGTGCTGGACATCTACTCCAACCTGTTGTCAGAGGTCTGGGAGGTTGTCTCCGCTATGGTCGGCGAAGCCATTTTGGAGCTCCTTTTCAACCTATCCATCAAGAAGATTAGCGAGAAGTGCCCTTTCTTGAAATCCCTCGAGGTATCGGAAGAGGGGATTCATTTTGGAAAAGTCAAAGAGGAATGCCGGAGCCTCCCCCCCGGTGAAATTCAACGAGGTTTTCAAAGCTTGATCAATCACCTTCTCAATCTCTTTTCCGCCCTTACCGAAGGGGTGATCAGCCGGGAGGTTTTTCCAAAAGTGTTTCCAAAGGTGAGGGAGGCGGAGCGTCTCATCTCTCAGAAATAGGGAGATTTCTGGAGAAGCCCAGATATCTCTGATTACATCGATTAGGGCAGATTTCTCATAGGAGAAACAGTGAGACTCATCGTTAAAAACCTCAATATCCTTCGATCGATCCTCAACGCCATCAGCACCAGCTTTGAGGTGAAAGAGATCGTGGAATCGGCAGGGGATAACCTGCCCAATCTGTTTCAATTCTCCGCGCTGGGGGTCCTCTGGAAGGAGGAGTCCGCCCTTTACCTCTACCAGGAGGAGTCCTGTCCTCCTCCCTTCACCCAGCAGGTGGCGGAGAATATGGTGAGGGTTTTCTCGGTCTTAGGAGAAGGGCCGGGCGATCTCAGCCGTGTGACCCTTCAGGTTGAGAAAAGAAAGTTACGGCCCTCTCATATGGCGATGGATCCGAAAGCCGCACTGAAATCCTATCTCATCCTTCCCCTTGCCGTGGAGGAGGAGATCGTCGGCTGTGTCTCACTCAACAGCGATCAACCCAATGCCTACGATGCCCAGGACCTCCAATTTTTCTCTGTCATCGGCTACCAGATGGCGGCCACATTAAAACATTTTCAGAGATTCAGTTCCGTCAAGACGATGGCCATCTACGATACCCTCACCACCCTTTACAACCGGAGGCATTTTGAGGAGAGGTTGATCGTCGAGGCGCAGAAGTCTTTTTATGGCGGGTCCTCCCTTTCCCTGGTGATGGTGGACATCGACCATTTTAAGAAAGTGAACGATACCTTCGGCCATACCGAAGGGGATAAGGTATTGCAGGAGATTTCCTCCCTCTTAAAAGCATCGGTTCGGAAGAAAGATACGGTCGCCCGTTATGGCGGGGAGGAGTTCATCCTCATCTTGCCGGAGGCCGGATTGGAGGAGGCTGCCATGATTTCGGAACGTATCCGTCAATTAGTGGAGAAGACTCTTTTCGATGTAGGAAAGGCCCATATCAACCTGACGGTGAGTTTAGGGATCTCTAACTTTCCGAGCCACTGCGCCAGGACAAAAGAAGATCTGGTCAAGATGGCGGACCAGGCCCTTTACGATGCGAAGAGAGGGGGGCGAAACCGTGTTTGCGTCTTCAATCCCGGTTAGAGATATAGCAGGATGCTGAAAAACGCCCATCTACTTCGTTCCCCTCATCCTTCGTCGTTGCGACGTACGTCCAAGTACGCCTCACTCCTCAGGATTTCAGGCGCCTCGTATCTGGGCATTTTTGAGCATCCTGAATAAAAAGACTTTTTCAGCAACCTGATAGAGGAAAAAAACGGTCTTATGGTTTGAGAGAAAGGAGAATTAGAAATGGAGCGGTTTAAAGGATTTTTTATTTTTGCCTTGATGGCCATCCTCTGAGCGGCAGGCGCGAAAGAGAGTCCTAAGCAGGATTCGCATCTCATTGACCCGTCGACCGGTTACAGGGAGGAAATAAAAAGGCACACAGCTTGGGTGTGTCTTTTTATTTAGGAGCATATCATCCGATTTGTTTTCATCCTTCAGTGACAGCCCTCTTCTTTTCGATGATTTTCACCAGAAGGACGCCGATCTCAAAAAGAACATAGAGCGGACCTCCCATCAACGCCATGTTGAAGATATCGGGAGTGGGGGTGAGCACGGCGGATAGGATGGCCATGATTAGAATAGCATACCTGCGGTTGCGAGTTAAAAGCGAGGCGTTGACCACTCGAATGTAACTCAACAGGGCAAGGATTAAGGGAAGTTCGAAGACAAGCCCGAAGGCGAAGATGAATCCCACACAGAAGGAGATATATTTCGCTACGGAGATCATGGGTTTGATCGTGGCCGATTGATACCCCATGAGGAATTGGATGCCGAAGGGAAGGGTGACGAAATAGCAGAAGAAGGCTCCGAAGTAGAAGAGCAAGACGGCGGTAAGGGGAACGAACAGGGAGGATTTAAGTCCTCGCTTACGGAAAATGGGAGAGAAAGCTTTCCATAGATGGTGGAAGATAATCGGTATGGAGAGAAAGAGGCTGGCAAAGAGCGTCAACTTGAGAAGGGAGAGAAAAGCTTCGGGAATGCCGTAAGCGACCAAATCCTCCTGGAGGGCGCGGTGGAGATGGCGGAGCAATTGCTTTGAGAAGGGATAGAGAATCACCCCCAGAAGGACGACTGCTCCGGCGATGTGGAGGAGGCCCTTTCTCAAACTGCCCAGCGATTCGAAAAGTTCTTCTCGTTTGATTCCCATCCTGATTCCTTCTGCGCAACGGATGCCGGATGTAATGTAACATAAAAGACGTTCCTCCGAAACATCGATTTAATCCATGCATTCATAAAAAAAATAACATCAAAGGCGAATCCATGTTGACAAAGGCGCAAAACGGAGATATAGAGAATCTTAACGGATGAATGTCGCTAAAAAAATATTGAGAGTCGGAATCACCTACGATTTAAAGAAGGATTTTTCTCATCGAGAAGATGAGCCGGTCGATTCTTTGGAGGAGTTCGATTCGGAAGAGACGATCGATGCAATCCGCGATGTCCTCCAAAGCGATGGTCACGAGGTGATCAAACTGGGGGGAGGCGCTGGTTTGATCGATCGGTTGAGAACCTCTCCAGTCGATATCGTCTTCAACATCGCAGAAGGGATCGGAGGACGAAACAGAGAAGCCCATATTCCCGCCCTTCTCGAGTTCTTGAACATTCCCTATACCGGATCCGATCCCCTCACCCTCTCCCTCACTCTGGATAAGGCAATGGCGAAAAAGGTGGTCAGGAGTGAAGGGATTCCCACTCCCGGGTTTAAGAAGGTGGAGAAGATGGAGGATCTCCATGGTCTCGACCTTCGCTATCCCCTTTTCGTGAAGTTATGTTACGAGGGATCGAGCAAGGGGGTCCGGCTTGATTCAAAGATATCAGACCCCTCATCCTTAAGCCAAAAAGTGAAATGGCTTTTAGAAACCTACGGCCCTCCTGTCCTGGTGGAGGAATTTGTGAGCGGTCCGGAGTTCACCGTTGGAATTTTAGGCAATTCGAATTCTTCTGTCCTCGGTGTGATGCAGATCGAGATCAAGGGAAGCCCTCCTGATGAGGCGATCTATTCTCTGGAAGTGAAGAGGGAATGGGAGAAAAGAGTGAGTTACCATTGTCCTCCTCCGATCTCCTCCCGTCTCTTAAAGAATATTGAAGAGGTGGCGCTGAGGGCGTATCGCGCCCTGGATTGCAGGGATGTGTCCAGGGTGGATATCCGCATCGGGGGAGACGGAATTCCATATTTCCTGGAGGTCAATCCCCTTCCCGGTCTCTCTTCGGTGTATGGCGATCTTCCCATTATGGCGGGGCGGATGGGCTGGGAGTATAGCCGATTGGTTAAAACGATTTTCCATCATGCCCTGAAGCGATATGGGATATCGGGGTGATGGATGAAAATCAACCTGGCTGCCCCAGATCTCTTTGAAATCATTCTGAAACATTTGAAAGAGGCAATCGTCTTTGCCGATGACCGGGGCCGGATACAGATCTTCAATCCTGTTGCCGTGAAGTTTTTCAAGGTCAAAGAGAAGCAGGCGCTGGGAAAGAGGTTCGAACGGGTCATCCCTTATAAGATTATCAGGAAGCAATTCGATTCCGTATACGAACATAGAGAGGGCCATCACGATATCGAGCTGGCGATCCATGTCCCGGCTGTTTCCGAAGAGGAAGCGCGGTTGCTGCGATGCGGTTTTTATCCCGTCTTCGACAGAGACGAAATGTTCATCGGATGTCTGGCCACCTTTGCGGATATCACGGAGAAGGGATTGCTCTCCCGGGAGATCAGCCAGAGCAAAGACCTCTCTACGATCGGCTTGCTGGCCAGATGGATGGCCCATGAGATTCGGAACCCCCTCAGCTCCCTCAACATCAATATAGAATTGTTGAGGGATGAATTGAGGCAAGAGATCCACCTTGCCCAGAAGGAAGAGATCCAATCCCTTCTCAATTTTATCAGTTACGAAACCCTCCGGCTGGAAAATAATCTCAAAGAATTTCTGGACTTTAACCGTCTTCCTCCCTTAAAATTTGAGTGGGTCCAGTTGAATGAAGTCCTGGACTCGATCGTTCGGCTGTTAAGGCCGGACGCCCAGATGAAGAACGCCAGGATGGAGGTCCACTTTCAGAAGAAGCTGTCCCTGGTGAAGGTCGATGTGAGCCAGATCAACCTGGGGATCTCGAATCTCCTCATCAACAGCGTTCAGGCCGTCTCGGAAAGAGGGGAGATCCATATCTTCACGCGGGCATCGAAGAAGAATGTCTTCATCATCATACAGGATAACGGGGAAGGGATCTCCAAAGAGCATCTCCCCAAGATTTTCGATTTTATGTTCAGCACCAAACCCATGGGTTCCGGTCTGGGGCTTTCGATCGCCAAGAAGATCATCTCGGACCATCACGGAGATATTACCGTGAGGAGCGAGGTGAATAAGGGGACCACCTTTAGGATACGGATACCGCTTAGCCCGAAGATGAACTGAACAGAATGGAATAATGGAGGGTTGGAAAAATGGAATCATGGACAAAAAAGAAAAGATTCTGTTGAAAAACCATTATTCCATTATTCCACTATTCCATCATTCCTTTAAGTTTGAACAGAGAATATGGATAAAAAAGTGATTCTCATCGTGGAGGATGATCCCCATGTGGGGGAAAGCCTCCGCCTCCTCTTCAAGAAGAAGGGCTACTCGACTCTTCTCGCATCCAACGGGAAGGAAGGCCTCCATCTTTTTCGACAAGAAGCGGTCGATCTGATGATCACGGATGTGGTTATGCCGAAGATGGGCGGCCTCGAACTCCTGGAGTCCGTGAAAGGCTTGAGGCCGGAGACAGAGGTGATCGTCATCTCCGCCCAGGGAACAATTGAAAAGGCAGTCCAGGCGATGAAATTGGGGGCCTTTGATTTCATTGAAAAGCCGATCAATCCGAGGGTCATCTCCCTGCTGGCGGAGAGGGCTCTGGAGAAGCAGACCCTGATCCTCCAGAACCGGGATCTGCGTTCCCAATTAGAGGATAAATTCCATTTCAGAAATATTATCGGAAGAAGCGAGAAGATGGTGAAGATCTTCGAACTCATCCGTCATATCGCTCTTTATGATAGTTCGGTTCTCATCATCGGCGAGAGCGGCACAGGGAAGGAATTGATCGCCAACGCCATCCATTACAACAGTCCCCGTGCGGCGATGCCCTTCATCAAGGTGAGCTGCGCTTCCTTAAGCGAAGGGATCATCGAGAGCGAGCTCTTCGGCCATGAGAGAGGGGCGTTTACCGGAGCGATTGCCTCCCGGAAGGGGCGATTTGAGATGGCCCACCAGGGGACCCTCTTTTTGGATGAAGTGGAGGATATTCCCCTCTCCACACAGATTAAACTTTTGAGAGTCCTCCAGGAGGGCGAATTTGAGAGAGTGGGAGGAAATAAGACCCTCAAAGTCAATATCCGGATTATTGCGGCAAGCAACCGGGATTTGCAGGAGGCGGTCAGAAACTCGGCCTTCAGGGAAGACCTTTATTATCGTCTCAATGTGGTCAATATCAAGCTGCCGCCCTTGAGAGAGCGAAAAGAGGATATTCCATTCTTAATACAATTTTTGACTGAGAAATTCAATAAAAAATATAAGATGAAGGTGAAGGGTGTCTCGCAGAGGTCGATGAACCTCCTTATGGACTATAGTTGGAGTGGAAATGTGAGGGAGTTGGAGAATACCATCGAGTCCGCCCTGGTCATCAATACTCCGGAGGTATTGGACATCCAGCATCTCCCCCCGGAGATTAGAGATTTTAAAGACGAACAGGGGGTGATTCCCTTTAAGATCGGAACGTCCCTTGAAGATATTGAGAGAGAGATGTTGCTCCAGACCCTGAAAGCGACAAAAGGGAACAAACAGAAGGCGGCAAAATTGTTAGGAATCAATGTGAGGACAATACATCGAAAAATGGAAGAAATACAAGGGGATCCTTCGAAATAGTTGGAATTGGTGGAGGATGGCAAATAGTCGCAGTGTTTATGAGTTAACGATAAAACAAGGGCAATTTGTCATATTTTATTAAAAGCGGCGTGACATTTTTTCATTAAATTCTTTAGAGATCTATAACCCATAGAAAATCAGTAAAGAACATAAAATTTTAAATACTTTTCTGTCTTTTACTGATGTCATTCCCGCGAAAGCGGGAATCCAGTAAAATCAATAAGTTATGGGTTCCTGCCTGCGCAGGAATGACATAAATGTGCAAAGTTATCATTGAACTTTTAGGAATCATGGTTTTCAGTAGCCTGCCAGAATTTGGCACGAAAATTGATTAACAATATAGTTTATGAAAGAAAAGGTGAGATGGGCCTTTATTCTTGATAAGGATGAATTTGTTCGACTCAGCCTCAATAAGATATTGAAGAAGTATGGGTTTCAGGTTGAAGAGATTGAAGATATTTCCGGACTGGAAGAGAGAAAGAAGGATGTCAAAGGGGGAATGATCCTGGCCGACCTGGAAATGGAAGGCATTGAAAGATGGCTTCCTCTTTTAAAAAGATGGAATGATCGTTTCATATTGATGAGCCCGCAAATCACCGATGATCTCATCCAGCGTCTCAAACAGACCGGCATCCACCGCATCCTCAGGAAGCCTGTTGAGCCAAAACTGTTGAGGAAGGCGATCCGGGAGATGTCTTTCCCCGATGGAGTGAAGTTTTCTTCGTCGGTTAAAAAGAGGGGAGGGTTCCCGATTCAATCAGAAAGGAGGTGAAGACAGATGAAGAAGTGGATTTTGCTTTTTTTTGCTCTGGTTCTGGTCGTCAATATTGTCGCCGTGGGAATCGGATGTAAAGCCAAGGCTCCGGAACAACCGGCGGTCAAAGAAGAACCGAAACCTGCTGAGGCCAAACCCGCTGAGGCGCCTCCGGCAGAGAAACCGGCAGAGAAACCCGCAGAAACACCTGCGGCAGCGCCCAAGAAGTAAGAAGGGTATGTCCGTCGGATCAGGGACAGCGGAAAGGGTTTTCAAGTGTTGGCGTCCTCTTCCACAAGAGAGGACGCCAACAGAAGTTTACCCTGTTAAAAATAATGCTCAGCTCCGTTTCAAATTGCAACAACTCAAATTTCTAACGGAGTGAACGAAGGAAGGAGAGGCAGAGATCATTCGCCGTCAACGAAAACAAAAGAAAAGGTGCATGCCTGCTTTCGAGGACAGAGGGCGATTCCTTTGTGTTGCAGGAGGAGGTGTCGATGGCGATATCTCCTTTTTTATTTGCGAAGGGGTTGAATCCCATTGGCAGGGATGCGGGAAGGAGTGAAAATGGAGGTTGCTTCAGACTCTAATTTATCTGTCCCGCTAAGAAGAATCGAGAGACCTTTACAGCTTGGATTGTTTCGAAACTCAGAAGAAGAGAGGATCATCGTTGAGACAAAAGAAACCATTCCTCCCTTCTGGAAGGAGGTTACGGACAGAGAATGGAATGACTGGAGATGGCAACTCCGGCATCGGATCACGACTCTGGACCAGCTCAGAGAGATCATCCAGTTGACGCCGGACGAGATCGAGGGGATCAAACATTCCAAGGGAAGATTGGCTCTGGCCGTCACCCCCTACTTTGTCAGTTTGATGGACCCGGTCAATCCCAATTGCCCCATCCGGAGACAGGCCATTCCACGGGTTGAGGAGCTCCACCTCTCAAAGAGCGATATGGTGGACCCCTGCGGGGAGGATAAGGATTCTCCTGTGCCAGGCCTTGTCCACCGTTATCCGGATAGGGTCCTCCTGCTGATCACCGATCAATGCGCTGTCTATTGCCGTTACTGTACCCGGAGGCGGCTGGTGGGAAGCACGGAGCGGTCGATCACGGAAGGAAATTTTGAAGAGGTCCTCAAGTACTTGAAGAAAAACCGCAAGGTTCGGGATGTCCTTCTCTCGGGAGGGGATCCCCTTCTCCTTGAAAACGAGAGGCTGGAGGAGATTTTAAGCCGCTTGAGGGCAATCCCTCATATCGAGCTCCTCCGGATCGGGACGAGAGTCCCCGTCTCACTTCCACAGAGAATCACCTCAGGGTTGGTGAAGATGCTCAAGAAGTACCATCCCCTGATGATGTCCATCCATTTCACCCATCCCAAGGAGATTACCGATGCGGTGAAGAGGGCCTGTAATGATCTGGCGGATGGAGGGATTCCCCTGGGAAGCCAGACCGTCCTCCTCAAAGGGATCAATGATAAAGCCCCTGTCATGAAGAGGCTGGTTCATGAACTCCTTAAGGTCCGGGTTCGGCCCTATTATATCTATCAATGCGACCTGGCCACAGGGACGGAACATTTCAGGACGTCTGTTGCCACAGGGATTCAGATCATCGAGAAGCTTCGCGGCCACACCACAGGTTATGCCATTCCCACCTTTGTGGTGGATGCGCCTGGAGGAGGGGGGAAGATCCCTGTGGAGCCCAACTACCTCGTTTCGAGGGGGAAGGGAAAGATGATTTTGAGAAATTATGAAGGGAATATCTACGAATATCCGGAGCCGAATATCATTGAATTCAAGAAGGCGAGAACCGGCGGTGAGGAGAAGGTTGCAACAAAGAAGGCGATGGCATCGCGGTAAACCTGTCAGGTTCACGGCTTAGAAGAGGGAAGGAGATGGAAGGTCCGGGGTTAAAAGTGGCTGTGCTCTACAACCTTCTTGAAAGGCTTGAAAAGGGGGAGGAGAAGGATATTGTGGCGGAGGAGTCGATCCTCAAGGAAATCGGCGCGATCGAAGAGGGGATCCGTTCCCTGGGGCATCAATTTTTTGTGATGGCCGTCCGCAATGAGATCGACTCCATCATCCACTGGTTGAAAGAGATTCGGCCTGATGTTGTCTTCAACCTGTGCGAGAGTGTGTATGGAAACGCCTGCCTGGAGATGAATATCCCCGCCCTGCTGGATCTCTTGCGGATCCCCTATACGGGGTCTCCTCCCCTGACGCTTGGATTATGTCAGGACAAGGGGAAGGTGAAGGATATCCTCTCCTCCCAGGGTATTCTCACTCCCCGGTATAAGATCTTCGACCGCGAGGTCGGGTCCCTGAAAGGAAATGTCTTTCCGATCATCGTCAAACCCCTTCATGAAGATGGGAGTCTCGGGATCTCAAAGGAGAGCGTGGTCCATAACGATGAGGCCCTGAACCGGCAGATCCGGTATGTGATCGAGAGGTATCGTCAACCCGCGCTGGTGGAGGAGTATATCGAAGGCAGGGAATTAAATGTGGGTTTGATGGAGACGAATGGAAAGGTGGGAAGCCTTCCCATCTCTGAGATCGATTATTCGGAATTTCCCGAAGGGGTTCCGCGGATTTGCGGTTATGAGGCCAAGTGGGTGCAGGAGAGCATCGAATATCAGAAGTCTAAACCGATCTGTCCCGCCCCGCTGGAATGGGTGTTGCAGAAACGGGTGGAACATCTTGCCGTCAAAGTCTTTAAACTTTTTGGCTGCCGGGACTATGCCCGCGTGGATATGCGGATTGACCGGGATGGAAAGATTTATATCCTGGAGGTCAATCCCAATCCGGATATCTCCCCGCCATCCGGCATGGCGAGGGCCATACGAATTCAAGGGATGACCTATTCCGAGTTTATCGGAAAAGTGATTGAGAAGGCACTTCAAAGAAGAGATGGGGAGATAAGGAGATAGGGGGATAGGGAGATTAATTCCAAACACATGATGAATGATTTCCTAATCCGGCGTAGCTGAAAAAAAGGTTTTGTGGTTTGAAAGATCCAAGATCCCAAAATCCGATGATGGGAATTAAAAATATAATGATTATTGATTTGAGTAGAATTCGGTAGCATAAGTGTTTAATCACACCTTATATATTACTTTCGTTCTCCCCATCACCCTATCTCCCCATCTCCCTATCCGTGGTTAAAATTATGGGTTCCCTTCCCAGAATCACCTTAAAGAAAGGAAAAGAGAAGCCAATCCTAAGGGGTCATCCCTGGGTCTTTTCAGGAGCGGTTGCCAGAGCGGAGGGGGATCTTGCTCCGGGAGAGATTGGAGAGGTCTATTCCGGGGATGGAAAGTTTTTGGGGATAGGCCAATTCAACCCCCATTCTCAGATCATTCTCCGCTTGCTCACCCGGAGAAGGGAAACTCTGGATTCGTCCTTTTTTGGAGGGCGGTTGTTACAGGCCGATGTCTTGAGAGAAAAGGGATTGCATGGAAAGACGAATGCTTATCGTGTCATCAATGGAGAGGGAGATTTTCTTCCAGGGCTGATTGTGGATCGTTATGGGGAGATCCTTGTTCTTCAATGTCTGACCGCAGGGATGGAGCGTCTGAAAGGACTTTTCATCGATCTTCTGGTCAGACATTTCAATCCGAAAAACATTTATGAACGGAGCGATGTCCCCTCCAGAAGGGAGGAAGGTCTGCCTGAAGCCAGGGGTCTTCTCTACGGGGAGGAGATTCTCGATTCTTTTGAGATAGAGGAGTATGGATGCCGGTTCAGAGTCGATGTGAAAGAAGGGCAGAAGACAGGTTTTTACCTGGATCAGAGGGAGAACCGATTTTCTCTCCAGAAGGTTTCTCACGGAAAGAAGATACTGGATTGCTTCTGCTACTCCGGAGGTTTCTCTATCCACACAGGGCTTGGCGGAGCCAAAGAGATTACAATGATCGACTCCTCTAAAGAGGCCCTGGAAAGAGCAAAGGACCATTTTGCCCTCAATCATCTAAAAAGCATCTCCCCCCATTTGATCAGGGGAGATGCTTTTGAAGTGATGAGGAGCCTTGAACCCGATTATGACATCGTCATTCTCGATCCTCCTCCCTTTGCGAAAAAGAAAGGTCACCTCCCCGGGGCTTCGAGAGGATATAAGGATCTCAATCTCCAGGCGTTTCGTCTCTTGAAAAGGGAGGGCCTTCTCTTCACCTTCTCCTGCTCCCACCATATGAACTTGGATCTCTTTCAGAAGATCGTCTTCGCAGCGGCCGTAGATGCGGGCAGAAGGGTTCAACTTCTGGCCAGAAGAGGGCACCCGATCGACCATCCCGTCGACCTTTCCCACCCAGAGGGAGAATATTTGAGGGGTATGGTCTGCAGGGCGTTGTAACTCCAAAAATGAATTTTGAAGGTGCGACCCCAAGGATCCAGGGATTTCCCAAAGAGCCAAAAGCTTCGCAAATCCCTTCAGGCTTGGACAAGAGCTGCATCATATTCTGCAAGAGGGAAGCAGATTGTTTTCTTGATCTGAGTGCGATGCTTGGCAATCCCTTCCAATCGCTTGTAGACAGGCGCATCAAAATACTGCTCACCACACTTGCCGCATACCCAAGCGGGTACACGATCAACATAGATCGTTTGACCCTTAAAATGAAACCTGGCCTGGATGATACGCTCTTCCACTATCCCTTCACAGAATTCGCACATATCAGGGCTCTTTTTCCTCATCTTTTACTCCTCATCCTCATAAGCTGTAATAACCAAGAGCACGCCCGAAGGCAAAAAACGACACATTACTCGTGCGCGCCGTCCATCTCTCGTGTCACCCGCCGCCTCATAGCGAGTGCCACGAGGGTCACGTGTAAACTTCCGCAGGATTCGACCCCTAAGTATAACATTTTCAACATCCTCTGCGACAAGGTTGTCCTCGGACATTTCTTCGTTGGCATGCGAACTTATACGATATCTTTGCTCGCGTATCGCCCGTTGATACGCTGTAGCGCACCCATTAGGTATTCCTTTCTTCATTTTGATGATTCGAGGGTGACGTGTCAGTCATGGAAAATTTAATCTATGCGTCCCCCCCTTTCTATTTGGAGTATTTCTACAGCAAAATACAAAGATAATCAAGGTTATTTTCGGGCTGTATGTAATCCCTCAGTTATGGTTTGCTTAAGTTTACCACAACCTGTAACTCAGCCCTTTAGGGCTGAGTTTCCAGGGCTCCTGCGGCAGGGCCCTGAGTTACATATTCGACAAAGCATTTATCCTTCATAACTGAGGGATTACTTTTAGCAATCTTTTCCCCTTGACAAAGAATAATAGCTTTAGTAATATTACGCAAAATTGAATAACGATGTTCTATATATAGAACGGTTTTTAAGCTCTTGCTGAAGGGGGGGCAGGTTCATACAAAGGGAAACCAAATGGTCTGATCTTCCGACCAGGACATTTGGAAGACTTAAAATAGAATATTAGAACCTTTGATTACCTTATCATTATTCAGAAGATTTTCTTGTCCACTTTCAGCAAACGACCGTTACTGACCTTTCGGGCGGGGCATTACAGACCTATTCTAAGGTTCAAAGAACACCCCATCGGGCTATTTTCCAACCGGTTGAACAGACACTATGGATTTTCTTCTTGTTTTATATTAAAAAAGATCGAACGAAAGGAGGAATAGGCGTAATTTTTCAAACTTAAACTCAAAGAAAGGAGGTATTACAAATGAGACAGAAGAGATTATTCATGGTAGTTCTGGCGGTGGTTCTTTGCGTTGGGTTCATGGTGTCTATCTTCTCGTCTGGAAAGGCCCATGCACAGGTGGTAAGGTTAAAAGTATCTACTTACTTTCCTGCCCCGGCTAGCCAATCCACACTGTTAGAGGAATTTTGCCGCGAATTAGAAAGACGAACCGGTGGTCGGGTAAAGGTTGATTTCTTTGCCGGCGGTTCACTGGTTTCACCAGTGGCGACGTTCGATGGGATAGTGAGTGGGATCACTGATATAGGTTACTCCCATGTTTATTACACCTCAGGTCGCATGCCGGTTACCGAAGCAATCGGTTTGCCTCTCGGCTATCCCAGCGCATGGGTAAGCGGTCAGGTCATCAATGATTTCTACGATCAATTTAAGCCTAAGGAGTTTGAAAGGGTTAGAGTGCTCTGGATGAACACTTCCCCCCCGAGCGCCATCGCCACTTCTAAGAAAGCCGTGCGCAAACTGGAAGACCTCAGAGGGCTGACCATCAGGGCGCCAGGGATGGCCGGTATTGTTATTAGGGCGCTGGGTGGAACACCGGCTCCTACGCCGATGCCGGAGGTTTATGATGCGATCTCGAAGGGCGTGCTTGATGGAGAGGCTTCAAACTTTGAAACGCTCAGAACGTTCCGGTTTGCAGAAGTTGTAAAGCATACGACGTCAGTCTGGCAAATCACCAACCCCTTTCCCTTTTATTTGGCGATGAACAAGGACAGCTACGCGAAGTTGCCGGCAGATATTAAAGTCATCTTTGACAGCCTTGTTGGGGAATACAAGGAACAATACATTTTAATGTGGAATTCCATTGATTTCGCAGGAAGAGATTACGGTAGAGAGAAAGGTGTAGAATTTATTGAACTGCCCCCGGATGAGGTGGCAAGGTGGAAGGCAGCAGTCGAACCTGTAATAGATGGTTATATAAAAACGATGGTGGGCAAAGGGCATTCAGAAGCAGAGGTAAAAGGCTGGATCAAATTCATAAGGGATCGAATTGATTTCTGGACGAAAAAGCAGGTAGCGCTCCGCATCCCGTCGCCGGCCGGACCTCCAGAGTTAAAACCGAGGCTCTAAAAAAATGAACATCCTGGACCGCTGAAGGAGACCCCCATATTGGGAAGAATAAGTCTCCTCAATATGGGGGCATAAACTTGACAATCTTGGATTGTTTATCAATCCATATTGACGCCAGAGAGTGGGTGCGGGGGTTGTTTCCCTGCACCCACCCCAGAAGGAAAACACCGTGTTAGATAAATTTGAAAAGTTCAATCGCAGGTTATGTAGCTTGTTTGAGGGAATAGGGCTTGCCGGGCTGCTGGTGATAATGGCAGTCACCTGCATCGACGTGGTGGGGGCTAAGGTCTTTCTTCGGCCTCTCTTTGGCGCCATTGACATCGTCATGCTTTCCCAGATAGTGGCCATTGCCTTTGCTGCCGGCATGTTGCTGATTCTCGGCCGGCATATCCAGGTAGAATTTTTTATCGCTCGCCTGCCAAAGCGTGCCCAGGCAGTTATCAACAGCTTTGTTCTTCTTCTTGGAATCGGGCTTTTCAGTTTGATCATCTGGCGACTTTGTGTGCTCGGTTACTCTTTTCAAACCTCGGGCGAGTATAGCGCAACTGCCAGCATACCTTTTTATCCTTTTGCTTATAGTATTTCCCTTGCCAGTATTCCCGTCTGGTTGGTTTTGTCACTGGAGTTTCTTAAATCGCTGAAGAGGATGGTGCAGAAATGAGCCCAATTGCCGCGGGCATCGTCGGTATCGGCCTTCTCGTCTCACTCTTTCTGCTCAGAATGCCGATTGCCTTCGCCATGGCCCTGGTTGGATTTCTTGGTTTTGCTTATTTAACTACCCTGGAAGCGGCGCTTAATCTTCTTAGCCGCGATATCTTTGACTCTTTTTCCTCTTATCCGTTAAGTGTTATCCCCATGTTTATCCTTATGGGAACCTTCGCTTTCGCTTCGGGAATTAGCCAAAGGCTTTACAAGACGGCTTATGCCTGGGTAGGGCACCTCCGGGGCGGCCTGACCATAGCCACCGTCTTTGCCTGTGCCGGCTTTGGCGCTATCTGTGGGTCGAGCACGGCAACGGCAGCGACCATGGGCCAGATAGCGCTTCCGGAGATGAAGAAATATAAGTACGATGACACGCTCGCCACCGGCACTGTCGCCGCTGCCGGCACCCTTGGCATCCTTATCCCGCCGAGCACCGTCTTTATCGTCTATGGGATAATGACGGAGCAATCCATCGGCAAGCTTTTTGTCGCCGGGATATTACCGGGGATACTCCTGAGCATCTTTTTTGCCATAACCGTGGCTTTGCTTTGCTGGCGCAAACCCTCCATCGGCCCCCCTGGCCCCCCAACCAGCTGGAAAGAGAAACTGATATCAACAACAGGAATTATTGAGACTGTGATTCTTTTCGTTCTGGCCATTGGGGGCTTATTTCTCGGCTGGTTCGGTCCCACTCAGGCTGGAGCAATCGGGGCCGGCGGCACCTTGCTCATCGGCTTGGCCCGGCGACAGCTAACCTGGCGGTCATTTTTCGCGGCTGGCAAGGAAGGCTTGCGAACATCTTGTATGGTTTTATTCATTATCGCCGGGGCGATCATCTTTGGTAAGTTCATGGCGGTATCGAGGATACCCTTCGCGCTGGCTGAATGGCTCGGGGGGCTTCCCATACCCCCGCTCGCTGTCATGGCGATCATTATCTTCATCTACTTTATAGGCGGCTTCTTTATGGATTCCATGGCTCTCATCGTGCTTACCATCCCCATCTTTTTCCCGCTCGTTCAGAAGCTCGGCTTTGATCTCATCTGGTTCGGGGTCATCATTGTGCTCTTAGCCGAGATGGGGGTGATCACGCCGCCGGTAGGGGTCAACGTATTTGTCATTAAGGGAATATCCCCTGATGTGCCGCTTGAGAATATCTTCAGGGGAATATTCCCCTTCCTTGCGGCGTTGATTATTGTTACGGTTATATTAGTGATCTTCCCACAGATTGCCACTTTTTTACCGGGCCTTATCACCTATTAGCACAGGATGAACCAGCGTTATCCCCGGCAAGCAAAAATAGAATTTAAACGGATAATAGGAGCGCTTTGATGAACTCAAGAGAAAGAGTCCTCACAACCATACAACACAAGGAACCGGATAGGGTTCCTCTCTTCTTTAATTCCATCGAGGCAAAGTTTGTTCGTGCAATAGGCCAGGGGGATATGATAAAGACCTGGACTCAACTGGGAGTTGATGTGTTTGTCATCCCCCGTAAGTCCTGGTGCAAAGATAAGCCGACAGGCCTCGGTTACTCACCCGACCCTCCCCCTCCCGGAGAGTCTCTCGGAGGTTCCATTTATGCCGGATGGAACGGGATCGATGAGTTTGGCAGGAGATGGGAACATGGCAGATATGTGGGGGGAGCGGTAACCACTCGGGAAGATCTTCTTAAATATTCTCCTGAGCTCAAGTTGAACGAACGGTACAATCGACCGATGTTCGAGGATTGGAAAAAGAACTACTCGGATCATGCTTTCGCACTCTTCTCTCACAGCGGTCCTCTGGGGTTAACGATTGAGGCCTTCGGGCTCATTGAGTTCTGTTATGCGCTGTTCGATAAGAGGTCGCTGATTCAGGAAAGCGTGGAGCGAAAGACAGAGTGGTTTATCGAAACCTCCAAATATGCGGTTGAGTTGGGCGTGGATATCGTCATCATGGGCGATGATATGGGTTTCAAGGGGCATGGTTATGTCTCGCCCTCCGATTTTAAAGAGCTTGCCCTTCCTTATTACCGCCGCATTGTCGATTCGATTCCGGTTCCTGTTTTCTGGCATTCGGAAGGCTATATCCGGGACTACATTCCCATGGCCGTCGAAGCAGGGATTAAGGGAATTCATGGCATTGAACCGGCCGCGGGAATGGATATGAAGGAGATCAAAAGAGAGTTTGGCAAGGATCTGGTCCTTTTGGGAAATATGGACGGGAATCAGATCTTATGCCAAATTGATTTGGAATTAGTCCGCAAGGAAGCGGATCGCTGTCTCGAAGAAGGGATGGAGGGCGGTGGTTTTTTGTTGTCCATTGCCGGGTCCGCGCACGAGGGCATTCAGATTGAGGCGCTGATCGAGATGTGCCGATACCTCCAGGAGGCCGGAATCTATTCAAAGTAAATGTGATACATTCGTAAAAAGTCGAAAAATCCTAATGTTCGTCATTCCGGCCCCGATTTCCATCGGGATAAACTCCAGCCCCACTTTGGGCGGGGTAATCTCAGGCACTTATGAAAACACTGGACACCGGTTTTCACCGGTGAGACGACTTTTTACGAGACCATCAAATGTTACATGATGAATGGTTACGGGTGGTTCTCTACTCGTGTCATTCGTTGTTATTCGTGCTATTTATTTTTTCACGGAGGCAAAGATGGTTGACAAAGAAATATTTCACACAGCCCTTTCGCAGGGGAAGATGGAAGAAGCCAAAAAATTGGTTCAGGAGGCCCTGGATAGAGGGGAGTCGGCAGAGGCGATTCTGAAAGAGGGTCTTCTTCAGGCCATGGACCGGATCGGAGTCAAATTTAAAAGCGGTGAGATCTATATCCCTGAAGTGCTTATTGCAGCTCGAGCCATGCATGCCGGAATGGCTCTTCTAAAGCCCATCCTCTCTAAATCTACAGGGAGTATGGCGGGAAAAGTCCTCATCGGAACAGTGAAAGGCGACCTTCACGATATCGGAAAGAACCTGGTGATCATGATGCTTGAGGGAGGAGGCTTCGAAGTGGTGGACCTGGGGATTGATCTTCATCCTGATAAATTCATAGAGGCCATTCGCAATCATCAACCTCAGGTGCTGGGATTGTCGGCTCTTTTAACGACCACCATTTTAGAGATGAAACACACCATCGAGGCCATCCAAAAGGCAGGTCTTCGGGAAAAGATCAGGATCATCATCGGAGGGGCGCCGGTGACGGAAAAATTTGCCAAGGACATTGGAGCGGATGGATATGCCCCGGATGCGGCCTCTGCCGTGGACGTCGTCAGATCATTAATCTCTTAAATTCATCACACAGGACAGATATGCTTCTCATTGGCGAATCGATTAATGGAACCATCCCCGGGGTTGGCCAAGCCATTCTGAATCGGGATGAAGCCTTTCTCAGACAATTGGCAAAGACCCAGTATGAATGCGGGGCTCACTATCTCGATATCAATGCCGGGGTCGCTGGAGGACAAGAAGTAGCAGATCTATCCTGGCTGGTGAAGATCGTTCAAAAAGAGGTCCCTATTCCGCTGATGATCGATAGCGCCAATCCTGAAGCCCTCAAGGCAGCCCTCTCGGTCTACCGCCGTTCGGAGTCTCCCATCCTCAATTCCATATCCGGTGAAAAGGAAAAATGGGATCAACTCTTCCCCCTCGTCACTGAAAAGAAATGCAAAACCGTCGTCCTCCTGATGGATGACCATGGGATTCCAAAAACGATTGAAGAGAGGTTGGAAATAGCCAAAAAGCTTTACCGGAATTTGGTGCAGGCTGATATCCCTCCGGATTACATTTTTTTTGATATCCTCGTCCTCTCCGTGGCCGTGGAACCCGATGCTGCCCTTGTGGCTCTGGAGACGATCAAAACGATCCGGTCAAATTTTCCTCAATCTCACATCACCTGCGGGGTGAGCAATGTGAGCATGGGGCTCCCTGCAAGGAAACTGATCAACCGGACTTTCCTGACAATGGCCATTGCCGAGGGCCTCGACACCCTCCTCGTCGATGTTCGGGATCAGGCCCTCGTGTCATCGATTTATGCCAGCAAGATTCTTACGAATCAGGACTCTTACTGCCTCGAATATCTCAAAGCCTATCGAGAAAAGAAGATTTTGGTTTGATTTCCTCACTTAAATCTTCTATATACCCTTATATCGAACCATTTCCCCCACATGGAATCATTGCCTCCGGAACAATTAGGGATGAAGAAATTTAGAGTGACCTTCCAACCCTCCGGTAAAAGAGATGAGATGCTTGAAGGAAAAACGATCCTTGAAGCCTCCCGGGAGTTAGGAGTGCAGATTGAATCCCTCTGTGGAGGTGAGAGGAGTTGCGGGAAGTGTAAGGTCAAGGTATTGGAAGGGGACCTTTCCCCTTTTACGGACGAGGAGGCCAAGTTCATTTCAGAATCAGAAAGGCTCCAAGGGTATCGGCTGTCCTGTTCTGCCAGGATCCAAGGAAATGTTTTGATCTTCGTTCCCGAAGAAAGTGTGATTAAAAAACAGGTTGTAAGAAAGGAGATAGCAGGAAAGGGGATCGAACTTAAACCAGCCCTTATTGCTTACTACATAGAACTGCCCCCCCCTTCCTTTCATGATCTTCGAAGCGATTGCGATCGCCTTAAAAAGGCTCTCTCTCAAGATTACCGTCTTCCCCATCTTGATATTGACTATCCTGCCCTCCTGAAGCTTCCCCGCATCCTCAGGGAGGGGAATTGGAAAGTTACGGCAGTAGTATGGATGGACAGGGAGATTCTTGATATCAGGCCAGGTCATATAAAAGAAATTTATGGGATGGCCGTCGACGTTGGAACAACTACGGTGGCGGTTTATCTCTGCAATCTCGGAAACGGAGAGGTGGTTGCAACCGAATCGAGGATGAATCCTCAAATCATTTATGGTGAAGATGTGATGTCGAGGATCAACTACACGATGACCCACCCGGAGGGTCTTCAAACATTACATCAGGCAATCATCAATGGATTGAATCAGTTGATTCAGACGATTACTGAAAGGCAAAACCTTTCTCCAGACGATATTTTAGAAATGACCGTTGTTGGAAATACGGTGATGCATCACCTTCTTCTCGGTATGGACCCCAGATATTTAGGAGTATCCCCCTTCCCTCCCGCCCTGCATCAATCCATCAACTTAAAGGCGAGGGATTTGGGCCTCAGGGTTCATCCTTCTGCCAATATCTTCATACTCCCTGTTGAGGCTGGTTTTGTGGGAGCGGATAATGTGGGTGTCCTTATCTCTGAGGAACCCCATCATAAGGACGAAATCGTTCTCATCATCGATGTCGGAACCAATGGCGAACTTGCGATGGGAAATAAGGATCGTCTCCTCTCCTCTTCCTGTGCAACCGGTCCTGCCCTGGAGGGAGCCCATATCAAATTCGGAATGAGAGCCGCATTGGGGGCAATAGAACGAGTGAGAATTGATGCCGACAACTCAGGGGTCGATTTCAAAGTAATCGGAGATTCTGATTGGAAATCAAAATCAGGAAATGTAAAAGCGAAGGGAATCTGCGGCTCAGGGATCATCGATGCTGTCGCTGAATTATATCGGAATGGAGTGATCGATAAGAGCGGCCGTTTTCAAAAGGAACTCCCCTCCCCCCGTTTGATAGCCCTTGATGGAAAACCAGAGTTTGTCATCGCTTGGAAAGATGAGACTTCCATTGGAAAAGAGATCACGATCACACAGCAGGATGTGAGAAATGTCCAGCTGGCCAAAGGAGCCCTATATGCCGGGGCCAAATTAATGATGAAAAAATTGGGCATTGAGAAACTCGACAGGGTGATACTTGCAGGAGCCTTTGGAAGTTACATCGATCCTGAGAAAGCAATGATCCTGGGAATGTTTCCTGACTGTGAGCTAAAAAATGTTTCCGCCGTTGGCAATGCCGCCGGTGACGGCGCCAGGATGGCCCTTTTAAATAAGGATAAAAGGGCAGAGGCGAATGAGATAGCAAAAAAAGTGGAATATATGGAACTGACCATTGAGCAAGACTTCCAAAAAGAATTTATAGAGGCTCTGCCAATCCCTCATATGAAGGATCCTTTCCCCTGTCTCAGGGGTGTTGTAAGGGATGATATCCTCAATCAATGAAATCACACGACTACCTGATCATCGGTTGCGGTCATTTTGGAAGCCGTGCTGCCGAGAAGCTTCTTAAAGCAAATCCCCATTCAAAGATTACGATGGTCGACAAGAAAAAGGGGCCTCTTCAAAGGATTTCTCATCTTCCAGTAGAAACTGCCCTCTGTGATGGGCGGCTATTTCTAAACCGATCTTTATCAAAAAGACCTCTATTTGATTACATCATTCCTGCAGTGCCTTTCCATCTCGCCTTCGAATTTGTCCTATCTCAATTGAAACCGTTGGGTGGAAAAAGGGGAAAGGTCCCTGATATCATAGGATTACCTAACCCCATGAGAGGCAAAGGAGGAGACCTCTACGCAAGTCTGGCCGATTTCCTCTGTCCGGAAGATTGTCCCGAGCCTCCCCGACATTGCACGGTTACAAGAGAGAAGCGGGGGAAACCTCTTTATAAGATCCTCGAAGATTTACGCGGTCCTTTTGAATCGAAGGTCATCCGGAGCAAGCAGCTGGGATTAGGAGTTGGAGGATATTTACCTGAAGACTTATTGAAAATAGTGAGGGAAATAAAAAAGGCGGGCGCTTCCGACCGCCTCATTCTGATCAGCACCGCCTGCCGCTGCCACGGAGTCACTTCAGTCTTATCATTCTAATGGAATAAGAAGTAAGAGGGGCACGGCTTTTGGTTCACAACTCGGTTTCGCTGGAGGAGATCATAAGCCATTGACATAAGAAATGACTTAAAAAATAAGTCAGGGTTGGTAAGTGCCACTCCTTTTTTCCTTCAGGACGCGGAAGGTTTCGCCAGGGAAATCTGGGCCATGTGTTTACAACTCGATTTCAGAAAAATTCAACTCCGTCAACAACGTCCCCATCCTGCATTCGGAAAGTCTTCCGAATCACGCCGCTGAAAACATCTTCCATCGGTTTGCAATCTCGATCCAGGCCCGTTCGTATCGTCGCGTAGTACTCCTGTTTCTTTCGACTCTTTAGGGCACCAAAGTCCAGAGGTGGTCTCCCGGACTGTTAGAAAATCTCCCCCTCATACAGACTTTGGAGGAATTCGGAAACTGGCAATACATCAAGGCCTTCGAAGTGATAGGCACGCGTACCGGTATAGACGGCCACCAAACGAACCACCTTGACTCCCTCCTGACTGGCAAGACCCCTGAGGCCGGATTCCCAGCTCCGATTCCACTTTTCTCCCCGCTTCACTTCGATGGCCACAAGATGGGCCGGGGCGCTGGCATGCCGCTTCCTGGATTCAATAATGAAATCGATCTCTACCCCGGAAGCGGTCCGGTAATAAGCCAACGGCCGCTTTTTACGGCTGATCTCGTTGTATACTCGCAATTCGTGAAAGATCAGGGTTTCCAGTGCTGCGCCCTGCCATAGCCGGTCTGCAGGTTCACGGATCAGACCGGCAGCGGCTCGTGCTATGCCTGGATCGAACCAGTAGAATTTTGGATGGGCGGCTTCACGCACCTTGAGACCGGGACGCCAAGCTGGTAGAAAATGGCCGAGGAGAGTATCGATCAGAATAGAAAAATACGTGTCAACCGTGCTTCGCGGTAATGAGGACTCCCGGGCGATGTTCTGTCCGTGAACGGATTGCCCGTTGAGCTGACCAGCCACGTTCAGGAAACGCAGAAAAGGGGGAACGTTCCGGATAAGCCCCTCTTCACGGATCTCCTCTTTGAGGTATGTGTTCACATACGTTTCCAGAATATCCGCAGCATTGTGGCGTTCAAGTTGGACAAATGGAAGTAGTCCCCAGTTCACGGAAAATTCCAGATCGAAGACGGCGCCCAGCTCGGCGGCTGAGAAACCTTCCATGTTGAGCGTGATAGCTCGCCCTCCTAACAGGTTTGCGCCGCCCCGACGCAGCTTTCGTGCGGATGAGCCACAGAGAGCGAATCGCCATCGGCGGGTTTCCATAAGCCGATGAACTTCGTCAAGCAGGCCGGGAATCTTCTGGATTTCGTCCAGCACGATCCAACTCCCTGAAGGCCGTTTGCCGATGAGAGCCTCAAGCCGATGTGGATCGCGGCTTAATTCGAGGTAGAGAGATGTGTCGAGGAGATCGAACAGCACTGCCTCAGGTAAAACCTGTCGCAGCCAAGTGCTTTTACCTGTACCCCGAGGCCCGAAGAGGAAAAAGGACCGGTCTGGACAGCGAAGTAGTCGGTGAATGAAGGTTTCTTTTTTCTCCATAGAACAATCTTACATCAATTTTGTAAAAATGCAATGCATTTTTACATCATAGATGGAACCTTCCATTAAATGTATATCGCCCCTTGCTCTGTAAATCTGCAACAAAATCAGCCAGTATATTGTACCTCATATCCATCACCTTTAAATCAACAAGCTAAAAGTTATTGAATCTTCCAGTTGCAAAAAGTACCGCAATCTGTCGCTTTTTGCAGTTTACAGAATTCCTACGTATTTATCAACATAATTAATATCTTACCCCTTTCTGTTCAGGCATCTATCTCTATCCCCATGCTTTTCTTTTAGAGTGACTGCCTTCACAGCAGTTCTATCGAGCACCGTTAGATCTATGCATTGCCCCAATAATTATCCCACGCCTCCAAAACCAAGCGGAGGGTGCGGTATTCGCCGTACTGTTTCTCCTCCTTCTCTTTGAGGATGCGGAAGGTTCCGCCGGAGAAGTCTGGGCCATAAACGTCCTTTGGATCGAGAATGTAGCGAAGTTCATTGCGGGTAAGACCGAAGTCAATTATCAAGTCTGAAGAACATCTTCTTTCGTCTCTCGAAATTAAAATGTCAAAAAGCAAGACCTGGCCCCCAATTTTCTGATTTGCATTAACATTCGGACACAACCTTGAGAATCAATCTTTGACGAAGCGAAAGCAATCCTCTTTGAAACAGCACTGGAATTGGTCACAATATTCGTTTGCTGTTCCGAAGCAATCGAAATTGCCTTCCACCCTCTGGACCCTCCGGATCAACTCTTCTTTGGTCAATCCGAAAGTATTTTTGATGCCGAGGGCCTTCGCCTTCGCTCTGATCTCCTGCATCTTCATGTCGAACTCCTTTCTTTTATTGTTTTCCTATCCTTGTTTTTTGTCAAGATAATTTTGACTCCTTCGAAAAATAGCGTTATATCAAAGAACCAAAAGGACTGAATCATTCCGGATCCCCCATAGAACAAGATGACTGTCGTCGTCCCGAGGTCGGAACACCCGATTTCAAGATCCATGATTGACGAAGAAGCCCTGAAGGTTCTCTACCGCCTCCACCAGCACGGTTTTTTATCCTGCCTTGTTGGGGGAAGCGTCCGGGATCTTCTCCTCGGAAAGGTCCCGAAGGATTTTGATATCGCCACGAATGCTCACCCCCATGAGATCCATGCTCTTTTTAAAAACAGCCGGATCATAGGCCGACGGTTCAGGCTGGTCCATGTCTTCTTTAAAGGGGGAAAGGTGGTTGAGGTTTCTACGTTCAGGAGCCATTCCGAATTTGAAGAGACTCTGACCGATGACGGGCAGATTCTCAAGACTGACAGCTTTGGGACCCCTCAGGAGGATGCCCTGCGCCGCGATATCACGATCAACGGCCTCTTCTACAATATTGCGGATTTCTCCATCATTGACTATGTCGGTGGGATAGCGGACCTTCAGAAAAACGTCATCCGGACCATTGGCGATCCTGATGAAAAATTTAAGCAAGACCCTGTCCGGATGATTCGGGTCATCCGTCACGCCGCACGAACTGGATTCCATATTGAAGAAAAGACCTTTCAGGCCATCCTGAACCACCGGGAAGAGATAAAAAAATGTTCTCCCTCCAGGGTTCGAGATGAATTCCTGAGGGAATTGAAAGAAGGCGCCTCAACATCTTCTCTACGAATGATGATCGAAACCGGACTGATCTTCTCACTCTTTCCGGACCTCAGAAGGGCCTTGGGAGATGATGCAATTTTGGGAAAAAAGAACCAGGATTTTCTTCTTTCCCTCTGCAGCCTCCTGGACCAGCTGATGAAGGCAGGCCACATCATCCCTGAATCGACTCTCCTTGCCTGCTTTGTTTCTCTCTTCATTCGGGCGCTTCCCTCGGAGCATCCCTTTCTCGGAAGGAGAGAACAATCCAATTACCGCACACAAACGATCCGGTGGGCTGTCCACCACCTTCTCGATCCCTTCTCGTTTCCAAAAGGGGCAAAGGAGATGGCCATCCAGATTTTGATGGCCCAATCGAATCTAATAAATTCGATTCAGAAGGGAGTGGTGACTAAACGATTTCGGACGAAGAAATATTTTAAGGAGGCTGTCCTCTTCTTTGGAATAGAGGCTCAGGCGAAAGGGGAGGAGGTCCCCTATCTCCTTCGAAGTGCAGTTTCTTCTGATCTGCTGCCCTGGTGGCCGAAAGAATTCAAAAGAAGGCGTCGAAGATCCAGGAAGCGTCTTCCCTCTATCTCATCAAAACCGAGGGAAGAAAAAGGGCAAGCTGTGGAAATAAAAACAATATAGCCGCACAAAGGACAAAACCGATCAAAAAGGGATAGGCCCCGCTGTAAATCACGCCAAATGGCACCTTCGTAATATTCTTCACCACAAAGACATTGATGGCCACAGGGGGGATGAGCACTCCGATCATGACAAAAATATGGAGGATGACGCCAAACCATATGGGATCGTAACCCAGTTTGATGATGGCTGGATAAAAAATGGGAGTGGCAAGAACCATGAACGCAAGGTCATCAATAAAAGAGCCGCCAACTAAATAAATCAACAGGATGATGACCATGGTGAGGTAAGCCGGCAAGGGAAGCCCCATAATCCAATCCGCAGCGATCATCGGAATCTTTGTGACCACAAGAAAATGGCCCAGGATGGTGGAGCCTGCAATCAGCATTAAAACCATGCAGGCCGTGCGAAGGGCTTCTGCGACCGATCTGATAAACCCATTAAAATTGATATCCCTTTTTATTGCCGAAAAAAGCAACACCGAAAAGGTCCCAATGCTTCCCGCTTCTGTGGGCGTAAAGAACCCCCAGGTCAGCCCGCCTATCACAATCACAAAGATGAGGAGAACCCATATCACATCCTTGAGGGAGATGATCCTCTCCTTCCATGTCGATCGTTTGCCTTTTGGGCCCAGCGAGGGATTGATTTTACACCATCCATACACAGTCGAAAACAGAAAGAAGGAGATGAGTATGCCTGGAATGATAGCCGCCAGAAATAACTTGCCGATCGATTGTTCGGTGATGATGCCATAAATAATCAGAGTCACACTCGGCGGGATGAGGCTGCCGAGGGTCCCTACTGCGGAAACAATTCCGGTAGACAGCTTTTTTTGATAACCATAGCGGTCCATCTCTGGAACAGCGACGCTGGCAAAGGTGGCTGCCGTTGCCGGTGAGGACCCGGTGATGGCACCAAAAGCAGCCGCGCCTCCCACTGTTGCCATGGCCAATCCCCCTGGAATATGGCCGATAAATTTATAGGAGGCGGTGTACAATCTTTTTGCGATCCCCGCATTAAATGCGACCTGACCCATTAAAACGAAGAGGGGGATAACCGTAAACCCGTAGCTTGCAAATACATCAAAGACATCTTTGGCCAGAAGGTTCAATGCCGCCGGCAAAGAGACAATGTAGGCAAATCCTAAAAAACCGACCACCGCCATGGCAAAAGCCAGTTCGATGCCGGTGAGAAATAGAAGGAGCACCGCTGCCAGGCCAACGATTCCAACCATTACATCACTCATATTCCCCCCTGAATATCTTCAGAATATCACAAAAAAGAATGAGACACTGAAACAAACAGACAGCTCCTATTCCATAGGCAACCAGATAGAAAGGCATCTCTAAGGTGAGAGAAACTTCTCCGGACTTACGGAGATCCATCCCCATCTTGATCAGGTTCCAACCGATCATCGTAAAAAGGCATATTCCCATCAGCCTTGTGATAACATTGAACGTATTTCTCATCGACCGGGGAAATTTCAAAATCAAAAAATCCACAAAGATGTGTCCCCTTACCCAGGAGGTATAGGGAACGGCAAACCCGACCACCACTGCTCCTGAAAAGGCCACCAGTTCGAAAGCCCCAACGACAGGCATCCTGAAGTATCTCAAAATCACATCGGTCACAGTCAGCGCAATGATAAAGGACATGCTGATTCCAGCAATGACATTCATGAATCGACTGATTCCTCTAATTTTATTTAAGAAACCCTCCATAGAGCGCTCCCCTTTACCTTATGGTTCATCTCAGCATAAAAAAGGGGAAGGATAGTTTCACCCCTCCCCTTCTTACTTAGAAGTCCCTGGTTTTATTTTTGATAATTGTACAGCGTCTCGAAGGAGAATTTCAATGCTTCCTCTCCAGGGAGACCTTTTGCCTTCGTATCCTTTACATAATCGTCATAGATCGGTTTGACAAGTTTGGTCCATTTCCAGTCTTCCTCCTGTGAAAGGGCAATGACCTGATTCCCTCTGGCCCTCACGACATCATATCCTTTTTTATCAATCTCATCCCAGAGCTTTCCTGTCCTTTCGATCCATTCTTCGTTTAGCTTTTCAATGATCCTCTGGATATCGGCAGGCAGAGCCGCCCATTTCGCCTTGTTCATGGCCACGATGAAAGCCGTGGAATATGCGGACCCAAAATTTTGTGTGGTAAATTTTGTGACTTCAGCGAGTTTCCAGCCGTCGAGGGCCTCAATGGGGGCCACCACTCCCTCTGTCACGCCTCTGCTTAAAGCATCATAGGTCTCAGGCATGGGCATGGCAACAGGGGTCCCTCCAAGGGCGGCTACGACTTTGGCGCTCAGTCCGTGACTACGAATCTTCAACCCTTTCAAATCTTCCAACTTACTCACTGCCTTTTTGGAAGTGTGAAGGATGCCTGGCCCATGAGCATGGAAATACATCACCTTGACTTCATCAAATTCTTTTGGGTTAAATTTTTTGAAATAATCATTGACCACCTTTGTTGCGGCATATCCCGATTTATAACCCAGAGGCAGATCGATGACTTCGGACAGGGGGAACTTTCCCCTGGTGTAACCGAGCACGGTCAAGCATAAATCAGAAATCCCTTTCACCACGCCGTCATAGGCCGCATCTCCCTTTGTCAGCGTGCCGCCGGGAAACATGGTCACCTTGACTCTTCCGTCCGTTCTTTTTTCAAGCTCCTTCCCCCACTCAACGGCAAGCACTGTCATCCGATGGGGAGCAGGGAAAAAGGTGGAGTAGTTGAATTCAATCGGTTTGGGCTGTGCGGACACAGATGAAATGAGAAGAGAAAATCCAATGATTGAAGCGCAAAATATTAACGCAAAGACTTTAAAATTTTTCATGTTGGTTTAACCCTCCTTTTTAATTTTCGAAACAATGACGACAATTGACATTTTCCATCTTTTCCCGGCCTACCACCCCCTTCCCTGCTTTCTTTTGACGAAGGAATCCGAAATTAAATTCATCGGTCCAAGTTTTCCAGCGCTTGAGATTTTTGTAACAAGTATATTGATAAAACAAATTTTGTCAAGTAAAATCGGCAGGTAAATGTAACCCCTCAATTGAAGAAATATAAAAGGGCTGGGATGTTCTACTGTAAATACAACCAGTTGAACGACCCCCCCGCTTTGGATTTTATCCTCTTGACCGTAGGGATAATTAAAACTATGATATTGCTAACTTCGTAACACTTTACTGCTTTGAAAAAACTAATCTAATCCCCCTTCATCCCCCTTTGTCAAAAGGGGGATATCTTACCCCTCCCTTTGGTCTCCGACCCAGAGGGGTCTCTGACCCGGAGGGCAAAGGGAGGTGGGGAGGGATTTTATAAGAGGATTTCAAACGGCTAAATTGATACCTTACTTCTTATCCTATCCTTTCCCCCTATTGGAGAAATAGCAATGGTACTTGAAGGAGCTAATCCATTTCCAAAGGAAATGGTTGATCTATACTACAGAAAACGGTGGTGGTCAGGCATACCTGTGGGGGAGATGTTGGATCGAACCTGTGATCTCTATCCATATAAAGAAGCGCTCGTGGCAGGGGAGGTCAGGTTGGCTTACCGTCAACTCCGGGAGCAGACAGATCGAGCGGCCCTGGCCTTTCTCGACTTAGGCATTCGGAAGCTTGATCGGGTTTTACTCCAAGTTCCAAATTGGGCGGAGATTGTCTTTGCTTATTACGGTCTTCATAAAATCGGCGCCATTCCGGTCATGTGCATTCCTCGATTCTCTCAAAGGGAAATTGAACATTTTTTAAAGATCACCGAAGCGAAGGCATGGATCGTTCCTTTTCGGTTTGAAAAGATAGAATATAAACCGATGATCGAAGCCTTCCGGT
>Ga0208733_100075_pt1 | contig 51464 bp, 47 predicted proteins | sample SubbioR11Jul_8B1_FD_184816 | JGI IMG/M metagenome (GOLD analysis project Ga0208733, IMG submission 184816) | Serpentinite rock and fluid subsurface biosphere microbial communities from McLaughlin Reserve, California, USA - CR11Jul_8B1 (SPAdes) | ecosystem: Environmental > Terrestrial > Deep... | reverse complement strand
CCCCCCTCCCCTTCATCCCCTCCCGCCGAGGGGAGGGGAGATTTTTTAGAAACATTCCAGAGAAAGTTAGAGATAAATTCTCAGACTTTCTGGTGTAAGTATCTAATTGACCATTTTGCATTGATCATTTTTCTTCCGTGACCATGGGTTTATCCAGCTCAAAGGCATCGTGGAGGGCTCGCACCGCCAGCTCCGTATATTTGGAGTCGATGATGCAGGAAATTTTGATCTCCGAAGTGGAGATCATCTGGATGTTGATGCCCTCCCTGGCCAGGGCGGAAAACATCTGCGCGGCCACATTGGAATGGCTCCTCATTCCGACGCCAATGATCGATACCTTGGCGATGTTTTCATCGGAAAGGACTTCTTTTCCGCCGATCTCCCTTACGCCCTCCTTCACAATCTGAAGGGCCTTGGAGAAATCGGTTTTGAGAACGGTGAAGGCCAGGTCCGCGCAGCCTTTTTCCGTGCTGGAGGTCTGGATGATCATATCGACCACGATATTGGCATCGGCAATGGGCTTGAATAATTTAGCGGCCACCCCGGGGATATCCGGAACGCGCATGATCTCAATCTTTGCTTCATTCTTATTATAAGTCACGCCTGAAACAACGACTCTTTCCATCTCTCTCTCCTCCTTGCAGACAATGGTTCCGGGATTATCATTGAATGACGATCTAACATGGATGGGAACATCGTACTTCTTGGCAAACTCCACAGAGCGGATCTGAAGCACCTTGGCTCCCAGGCTCGCCATTTCAAGCATCTCATCATAGGATATCCGGGAAAGCTTCCGGGCCTTCGGGCAGATGTTGGGGTCGGTCGTATAAACCCCATCGACATCGGTGTAAATTTCGCAGACATCCGCTCTGATGGCGGCCGCCACAGCCACAGCGGTCGTATCGGAGCCTCCCCGGCCCAGCGTGGTGATATTTTTTGATTCATCCACGCCCTGAAAACCGGCCACGACCACCACCCTTCCGTTTCTTAAATCTTCAAGCACCTTTTCCGACTCGATCCCGGTGATGCGGGCCTTGCCAAAGGCGCTGTCCGTTGCGATCTTGATCTGGAATCCAAGATACGATTTCGCATCACAACCCATGGACTTGAGGGTCATCGCAAGCAGGGCAATGGCGACCTGCTCCCCTGTGGAGACGAGAACATCCATCTCTCTTTCATCGGGGTCGGGAGTGACCTGCTGGGCCAGCCGGATCAACTTGTCTGTTTCTCCGGCCATCGCTGAAACGACGACCACCACGCGATGCCCTTGATTTCTTGTGTCGAGGACCCGGCGGGCGACATTTTTAATCCGCTCGGCATCCCCGACAGAGGTTCCGCCATATTTTTGAACAATCAATGCCATTCAGTGACCTCCCCTACCAAATGCGGAGTGTAGATTGCGCCTGCCTGTGGTAGGCAGGGATTGCAGAATAAAAAAATATAATTAGAGTCTGTTTATAAATCCACTTTTTCCGTCATGCCGGACCTGAGTAGCCTGCCCCGCACTGGATACGGGGGCATCCAGACGTCGTCCCGACCCCGATTTTCATCGGGATAAACTCCAGTCGGGAACCATCTCGAAGACTGGGTTCCGGTTTTCACCGGAAACCCTGGATTCCGGCTTTCGCCGGAATGACGACTTTTTTGAAAACTGTTGGTTTATAAACAGACTCTAATTAGAGAATTCTGCATTCCGAATTCTTTCAGAAGTTCTTCGTACCTTTTCCCTTTTGCGACCAATTCTATAGATCGGGTCTGTTTGCCCGTGTAATGGATATTAACCCGAAGAATCTCGCCTGGGAGCAAGGAAGGGATTCTATCTGCCCATTCAATCGCTGTGATCCCCTCTCCATGAAAATACTCTTCCAGACCCAACTCCTCAGCTTCTTTCTCCTCCTCCAGCCGGTAGAGGTCGATATGATAAAAGGGAATTCCCCCGTTATATTCATTGATCAGCGTGAAAGAGGGGCTGGATACATAGACGGATTTTCCTACCCCGACTCCCTGCGCCAGCCCTTTAATAAACTGAGTTTTTCCCGCTCCCAGTTCGCCCATTAAAGCGACGACATCCCCAGCCTGAAGACTGCTTCCGATGGTCTTCCCGATCCGAATGGTTTCTGAAGGACTCTTGGAATTGAAAACCACCTCTTTACTCATTCAAATCCCAAATTCCAAATCACAAATCCCAAATAAATTCCAATCCCGAATTTCAAATTACCTAAATATTTTGTTTGAAATTTCTAATTTCAGTTATTTTATACATAACGACATAAATCTTAACCGGTTTGTCATTCCGGGCTTGACCCGGAATCCAGTGTTTTTCTGGATTCCTGCTTTCGCAGGAATGACGTGCTTTGTTGTGATTAATGACGCTGTATATAATTTGTTTGTTATTTGGTGTTTGGAACTTCCCCTTATCAGGGGAATTTAGGCTCTAAACTTAAAGTCATCCGGGTTGAGATTTTCAAGCCATTCCTTCAACTGATCGCCCTCTTTTTCAAAATCAATGGTCCTTGCCTTTTCGATCACCTCGTCCGAGACAAAGATCGGGGCGTCCACGGAGAGGGCAATGGCAATGGCATCGCTGGGGCGGGAGTCGATCACGATCTCCTCTCCTCTTCGATTGAGGTGAATCAATGCATAGTAAGTGCTTTCCTTCAGGTCGTTAACCACGATCTTCATAACCTGAGACTCAAGGGTTTTGAGGACACTATGGATCAGATCGTGAGTCATGGGGCGATGGGAATCGATCTTCTTCAATTTCATGGCAATCGCATTTGCCTCGAACGGTCCGATCCAGATGGGAAGCCCTGTCTTGTTGGACAGGTCCATCAGGAGGACGACAAACCCATTTGAGGTGGAATCAAATGTCAAAAACTTCACCTTCATCTCGACTAACATCCTATTCTCCTTTGATCGAAGGCGAAGGGGATGAACGGAATCTTAAAGAGGCTCCCACGCCATCGTTCTCCTTCAGCGCCTGATTCTCTTCGACCCATTTGACCTCTCCGTCCTGACGAAGAACCGATCTCATCATTTCCTCTCCCAGGTTAACATCCCTGGTCTTTCCTTTGCAAAAGGGGCAGGAGGCCGAAGGATGAGCCGGTGGATGGATGAGGACGAGAGAGCCGCATCGAGAGCATCTTCCGCCGGAAAGGCTGAATGAGGTGAGCAGATAAAGGGTTTGAATCTGTCCTTTGTTGAGGGCCTCCAGTGTCCCATCCAGGCCAAAGGCGGCCCGTCCCCTCTGAGGCGTTCTTTCTTTCAACTCTTCGATTTGCCGAAAGACCTCATCCTTTTCGGTCTGAAAGAGACGCTCAAAAATTCTTCTTAACACCCTGGAGCGCTCCTCGGAAAAGTCCATGGAGAAGGCATCGGTAATCTGCTGTTTGACCCGTTCGGGAAGGCAGCTCTTAAAATTGGCAAGGGTCCGATCCTGGCCGATGAGGACCACCCTTTTCCACTTTCCCGTGTCAAACAGTTCGGTCAATTGCTCGGATACTTCCCTGTGGTGTTTATTCATATGATCCCGGATGTGGCGCTGGTATCTCATCTGAGCCCAGCCTCCCTGATCATGACGGCCCGGGACATAACTCTCAATGGAGAATTCCGCTAACAGTCCCTCAAGAGAGATCTCAAATAGTTTTGCAGAATCGGTCTCCACCATCACGGCAAGCGTGTCCTGATACTGGGAGGAGAGCCGCACGAGAGGCCGGAGGACCGGCAGGCTGAAGAGGAAGAATTCGTTTTCGAAGGGCATGATCGAAGGGTAGGTCAAGAAAGTGTCGGCGGCGCTGCAGGAAAAGATGGCGATTCCGTCGACCCCTTCGTCGTAAGAACGGCGCACCAATCCCTCCACGAACCTTTCGATCTGTTTTTGATCCGCAGGATAGGTCTTTTGCCAGTCCTCTTTTCCTTTGAGCCGGTCGAATCCCTTCTTCAGTTGATTCTTCGTAAAGAGGCGAATGCGCTCCCTCTGCTGTTCAGAGTCCCACCGGGTATTGAGATAGAGAGAGAAAAAAGGATAAGGTCCCTCTTCGATACGGGCCAGTTTTCTGATCTCGTTCCTCATCTCCATAAGCGCTCCCCAAAAAGCCTAACAGACTTCCGCAAGGGAATCAAACCCCTCTCCGGAGAAGGGCAGGAATCTTCTTGACGAGGTCTGTAGCCATAAGAGATTTTTCACCTATTTCACGAGCCACCTCATCTCCTGCCAACCCGTGGAGATAGACGGAAGCCTGAAGGGAGGAGAGAAGGTCGAATCCCTGACAGACCAGACCGCCGATCATCCCGCTCAGCACATCGCCCGTTCCTCCTGTTGCCAATCCTGAATTGCCTGTCGGATTGATGTAAACCTCTCCTTTGGGAGTGACGATGAGGGTGCGATATCCTTTGAGGATCAGAAAGGTATGGCTGGATTGAGAGAAATTTTTGCAGACCCCGATGCGATTCTCCTGGACCTCTTTAACCGTGGAATGGACCAGTCTTGCCATCTCTCCGGGATGGGGCGTCAGTACAATCGACCGGTTGGAGGCGGGGAGGATCTTGGGTTGGGCGGCCAGCGCGTTCAGCCCATCGGCATCGATGATGATGGGAAGAGCGATCGTTTTGATCAGTTTATGGATGAGCAACTGGGTCTCTTTAAAGGTTCCGAGGCCGGGCCCGATCACAACAGCCTTCTTATTTTCACAAAGACGAAGGATGGAGTTGAACGCTCTCAGGCTCAGGGTCTGTTTGGGGGTTTCGGGCATAGGTTCGGTCATCGCCTCGGTCAATTTCATTTCCATAATGGCATTTAGACTCTTCGGGATGGCGAGGGTCACCAGCCCTGCGCCCATCCTGAGAGCGGCCTCGCAGACCATAGCGGCCGCTCCGGTCTTTCCCACCGAGCCGGCGATCACAAGCAGATGGCCGTAATCTCCCTTGTGGGTGTCCGGATGCCTTGGCGTGGAAAGGAATGGCCTGATTTCCTCTTCGTCAAGGAGATGAGATTGAATCTTCTCCTCTTCCACCAGATTCTTTGGGATGCCAATATCGATCACTTTCAGAGTTCCGGCATAATCCGTTCCCGGTGAGATGAGGAGTCCCACTTTGGGCAGGCCGAACGTGACGGTGAGGGTTGCCCGTATCGCCGCGCCGAGCGGCTTACCCGTATTGGCATTCAAACCGGAGGGAATGTCGATGGCGACAATGGGCTTATGAAGAGTATTGAGATGATCGATGACCTCTCTGTAATAACCTCTTACTTCGGCGTCAAGGCCTGTCCCGAAAATGGCATCGATCAAAAGGTCTGCCTTTTCCACGTCCCTCTTCACCTTCTGATAATCCTTTGAGGAAGGAACCGGGATGATCTCCCCTTTCATGCGATAGAGGATGTAATGGTTTGTTTCCGCATCCCCCCTGAGCGACTTCGGGTCGGTCAGGAGAATGACCTTTACCGGTATTCCCCGATTCATCAGGTGCCTGGCGATGACGAAACCGTCTCCCCCATTGTTTCCTTTTCCGGCGATGATCGCCACCCTTTTTTTCCGGAGGTCCGGGAAGGCAGCGAGAATGGCCTCTGTGGCTCCTCTTCCTGCATTCTCCATAAGGATGATTCCTGGGATCCGGTAGGATTCGATTGCCTTACGATCCAGTTCCTGCATCTGTTCAGCGGTCGCTACTTTCATCGTCTTTCCCCTGTAATAGGACATGCGCCACGGCAAATGGTCGGTCGTGGGAAAGTGTGAGATAGGTTCTCTCGATCCGGCAGGTTTGAAGAACCTCCTTTGCCTTTCGATGGAGGCAGAGGAGTGGTTTTCCCAGGGGATCGTTCTCCACCTCGATATCCGTCCATTGGATTCCATTTCGAAGCCCTGAGCCAATAGCCTTTAGAAACGCCTCCTTTGCGGCGAACCGGATGGCAAAACATTCTGGGGGACGGAACCTTCGTCGGCACAGGGAGATTTCTTGCTCCGTATAAACCCGGTCCAGAAAGCGGTCTCCCCAGCGTTCCATGAGTTGCCCGATCCGTTCGATATTGACGATGTCGATGCCGCTTCCGATGATCATCTTTTGTCTTATCGTCTTTTCGTCGTGTCGTCTGATAGTCTATGACTTTTGGACGATAAGACTATGAGACGATGTGACTATATGACTTGTTATTTAATCAAAGCCATCATCTCCCTCACAGCCCGGTCCAGCCCCACCAGGACTCCACGGGCGATGATGCTGTGGCCGATATTCAGTTCCTCAATCTCCTTGATCTCTGCAATCCGTCGCACATTGACATAGTTGAGGCCATGGCCGGCGGCGATCCGGAGATCCCTCCCGGACGCCTCTCCCACCGCATCAAGAACCCTTTTTAATTCATCATCGGCCTGAGCAGAGGTCTTTGCCTCGCAATAGTGACCCGTATGAATCTCAATGGCCTCGGCTTCAACTTCTTCTGAAGCCTTGATCTGATTCCTGTCAGGATCGACGAAGAGGCTGACTGGGATGTTTCCCTTACGGAGCTGCTGGATCGCTTTTTTGAGGGGATGGAAGTTTTTGACGACATCGAGCCCTCCCTCGGTCGTCAGTTCCTCCCTTTTTTCGGGGACCAGGGTGACGATGTCGGGCTTCGTCATGAGCGCAATGCGGATCATCTCCTCTGTGGCGGCCATCTCCAGGTTGAGTTGAGTCTGGACGATTTCCCTCAGGATGCGGAGGTCTCGATCTTGAATATGGCGTCGATCCTCTCTCAGATGACAGACGATGCCGTCCGCCCCAGCCAGCTCAACAATGGATGCGGCTGTGACAGGATCCGGATAAGCCACCCCTCTTGCCTGTCTCACCGTAGCGACATGATCGATATTGACTCCGAGTCTTGGCATGGCTCCTCCTATTCCCCCCACCTTATTCCTCCCCCACCTGCGGGGGGAGGGGAGGAGGGGGGGCAAGATGTTTCTTTACCAACTCCACCAGTTCCCTGGCGACCTCATGAAGTTTCTTTTCATCCTCGCCTTCGACCATAATCCGCAGGAGGGGCTCTGTCCCTGAATAGCGGATCAGAAGCCTTCCGGAATTTTCAAGACTTCTCTCAATTGACCTGATCTTTTGTTCGATCTCGGGAATCGCTGAAAGGTCTTTTTTCTCCCTGACCTCCACATTGTAAAGGACTTGGGGAAGAGGTTCCATCACCCTGGCCAGTTCGTCCAGAGCCCTTTCCTTCCTCTTCATGATGGCCAGGAGCTGAAGGGCGGTGAGGATGCCGTCACAGGTGGTGTTGTAGTCGAGGAAGACGGTATGGCCCGACTGCTCCCCTCCTAAGTTATAATTTCCACGGACCATCTCTTCGACCACATAACGGTCTCCCACCTGGGTTCTGATCACCTTGCCCCCTGCATTGCGGATGGCGAAGTCCAGTCCCATATTGCTCATCACCGTCGTGACGACCGCCCCTTTTTTCAATCGGTCTTCCGAGAGCATCTGGAGGCCGCAGATGGCAAGGATATGATCTCCATCGATCTGTTTTCCGTTCCGGTCCACAAAAATAATCCGGTCCCCATCCCCATCGAGAGCTATTCCGATATCCGCTTTTTCTTTGAGGACGAGTTGGGTCACCACCTCCGGATGGAGCGAGCCGCATTGGGCATTGATATTTTCTCCATCGGGTTCGATTCCAGCAGGCATTACCTCGGCCCCCAGTTCTTCGAATACGGTGGGAGCGACACGGTAGGCCGCTCCGTTGGCGCAATCGAGGGCGATGCGAAGTCCATCGAGAGTCAGATCGTTGGGAAAGGTATTTTTGAGAAAGACGACATACCTTCCGATGGCGTCATCGATCCGGTGAGCCTTTCCGATGGCGCTGGCTGTGGGACGGAGGGAATCGAGATGGTCCGAAAGGATCAGTTTTTCGATCCGATCTTCCATTTCATCAGGGAGCTTGAAACCGTCCCGGGAGAAGATCTTAATCCCGTTGTCGTAGTAAGGATTGTGAGAGGCTGAGATGACCACGCCGGCATTGGCCCTCATGCTGGTTGTGATGAAAGCGATGCCAGGGGTCGGAAGGGGTCCGACCAGCCAGACATCCGCTCCCATGGAGCAGATGCCGGAGGCAAGGGCGGTCTCCAGCATGTACCCGGAGAGGCGGGTATCTTTTCCGACCACAATCCGGTGCCGGCCCTTCGCCTCCTTAAAAAGGTGAGCGATGGCTCTGCCAAGCTGCATGGCCAGCTCTCCGGTCATCGGATCGACATTGGCGACCCCTCTGATCCCATCCGTTCCAAATAATTTCCGTGTCATTTTAAACTCCAAACTCCCAACTCATCACTCTTTATTCTTAATTCTTAACTCATAATTCATAACTCATAACTCTCAACTCTTTATTCCTACCCCTCCGCCATCCTGATCGCATCGGCAACCGCAATCGCCCTCTTTGCCTGAAGGACATCATGAGATCTTATCATATGGGCGCCGTTTAAAACGCCAATGGCAATGCTTGAGAGGGTTCCTTCAAGGCGTTCCTCTACATTGACATCAATGATCTTCCCGATAAAACTTTTTCGGGATGTCCCGAGGAGGATGGGTTTTCCAAGAATCCGGAATTCTGAGAGATGTTTTATAATGAGAAGGTTATGCTCAAGAGTTTTCCCAAAACCAATCCCCGGGTCAACGACGATTTGCTCCGGGTCCACTCCCGCGGATTCCGCTCGCCGGATACCCTCTTTAAGATATGCGATGATTTCAGAAAATAGAGAATCGTAGTAAACGTCTTTCTGCATCGTCTCAGGTGTTCCACGAATATGCATTAGAATCATTGGGGTATGCTCTTTGGCCGCCACACAGGCAAGCTCCGGGTCAAGGTGTAATCCACTGATATCATTTATTATTTCAGCTCCTGCGTCTATGGCCCTGCGGGCGACTTCTGATTTATAAGTATCGATTGAGATGGGAACTTCCACCTCTCTCGAAAGAGCTTCAATCACAGGGAGCACCCGGCGAAGCTCTTCCTCCAGTCCAAGCGGTTTTGAACCGGGCTTCGTAGATTCTCCTCCGATATCAATGAGATCAGCTCCCTCTTCAACCATCTTCAGACCATGAGCAATGGCTTTATCTTTATCGAAAAAGCGCCCGCCATCTGAAAAGGAATCCGGGGTGACATTAAGGACTCCCATTAAAAGCGTTTTTCCTCCGAGCCTGAATGTCCGTCGACGACAGCGGAGGGTGAAATCGCTTTTAAAAATATTCTGAAAAGTTTCTTTTAACGCCTGACCGATTTTTTGAAGATGGGGATAGGAATCCAGTTTTTGAATCAATTTCTCAAATTGTTTCTGACTTCCCATCAGAAGTCCATCCGTCGATTGGATACTGCAATCGAGCCCCCTGCCATCCAGCGCAACATCCCCGCCCAGAGAGAGCATCTCCTGTTTGAGGATGTTTGCGGTCCGGGGATTGATTCCTTCCACTTTGAGGTTGAAATGGAGGGTTTTTCCTCTCATCAATTCGATGCCTGTCGAATCCACCCCCACTGCTTCTATTTGATGGATCGCATCTTTAAGGCCGGTGATATGAAGGCATCGAATCAAATGCATTTCATTATCCCTCCCAACCATCCGGCGTCAAATTTCCACTGCTTTGTTTGGCGTGAGTCGTTCGAAATCAGACTGCCTCATCCTTTATAATCCGTTCGATCTGGTTTCCGTCGAGAACCTCTTTTTCGAGGAGGGCGCCGGCCAATCGTTGAAGCGCATCCATATTCCCCTGGATGATCTCTTTTGCTTTTTCATAACTCTGGGTGACGATTCCCCTGATCTCCGCATCGATCAATCGGGCTGTCTCTTCGCTGTAATCACGGTGTTGACTAATTTCCCTTCCCAGGAAGATCTGTTCCTCTTTCTGGCCGAAGGCCAGCGGCCCGAGTTTTTCGCTCATCCCCCATTCACAGACCATCTTTCTGGCGAGTTCGGTGGATCGCTCGATGTCATTGCCGGCGCCGGTCGTCTGGCTGTTTAAGACCAGCTCCTCCGCAACCCTCCCTCCCATCATGACAGCAATGTTGTTGAGGAGGTAATCCTTCGGGTAAGTATGCTTTTCATCGATGGGGAGCTGCTGGGTAATTCCAAGGGCCCGGCCTCTCGGAATGATGGTGACCTTGTGAATGGGGTCTGTTCCTGGAATCATCCTGGCAACCAATGTGTGCCCTGCTTCGTGATAAGCTGTGATTCTTCGCTCTTCGAGAGGGATGATCATCGATTTTCGTTCCACGCCCATCAGAACCTTATCCTTCGCCTGTTCAAGGTCGGACATATCGACCCATTCCTTTCCGAGGCGGGCCGCCAGAAGGGCGGCCTCATTGACAAGGTTCTCAAGATCAGCCCCTGTAAATCCCGGAGTTCCTCTGGCAAGGAGGGATAGCGCGACATCATCGGATAAAGGCGCCCGTTTCGTGTGGACCTTCAGGATTTCTTCCCTTCCCTTCACGTCAGGAACAGGGACGACGACCTGACGGTCGAACCGTCCGGGCCTGAGGAGCGCAGGGTCCAGAACATCGGGCCGGTTGGTGGCGGCAATCAGGATGACCCCTTCGTTCGATTCAAAACCATCCATCTCCACCAGCAACTGGTTCAGTGTCTGTTCCCGTTCATCATGGCCTCCGCCCAATCCAGCTCCCCGATGTCTTCCAACGGCATCGATTTCATCGATGAAGATGATGCAGGGGGCGTTTCTCTTTCCCTGAAGGAAGAGGTCGCGGACACGGGAGGCGCCCACTCCGACGAACATCTCAACGAAATCAGAGCCGCTGATGCTGAAGAAGGGAACATCGGCTTCGCCAGCAATGGCTCTAGCGAGGAGAGTCTTTCCCGTTCCAGGAGCGCCGATGAGAAGAACCCCCTTGGGTATTCTCCCTCCCAGCTTGGTGAATCTCTTGGGGTCTCTCAGGAAGTCGATGATCTCTTCAAGCTCATCCTTGGCCTCTTCGATTCCGGCGACATTATCAAAGGTCACTTTATGTTGTTCTTTGGTAAGGATCTTCGCCTTGCTCTTTCCGAAAGAGAGGGCTTTTCCGCCGCCAATCTGCATTTGCCGCATGAAAAAGATCCATACCCCGATAAGAATAATCATCGGGAACCATGAGATGAGGATGTTCTGCCAGAGAGGAGATTCTTCTTCCTTCCTGGCATTGATTGCGATCTTTTTTTCTCTGATGATTTTTATCATCTCGGGGTCTTCGGGCGCATAGGTTTTGAACCGTTTCCCCTCCGTATCCTTCCAGATGACACTCCTGCCCCTTGCCTCAACCTCGAGGACCCGATTACTTTCAACCGCATTGATGAAATCAGAATAATTTCTATCCACAAGAGTCTGGCGTGGTTTGCTGAAGAGGTTAAAGAGGAGAATCATAATGATAATGATGATTGACCAGAAGAGAAGATTTTTATAGAGGGAATTCAAACTATCCTCCTGCAAAATAAAAGAGCTGTGAAAAAACCTCTTTCCGCTCTTTTGATTACACAGATTTCAAAAGACGATTGCACAGATTATTATTTGTTTTCAATACGTTTCTAATCGTTGTAATCGTTTCATAATACGTGTAATCAGAGATTTCTGTTCTTTTCCAGAAAACTCAATTTCGATTCAGACTAACATAATTCCTTTATTGATTCAACATACTGAACCCTGCGGGATGGCCGTGAAAATTAAAAGACATTTCTAAATAACTCGTCTAATTATTTGTAATTATTGGATAATTATATGTTTCCGGCACGAACGCCCCTTTTTTACTTGCAAAAAGAGCCAAAAACCTATAAATTCCACATGATGAAAAAGTCGCCCACGAACGATGAAAATAATTACTATCCAAATATATTTGAAATTTCTTCAGTTTAATTCCCTCCCCCTTGACGGGGGAGGGTGAGGGTGGGGGTGAGTAAATTTAGTTCCCCCTCCCCTTCATCCCCTCCCCTGCCTTCGCCGAAGCGGCTTCGCGCAGGCAGGCGCCAGGGGAGGGGAGATATCTGGAGAGTATCTCTAAAATGTTAGAGATAAATTCTCAGACTTTACCGTGTAAGTATCTAAGAACGAATTTCACGAATGGTTCCCTATTTGTGTTATTCGCTGTCATTCGTGCTATTTGTTTCTATTTTCCATTGTTCCAATATTCCGGTATGTTATAACCCCGGGAGGATAGATTTCATATGTCGATCGATCTGTTAAAGAGATGTCCGCTTTTTGCCGGATTAAAGGATGAAGATCTGAAGAAGGTGAGGGCTATTGCCACACTCAGGCAGGCCGGAAAAAGGGAGGTTCTTTTCTCCGAGGGTGAAGAGGCAAAGGGGTTCTATGTCATCCTCTCAGGGAAGGTGAAGCTCTATAAAATTTCGCCGGAAGGCAAAGAGCAGATCCTCCATGTGGTCTCAGCGCCGGATGCCTTTGCCGAGGCGGCGCTCTTTCTCGAGGGGACTTACCCCGCCTTTGCCGAACCCTTGAGCGACTGCCAGTTCCTTTACATTCCCAAGAGAGATTTTATTCAGTTGATTGAGAGGAATCCTCAGCTCAGCATCAATATGATCGTTTCCCTTTCTCACTATCTGAGGCGGTTTGCCTCTCTGATCGAAGAGCTTTCACTTAAGGAGGTCTCCTCACGGATTGCAAAGTATCTGCTCGATCTCTCCATGAAGTTGTCAAAAGAGGGGAAGAATCCAAAGGAGGTTGAACTCGATCTGAGCAAGACTCAACTGGCTTCGAAATTAGGAACGATCAGCGAGACCCTTTCAAGGACCCTGGCAAAGATGAAGGCGAAGGGAATCATCGAAGTGAAGAAGAATAGAATACTCATTCTGAACCGAGAGGCATTGGAGGAGCTGTCTTCAGGGTTGAAAATATGACTAAACCAGTTATTGTGGGCGATTCTTTTTTCAATGCAAGATGTTTCGGGTCAGGAGACCCGAATCTACCCTCTTATTAAACAACCTAAAGGGTAGGGTGCAGGTCTCCTGACCTGCAACTCAATAGGTGATCATGTAGGGCAAGGCTTAAATCCAGATTTAACCGGGGGGACAAAAGCAACCATAAGGGGTGGCCCTAAAAAATTGCTCAATTTAAGTTATAGTTAAAAGCCGCTGCCCCATCATTGCAAGATTATCTTAAAAGGTTACAGAAATTTATCAGAGGACAGATTTGTAAATAGATGACAAATTGTCACTTATTTTTCTCATGTAATTTCAATAAATTAACAATAATTTGGAAATATTTGGACAATTTGTGCCCTTCCGTTACGTTCCCCTCTCTTTAGTCCGCATTAAAATTCTTCTTTAAATTCAACAAATTAAAAAATATTTGTCCTTATAATCCTTTCAGGTATGAAAATTGCTTAATTTATTGTCAAACAATCTGATGAATCCGAAAGGAGATTTAAATGAATTCGATGGTTTTTGAACTGGCATCTGCAAATTTCATCACCATCTGTTTGATTGTTTTCGGCGCCTTTGCTGTTTTGCGGATGGCTAAAACTTATCTCGAAAGTTAAATATTTTCGGAGGTCTCATATGAATGCAAATCAGGCATTAAGTATTTGTGGAGTTGAAGAGGGAGTGAGAAGGGTTGAGATCAATCCTAAAAGGGTGGCTGAATGGGTATTGATCTTTACCAACCTATTCTTCGTTTCCTATTTTCTGGGCAGATTGTTACAGATTTTTTAAAACCCTTCCTATGAATTAAAGGTTTCAATCCCCAGCCTCCTTTAACCTCTAACCCGAGAAGGGCGATCATCTCTGAAATTGAGATGGTCGCCCTTCTTTTAAATTGGGGACGGGTTCACATTTTTGGTTTCCTTCCTGCCTTTTTGATTTCAAATTTCCGGCCTAAAGCACTTTCAATGCCTCCCTGGAATTCCTCATTTCCATAGGGCCAATTCCTCTGGATGGCTTCTCGTATCATATCCCATTCATTCCCTGAAATACTCTCCAAAAACCATTTTTGATATTTCTTCTGTCTTTCACTTTCAGTTCCCCCTAATCTTAGATAGACCGGATCATAGTCTAAAAAATTAAACCTCTTCAATCCTATCTTGGCTTTGTAACTGCTAAAATCATACTGCTCAGGCAACTTTACAATCCCCGCTCGCACGGCATTCATCTCGATATATCGACTGCAAGCCAATAAGTAATAATCCGAAGAAATGGCGCTACTTTTAAATCGGCCCTCCCACAATGTTCCTGTTCTTTGATGACGTTTATTTACATATTGGGCATACCTTTGGGTGACATGTTTCATAAACTTAGCAAGGTTTTGGTCTTCCTGAACAGGTTCGAGGAGGAGATGGATATGGTTGGTCATCAATATGAAACTATAAATCTTGCATGGATATTTCTCCTTGCCTAATTGAAGGAGATGGATGAAAGATTGGTAATCATTTTTGGAAAAGAAAATGGTTTGATGATTATTCCCCCGATGAATGATGTGATAAGGGATATTAGCAATGGCTTGCCTCGCTTGTCTTGCCATGTTAAATCTCTATCAAACATAGTTCAGGAATTCAAGAAAAATGTGAACCCGTCCCCAATTTAAGATGAAGCTGAAATTTTATCTTGCTGCCTGGTGGAAACTTTCGAGAGTTCCTTTTCTTTCCGTAGGAATCCTTCCGCTATTCCTGGGATTCGTTCTATCATGGCGATGGGGTTACCGGGGCCCTTTCGGGCTCTACCTCCTTGCAACCGTGACGGTTGTTCTCATCATGTGGATGACTTATTATCTGGGTGAATGGAACGACCTTGAGGGCGATCGTCTCAACCAAGAATTTAACCGGTTTTCAGGCGGATCAAGAATACTGGTCGAGGGGGTTCTCCCGGCACGGGTTTCGCTTTTTCTGGGATACGGTTGCCTTGCAGGAGGGATCCTGGCCGGCCTTTATATTTATCTACGGTATCAAACCGGTCCCTGGACCCTTATCCTCGGAGGGATGGGCATCTTTTCCGGTTTTTTCTATTCAGGGAGACCCTTCCGATGGGCCTACCGGGGAATAGGAGAGATTCTCATCGGTTTCTGTTACGGCTGGCTTCCGATTGCGACAGGATTTTATCTCTTTGCCGGTTTTTTCAATCATCAAGCCTTTTTGCTTTCCATTCCAGTAGGGTTATCGATCTTCAATGTGATCCTGATCAATGAGTTTCCGGACGAAGAGGCGGATCGCGCCATCGGTAAGAGGAACCTGGTCGTTCGATTCGGAAAGGCGAGGATGATTGACCTCTATATGGGGCTCTCCATTTTGGCCGGCCTCTTCTTCATTAAAATGCTAATAATTTTCGGGGAAAGCTCATGGCTATTTGCCATTTCAGCCATCCCCATCTTTCTTATCCTTTGGAATCTCCTGATGGCCTGGCAAGAGGCCTATCGGGAGGCAAAGAGGCTTGAGCTTCTCTGCAGAAACACCCTTTTGGTCAATCTTGCGATGACCATGATCCTTACCCTGCAACAGACAATATCTCCATAATCCTTCCCCGCAAAGGGAGAGGGAAAGTTTTTGGCCGGGAGGTAAAATTGGAAGAGATTCAGTTCCTCATCGAGAAAGTAAAATTTGATATTCGGGAGGAAAGGCCTGAAGAAGAGATAGCTCAAACGCTTCTCCCGATTTTGGAAAAAGAACCTGGAACTGCAGGCCGGATGATTGAAGAACTGTCAAAAATTCCCTCTCTCGAGATTGCCCGTGTCCTCCAGGGCCTGCTTGAGATTTCAGATGACAAGAAAATCCGAAAGATCATCAAGAGATCGCTCTACCGATTGAAGAGCAAAGGGATCACTGTTGAGGAAGTATGGCCGGAAAAGGGAGGTCCTGTGTTCCGGCCTTTGCAGGCAGAGCCTCCCACAGGATTCGGGGGCCCATATGACTACTTGGGCAAGCGATTGTTGAACCTCATAGTTCCCCATATCGGACGGGGCTTGACCGTGATGCAGGGGATCGTCAACGATACGGAGGGGGTGGTCGATTTCTCCGGAGGGGAGATGGCCCGAAAAGGATTCAGGGTCTTCTTTGAAGAAGTTCAGAAGAGAGGCCCCTTTCCATTGGTGGAGATGGAGCCTTCCTATGTGGCATTTCTCTTTGCTGAAGCCTGCCAATTGACCATTGAAAAAGGAAAGACCCTGCCCCTGGATTACATTCGTTTGAAAGGCGAGATCGAAAGTGTCAAAAAGAAAAGTGAGAAGCCATTGATCTATTCTTATATCATGATGGACGAAATCGAAGCAGATGACCTGGTTTTGAAAAGGGGAGGCGATCTTCTAAAAACGGACTTATTTAGCGACTGGGAAATTGAAGAGAAGGAGATCCGGCCCTATGCCGATGAGGTATGGGAGGCGGAGGAATCGAAACTGATTCTCAATCGGGCTCAGAAAAGGGCCCGATTTCAGGATATCTATCAAAGGGCGCTCTACGATCTCTTCCCTGAAGAGAGGCGATCTCTTTATCGGCGCAGAATGGAGGAGATGGCCTACTATCTTTTCAAATCGGGAAAAGAGGAAGAGGCAAAAGTTTCTTTAGCGGTTGCCATCGATCTCAAAAAGCCTCCGAATCTAATTCAACCCAATCCCTTCCTCTTTCAACTGGTGGTTCAATCAATCTTTGATCTTCTGTCAGAAGCCTATGAGGAAAAGATGGAGGAGTCTTCTTTTATTATAAAACCGTAATTCAATTTCGGATTGCAGATTGCGGAATGCGGAATATCTTAAATACTTAATTTCTGATCCTGGATTCTTGATTCTGGATCCTGGATGCTTGATACTGGATACTTGATAACACCGTATCAAGGTGCGAGAATTTAATATCCAGTATCTGTGTTTTATTTATAATCCAGCATCAAGTATCTCTTAAAATAACTCCAAACTCATTATATACAGCGTCATTAATCACAACAAAGCACGTCATTCCTGCGAAAGCAGGAATCCAGAAAAACACTGGATTCCGGGTCAAGCCCGGAATGACAGACCGGTAAGATTTATCTCGTTATGTATAAGATGAAAAAGTGGCTAATCATTGCAGGGGTTGTTCTCCTCGTCTTCGCAGGAGGCTACCTTGTTCTCTCCTTCTATGCTGTGAAATTCATTCAGGCCCAAGTTCAAAAGGCGGTTGGACCCGGATTCACCATCGCTCAGATCAAGGTCAAGGCAACCCACCTCTCCATCAATGGAATTCGATTTGAGGATCCCCGCACAAGACAGAACTTCCTCCAGATTGAGGAGATGAGGATTTATCCTGATCTTTTTTCATTTTTACAAAAAAGACTGCAAATTCGAGAGTGGATCATCTTAAAACCCTCATTCTTTTTCTATCGAACCCGAGAGGGGGTCTTTATCGGCCCATGGGTATCCATTAAAAAAGAAGAGAAGAGCGGAGAGGTCTCTGGCAGGGAAGAGAAAAAGAAAGGAGAGGCCATTCCTATAAAGATTGACCGTCTCCGGATCGAGAAGGGCTCCATTGATTTCGATGATATGAAGGCGGGTGAGACTCCCGGGCAGATCAGGTTGAGGGATGTGTGGCTAAAAATTGAGAATATCGACTATCCCCTTGTCTCCTCCCAATCTTCCATTGAATTGAAAGGGAGGATGAAAGGGAAGACGAAAGAAGGGGAGATTGTTACGAAGGGGTGGATCGACCTCAAGACCTTGGATATGGAAACCTCTTTAAAAATTCGGGAGGTTGATTTAAAGGTTTTCGAACCTTACTACCGAAAGAGGGTTTCGGCGGATATTGAGTCCGGGCATTTGAATGTGGACGCTCATATTGCGATAAAGAAGAGCGTGATCGACACCCCCGGGAAGCTGGAGGCGGCTGATCTTCGTGTTAAAGAAGAAGGGACGATCTTTTATATTCCTGCGAAAACCCTTCTCTCTCGCCTGAAGGATAAAGGGAACCGTGTGGAGATTCAATTTCATGTGAGGGGGAATTTGGATGATCCCCGGTTTAAACTACAGGAAACCTTCCTGATGCGAATTGGAATTGGACTGGCTGAGGCCATAGGGCTTCCGATCAAAACAGTGGGGGAAAGTCTCTTCGAAGGTTCGGGAAAAGGGTCTGAAGGGCTTGCGGAAGGGTTGAGGTCGATCGAGGAGCTGCGCAAGAAGAAGGAAAAGAAGAGATGAGCCTCTTTTCTGTCCGTATAACCGAATATTTCGCAACGTTATGGTTGACAAAGAAGAGATCAATTGATATGAATAACCCGGCCTGATCGAAGGGAGGATCGATGTGGGAAATTATAAGAAGCGTGTCGTCATTACAGGGATAGGGCCTGTTACACCGGTGGGCATCGGGAAAGAGGCCTACTGGGAGAGTCTGGTTCAAGGGAAATCATCCTTCAAACGGATCGAGTTTCCATGTCGCGACATGAGCCAGTACCGGTGCCAGATCGCTGCGCCCATTGAAGGATTCGATCTGGGTCAATATGTGGAGAGATCGAAGCATTCGAAATATTTTGGGAAGACCTCCCAGTATGCTGTTGCTGCGGCGAAGATTGCTCTGGAGGATGCGGGCATCCAATTTGAAAGACATGATGCGGAGACGAAAAACCCCCATGAGCAAAAAAGTGAATATCGACTGAAGGGGATTGATCCCTTCCGCATTGGAGTGATCCTTGGAGTGAGCGTGGAATCCATGGAGATCTTGGAACATTATCACGAGCGTTTTTTATCGAGAGGAACCAGAGGCATTTCCCCTTTTGCCCTTCCCAATATCTACCTGAGCGCCATCACCTCCCATGTGGCCCAGTATTTCACGATCAGAGGAACTTCGTTTGCCCTCTCGACCGCCTGCGCCTCAGCCACACATGCCATGGCCAATAGTTTTCTTCAGATTCAGGGGGGCATGGAAGATGTCGTGGTGACCGGTGGATCGGATGCCTGTCTGACCCCCTATGTCTTCGGAGGGTTCGATGTGCTCAGGGCGATGTCGACAAGGAATGATGATCCTCAACGGGCGTGCAGGCCTTTTGATCGTGAGAGAGATGGTTTTGTCATGGGCGAGGGAGCAGGGGCGCTCGTCTTTGAGGAGCTGGAACATGCGAGGAGAAGAGGGGCACGAATCTATGGGGAGGTAGCGGGATTCGGGATGACGGCTGATGCCTTTCACCTCACCGAGCCCGATCCGGATGGAAAAGCCCTTGGCAAGGCGGTCAGAAATGCGCTTGAAACAGCCGGAGTCCATCCGGATGAGGTCGATTACATCAATCCCCATGGGACCTCTACTCCCCTGAACGATAAGGTGGAGACGAGGGTGATCAAAGATGTCTTCGGGAAGAAGGCTTACCAGATTCCCATAAGTTCCACCAAATCGATCACAGGCCATCTAATGGGAGCGGCAGGTGGAGCGGAAGCGATTGCCGTGGTTCTGACCATCGAAAAGGGAACCATCCATCCCACCCTCAATTATGAATTTCCAGATCCGGAATGCGACCTGGACTATGTTCCTAATGAGGCCCGTAAGAAAGATGTGAAGATAGGCCTCTCCATCTCTGCCGGTTTCGGAGGGGTCAACAGCGCCATCCTGATAAAGAAGTTTGAGGATTCTCGCTCTTCTTGATCCTGCCTCTTTCTTCAATGATTGACACTTCTGGCAGAAGGTATATAATATTGCTTAGTAAATAACCCTATTATCTCCCTCTCCCCGGGCGCCTGCCTGCACGAAGCGTTTCGGCGAAGGCAGGGGAGAGGGTAGGGGTGAGGGGGAAGACATCCTATCCACCCCCACCTAAGTCCTCCCCCATCAAGGGGGAGGATAATAGTTGGCAATTTTCATGGTTCGTGGGGGTCGCTCCATCATAAAGGATTGTAATCTTTTTATAAGGGTACATTAGAAGACGGTGAGAAGATGGTTCCTTATCAGATAGACCAGGAATTGATCGAGTCGATCATGATTAAATTAAAGGAGAAAGGGTGCGACCTTTCCCATGAAGAAGTAACCACGGTTGTCGACCTGATCAAAGAGAAGACCCTCTTCCATTATATCGATCAGATTATCCATCAGGCGGATGCCATCCTCGACATTAATCCTTCCCTTACGGAGAAGGATATCCTCGAGGCCCTGGCCAGGAATGTCGTTGAATTTCTTAGCGCCGAAGCGGCCAGCATTCGAATCTATAATCCCAAAAGAGAGGAGATGGTCTCCTTCGGGTCCTATCCCGGCGAGGGCGGGGACCGTGAGGAAGCGATTCCCTTTGAAGATACGATTGCCGGGGATGTGGTCAAAAACCGCAGGAGTTACTTTGTCTCCAGAATCTTAGAGGAGGAGAAGTATAAGAACAAGGAAAAGGTCCAAAAACATGGCATTCACTCGATGCTGGCCCTTCCGATCTCGATCCCCCGGTTCTCTCTGAAAGATGTGGATACGGAAGGCTGCCTCCAGATTTATTTTAAAGAGGATGGAAAGGTCTTTGCTCCGCTGGAAGTCAGGATTGCAGAGATGCTGGCTAAAAGAGTGAGCTATGTCATTGCCCGCAAGCGGATCATGGGTCTCCAGAAATTGAGCCTGACCAAAGACAGGATCGTGGAGCAGATCTTCCTGAAACTCGGGAAACGGGGAGGGGTGAAGATGAAGGAGGTCTTCAATCTGGTCATCCCCGAGCTGGCGGATATCATGAGGATTCAGCGATGCAGTCTCTTCTCCGTGATGGAGGACCGCGAGCATGTGGTCCTGGAAGCAGGGTTTCCCGAGGTCCAGCACGGGATCGGCAAGGTCCTCGAGGCGGCGAAGGCGCCCTATATCCAGGCCATCGTGAATCAGACAGGTCCATTCGGTGATTTTGAAAATGAGAAGATCTACCCGAACTATCTTCATATCCTCAATCCGCAGAGGAGCCGTCTTCTTCCTCCGGACCTCAAGCGGTTTCTCGAAATTCAACAGATTCATTCCGTGCTCTATATCCCGCTGAAGGTCAACGGAAAAGTTCAATATTTTTTAACCTTCGACGCACAGGCCCAGCACCCGGGATTTACGGATGAGGAGATCGAAATTTTTGCCCTCTTCGGCAAGGAGTTGATGAAAGGGTTGAGGCTGGAGAAGATGGATGATATCCTTCACGATTTTAAAAACCCGGCCATTGCTGCGGCCGGATTTGCCAAACGGGTTCAAAAGATACTGGCCAACGGAGAGTATCCCGGGAAGAAGGGGAAGGTCGATCAAGCAATGGACATCATCCTGAAAGAAACTTCCCGCATTCAGGAGTTGGCCCTGACCCTCCATGGGGAGGGAAAAGAAGAGGTGGTGGACCTTTCGGAGAAATTAAAGAAGAGAGCGATGATCAACGAAGAGACGCTGATCGAGTTGAGACGGGAAAATATCCGGTTGTATGAAGGAGAATTAGAATCTCCGTTATGGATTCGATGTTATCCCCTCCACATTGAGAGGGTCCTGGACAATCTTCTCAACAATGCTTCCAACGCCATACCCGTAGAGGGGGGAAGCCTCTCCATACGGTCTTATCGAAAGGGTGAGTGGGCGGTCGCAGAGATTTCGAATACCGGTCAGATTTCCGAAGAGGATAAGGAGCGATACCTCCTTGGCGAAGGAAAGGGCAGGGGACTCCATATCACCACCCGCCTGGTCAAGCGGATGGGGGGGAAGATGGTGATGGAGTCCGGAGAAGGTCAGACGACCTTTCGGGTCATGTTTCCTCTGGTTGAAGAAAAAACGCAAAGGGCATAGGGCAAAGAGCAGAGCGAAAAAACCTTTTACAATTTTTATTTTTTTGTATCACTTTAGGGCTTTGAAAAAAAACATCTAATCCCCTCGGTTTCGAGTCGCAACGACCTTCATCCCCCTTTGTCAAAAGGGGGAAATCCTTTTTCCTCCCTTTGGCAAAGGGAGGTGGGGAGGGATTTTACAAGTTTTTTAAAACAGCTAAATTGTTACATTTTTTTAACTCTATGCTCTATGCGCTTTGCTCTATGCTATCTTGATTGATGGAAAAATTTTACTGCTCAGAATGTCATCGAACCTATTCCGTCAACACAACCCGATGGCGATGCGACTGTGGTTCCCCCCTTGATCTGGAATTCACGCCGGAGTTTTCCACTGAAAAGATCGTAAAAAGGGGTCCGAGCCTATGGCGGTACAGGGAAGCCATTCCTATACGGAAGGATAGATCGATTCTCTCCATGGGAGAAGGATTAACTCCTCTTGAAGAGATGGAGTTCGACGGTCACAGGGTATTGATAAAGATCGATTACCTCTTTCCGACAGGTTCCTACAAAGATCGTGGGGCCACCGTGCTCATCAGCAAGGCGAGGGAGCTGGGGGTGACGAAGGTGGTTGAGGACTCTTCAGGAAATGCCGGCTCCGCGATTGCGGCTTACTGTGCCAGGGCAGGGATCGGGTGTGACATCTATGTCCCAGAGTCGACCTCTTCCGGGAAATTGGTCCAGATTCAAACATACAGGGCAAATTTGAAGAAGATCGAGGGTTCAAGAGAGGAGACAGCACGGGTGACAATGGAGGCGGCTAAAAAAACCTACTATGCCAGCCACTGCTGGAATCCCTACTTTCTCCATGGGACAAAGACTTTTTCGTTTGAGGTCTGGGAGCAGATGGGCTGGAAATCACCGGATACGCTCATCCTTCCTGTCGGTCATGGGACGCTTCTGCTGGGAGCCTACATCGGGTTCAGGGAGTTGAAAGAGGCGGGAAAGGTTAAAAAGATTCCAAGATTGGTGGGGATTCAATCAGCGGCCTGCGCCCCGCTTTTTCAGGGTTTTGCAGGAGGGTTGGACGAAGCCCCGGCCATTCTGAAGGGGGAGACGATGGCTGAGGGAATTGCCATTGCAGAGCCTGTCAGGGGAAAACAGATCCTCAGGGCGATCCGGGAGACCGGCGGAGAGGCGCTGATTGTGACGGAGAAGGAGATCGGAGCCGCCTTCAAAGAGATGGGCCGAAGGGGCCACTTCATCGAACCCACTTCCGCCGCCACGATCGCCGGACTGAAGAAATACTTAAAAAAGAAGAAGGGGAAAGAGGTGATCGTATCGAGTCTGACGGGAACAGGGTTGAAGGCCGTGGAAAAGATACGCCACTTGACAGCCACTCAATAGACGGTTAAATTATCTCCACCAAAATCTTTTTTAAAAGAGGCTTTAGAAATAGACCGAGGAGGTATGGTTATGGGTCGGATGAGAATGAAGCAGGGTTTGTTCTTTCTAATCGTTGTGATGTGTGTCTCTCTTCTTTCTCCTGTTTTCATCTTTGCTGCGGAGGAGAAGGAGAAGAAAGACACGAGGCCGGAGCGTGGGATTATTGTCTACCCGGAGTTTTCTACGGTGTCCGTCGCAAAGGGGGAGACTGTTCGAATGGAACTGACCCTCGAAAACAAAGGCCGGGCTGATGAGACGATCGATGTGAAAATCTCGACGGTTCCCAAGGGATGGAAGGCGACGATGAAGGGAGGGAGTTATCTCGTGGCCGGGCTGTATGTGGCCAATGGCAAATCGAGAAATCTGACCCTGAGCCTGGAACCGGACAAATCCGTCGGGCCCGGAACCTATGTATTCCAGTTTGACGCTCAAACGGTTGATGGGAAATTCACCTCCACCCATAAGTTAACGGTGAACGCTCAGGAGAGAATCCTCGGCGCAGATGACATCCAGATCACCACATCATATCCCGTATTGAGAGGGCAGACCGATGCCAAGTTCGAATTTTCTCTCGAAGTGTTGAATAAGAGCGATAGCGATCGAGCCTTTAACCTTGCGGCCATTGGTCCCGAGAAGTGGGAGATCAACTTCAAACCCGCCTATGAGGCCAAACAGATTTCGAGCCTCCGGATAAAGGGCGGACAGAGCCAGACGGTCGCTGTCGAGGTGTCGCCGCCCAGAGAGGCAAAGTCAGGAGAATATCCTGTCCAGGTAAAGATCAGTTCGGGAGAGCAGAAGGCGGAGGCGAAGTTGATGGTGGCGCTCACCGGCATTTATAAACTGGATGCAGGGACGCCCACCGGAATCCTTTCGCTGGAGACGATGGTGGGAAAGCCGGGGAATGTCTCTCTCTTTGTGAAGAACACAGGGTCGGCCGTCAATCGCAATGTCAGTTTCTCCTCTTTTAAACCCGAAAACTGGGAAGTGAAGTTCAATCCCGAAAAGATCGAGGCATTGGAACCCAACGCTTTGAAACAGGTGGAAGTGACCATCACCCCAGCCAAGGAAGCGCTGGTGGGCGATTACTCCGTAGGATTGATGGTGGATGGCGAGAGGGGGAGCAGCAAAACCGTGGAGATGAGAACAACAGTGAGAGCTTCAACAGCCTGGGGATGGATCGGAATCGGGATCATCATCTTTGTTATCGCAGGCTTGTGTGGTCTGTTCATCTGGTTGGGGAGGCGTTAAGGTGAAAGGAGAGATTATCGTCGAAACCGAGGACCTGACGAAGAAGTACGGGTCCCGGACCGCAGTGGATCATCTCAACATCAAAATTGAAGAAGGAGAGGTCTTCGGATTCCTCGGTCCGAATGGAGCGGGCAAGACAACGACGCTCCTCATGTTTCTCGGCCTCACCGAACCGACTTCCGGAAGGGCGAAGGTCATCGGATTCGATCCGACCCGGGAGCCCTTTAAGGTGAAGGAAAAAGTGGGTTACCTGCCTGAGAATGTCGGTTTCTATGATGATATGGATGCGAGACAGAACCTCCGGTATATCGCCAGGTTGAACCGGATCTCCGGAGAGGTCTCGGAAAAGAGGATTGACTACTGGCTGGAAATGGTCGGCCTTTCAGATGAGTCAACAAAAAAGGTGGGCGCCTTTTCGAAAGGAATGAGACAGCGACTCGGGATCGCAGAGGTATTGATCAAGGAACCGAAACTCGTCTTCCTCGATGAGCCCACGATCGGCCTCGATCCCGATGGAACGAATCGGATGCTCGACCTCATCCATTCCTTGAGCCGGGAAAAGAATATCACTCTCTTTCTTTCCTCCCACCTGCTCGATCAGGTTCAGAGGATCTGTGACCGGGTGGGGATTATGATCAATGGAAATCTGGTGGCGATCGGTCCCATTGAGGAGCTGGCAAAGAATAAGCTGGGATTGGACCAGCAAGATTATACGCTCGAAGAGATCTATATGAAGTACTTTAAGGAGGCCTAAATTGCACGGGATCTTAACGATATTCAGGAAGGAGATGGGGGACCATTTCAACAGCCTTCGGTTTCTCCTGATTTCAGCCCTCATCGTGATGGTTGGCGTGATCATCACATCCATGGTAGGGATGGCGATCCAGGAGGAATTGAAAGGGATGGCCAAGCCCACGCTCATCTTTCTGCTCCTTTTTACTTCGACAGGGAAACTCTTCTCGTTCGTTCAGTTCATCGGCTTTTTCGGCCCTCTCCTGGGCATCTTTTTAGGCTTTGATGCGATCAACCGGGAGCGGGTTTCAAGAACTCTGTCGAAGCTGGTCTCACAGCCGATCTTTCGCGACTCGATCATCAATGCCAAATTTTTATCCGGTGTGGCCATCATCGCAATCATCCTGGTCGCCACCGTTCTCCTCATCTCGGGCCTCGGCATCCGGTTGATCGGGGTGGTGCCGGGCGTGGAAGAGGTGTCGCGTCTGATCATCTACGTCGTCATCAGCCTTCTCTACATCTCTTTCTGGCTGGGGATATCGATCCTCTTCTCCGTGATCTTCCGGAGCGCAGCGACCTCTGCCCTTGCGTCGCTGGCCATCTGGATATTCTTCTCTTTCTTTGTGAGCCTGGGAGCAAGCGTTTTGTCCGATGCGGTTGCTCCCGTCACCCAGACCGCTTCCGGGGTTGACGCGGAAATGCTGATCCGGCATGAGCGGATCCAGAGGCTCACCTCCCTGGTTTCTCCCATGACGCTTTACAGTGAAGCCACGACGACCATTCTCGATCCGATGCGAAAGACCACGAGGACATTGGTTCTGATGGGGCCCCTGGAAAGGTTTTCCATGAGTCGCTTCCAGAACCCTCTTCCCCTTCTGGAGAGCATCTTTATCGTCATTCCCCATATTATTTCGATTGTGGCGATCACTCTTCTCTGTTTCGGAATCTGCTATTTCGTCTTTATGAGGCAGGAGATCCGAACGGTCTGATGCCCCAAAAGATGGGGAGATTGGGTGATAGGGTGATGGGGTGATTTGAATAATAATTTTTCTCCCTATCTCCCCATCCCCCCACCTCCCTATTTAATCTTTTAAAATACCATGCAAGTTCCAAAGCGAGAAATTTTCGGCTGGGCCATGTATGATTTTGGAAATTCGGCCTTTGCCACCACGATTCTCGCGGTCATCTTCAATCACTATTTTGCCACGGTGGTCGCCGGAGGAGAAAGAGGCGTTGAACTCTTTGGATTCCGCCTCCACGGCGCTTCCTTCTTCACTTTTTCCGTTTCTCTCAGTATGCTTATCTCCGCCATTCTCTCCCCGTTCTTAGGGGCGGTCGCTGACGCTTCAGCCTCAAAGAAACGATTTCTCATGGCCTTCTGTTTTACCGCCATTGTCTTCACCGGCCTCCTCTATTTTGTTCAGGAAGGAAATTACTGGCGTGGGGCGATCTTCTTCATCATTGCCAATATCGGCTTTGCAGGAGGCAATGTCTATTACAACGCCTTCCTTCCTGAAATCTCGAACGATCAAAATATCGGCAGGATCTCAGGTCTCGGATGGGCATTGGGATATATCGGAGGCGGGGCTCTTCTTGCGATCAACCTGATGATGTTGAAATATCCCGGAGTCCTTGGGTTTCAGGAAGGGTCTTTTTCCGTTCAGGGCTGTTTTCTCTCTGTTTCCCTGTGGTGGTTCGTTTTTTCCCTCCCCACTTTTTTCCTTCTGAAAGAGAGGGCGCAGAAGATCCCTCTTGCTCCCGGAAGGAGTTATTTCAGGGAAGGTTACATCCGTCTCCGGCATACCCTTGGCCGGATTAAGAGCTTCAGGGAATTGACGAAATTTCTTTTTGCCTATCTGATCTATAATGAAGGGATCGAAACAGTCATCGTTATGGCATCGATCTTTGGCGCTCAGGTGATTGGTATGGAAACCGGAGAGATCATCCTCTTCTTTCTGATGGTTCAGGGAATTGCCTTTTTCGGCTCCCTGGCCTTTGGTTTCCTGGCCGATGCGATCGGAAACAAGAGGACGGTGATGATCTCCCTGGTCATCTGGTCTCTTATTGTGGTCTGGGCTTTCCGGTTGGGAGTCATCTGGGATCCTAAAACAGAATACTGGATATTAGGAGTATTAACAGGCATTGTGCTGGGTGGAAGTCAGGCCGCCTCCCGTTCCCTTCAGGGAATTTTTACTCCTGATGCGAATAGTGCTGAATTCTTCGGTTTCTTTGCCGTCTCAGGGAAATTTGCCTCTGTCTTCGGACCTCTCATCTATGGAATTCTGATTGCCATCACAGGAAGCGTCCAGTCGGGCATCCTTTCGGTGCTTTTCTTTTTCATCGCCGGAGGAATCCTCCTGTGGACGGTCGATGAAAAAAAAGGAATGGAGGAGAAACAGAGTCCGGTCATTTAGGGTTATCAAAGGTTCTCTCTCAAAGAGATCTCTGGAAAACTACTTTTCACTCTCTGATTACACAGATTTCAAAAAAAGATTCCACAGATTTTTCTTTATTTATCAACGCATTTCTAATCTGTGTAATCGGTTCCTAATCGATGTAATCAGAGATTTCCGGACTTTTTCAGAAATCTCTCAAAAATATCTTGACAAATCATTCTTGATTACTTAACATAATCATTAAGAATTATGGAACAATCCATTGCCGAACAAAAAGCCCGTGAATTGGGAATCGACAGGACTCAGGTGGTCCGTGAATACTGGGAACTCATTATTCTGAGAGGGCTTTATGAATCACCCCAGGGCCGCTATCTGATTTTCAAAGGGGGAACTGCCCTCCGGTTGGCCTACGGTTCTCCAAGGTTTTCTGAAGACCTCGATTTTTCACTGACCAAAGATGTGATGAAAGGCAAATTTCTTCCACTCATCAAAAAGATCATTTCCCCTTTTCCTGAGCTGATTCAAACCGACCTTGAAGAAAAATATTATACCTACCTGGCTGAAATTAAAGTCAGTCAAAATTATTTGTCCATGCCTTTCCGAATTAAAATTGAGATTTCCAAAAGGGAGGCCCGCAATTATCGATGGGAGCTGAAGCTTCTTGGCTCCCCGGCTACGGTTATCCAGGTGATGGGACAGGTGGGAACTCTGGAACAGATTTATCAGGACAAGCTGGAATGCCTGAAGGGGAGGGGTAAACCGAAAGATCTTTTCGACCTCTGGTACCTGTCAGAAAGACTCAGGGTTCCTTTTGCCCCCGACAATATAGACCTCAAGAAGAAGGATCTCATCCGTGATCTTCGGAAATATTTGCCTAAGGATTTTTGGCCGGCGATTGAAAGGCTCATCAGATGAAGGGAATTGAACTCCTAAAAGTACTTCAGAAGATCAATAAACCCTTCTATACGATTGCCGATTTGGAAAAAGTCACAGGCCTTCAAAGAAGTAGCCTCTACGTGTCCTTGAAGAGATGGGTGGCCGGGGGTATCATCGAAAGGGTGTCCCAGGGGATTTATCTTCCAATGGGGAGCGTTATTTCAATGGAAACCTTGGCCGCTCAACTCTATATTCCCAATTACCTATCCTTCGAATCCGCTTTAGCCGGATATGGAATTCTGAACTTGATTCCTTATACAATTACTTTTGCAACTCCCAGGAAGACGAAGAAGTACCTCCTTCGAAAGCAAGAGGTCGAATTTAGACAGATTGCCCGGGACCTTTTCTTCGGATTTGAAATGAAGAGTAGAATCTATATCGCCTCACCCGAAAAAGCTTTTCTGGATGCAGTCTATTTCTCATCAAGAGGGAAAGCGACCCTCGATTTTGACGAAATAGATGTCAAAAAACTGTCTATAAAAAGATTGAAAGATTATTCCAAACCATTCCCGCCTTATGTGAGAAGTCAAATCGAGAATATCCTTTCTAAACGGTGAACGAAAAGAAGGGAATGGAAGAAAAACAAAGGCCTGTCCTTTAGAATGCAGAGTGCGGAGTGCGGAGTGCGGAATATTTAGATACCTCGCTTTCTTCTAAAGGGGGATTGAAGGGAACAATCGTTTTTTGTTTTTAATAGGTAGCAAGCGACTTCGGATTGCACTGTGATGAAATTTAGGAAGAAAGTTATATTATTGAAAAGAATTCAATTGGTTAAAGACTATACTGGTCAATGGGTGGGGAAGAATGGGCCGCCTAAAACCTTGCTTCCTCTGCAACGAATTTAATCTTAGGAACAGAAATTTTCGGGGCTTTTGCAATCCGCTCTGAACTTTCCATCAACCTTAAAATCGAACGTCCCACATCTGCCTTAACCACTTTCCCTCCGCATTTGGGACATACCCCAGCGGGGACATCTTCGACAACAATAAGCTTTCCTCGGACCCAGAAATCTTGTTTAATAAATTCCTCTTTCATCGGGGTATTACAAACCTCACATTCTCCATAGTTATAATTCATCTTCTTTTTCTTCATTTTTCTCCCTCCACAGCATAAGTGGTGATAAATAATAATTTTCCCGTGCTCTTGATCCTACATATAATGCCAATCATTCGCCCGTCTCTTGCAGGCCCAATCACCTCGTACCGGGTTCCCCTTGGATCTCGGGTGAATTTACGATTTATTTGTCCCTTAGCAATTGCCATTTGAACATCGGCGAAAGCGAGATTGTCGTTAGCCATTTCTTCAAAAAAGTGGGGAAGGGTAAACTCAAAATCCTGTTCATCTACCTTTTTCCGTATCCTTTGAATTAGGGCCAATGACTGATCCCCTTTCCATCATAACACGGTCAGTCTTTCAATTAAAGTGGTGCATTTCTCCATAAGCTATAAATCAAGAGTATTCAGAGTTCATTAGAATAAATGCTTTCCGCAAAGTCGCCTTAGGTGCTTCCTCTTCGATTTAGGACGATGAAACATTCTTAGATTAATGCCCCTTCCATCCAGCCCAATTTAACAATGTCGATGCGGCGGAGGTCGCTCACACCGAGTTTATATTTCTCATTAGCGGCAAAGATATGCGTAGGGGGATTATCCAGCGGCTTGTCTTCTTTGAAGTGGGCGATACGCTGGAGTTGAAGCAGGCGTGCTCCCACGGCATCCAGCGCTACAGGGTCCTGGCCGATGAGGAGGCCTTTGTATTCGGAGACGAACCTTCTGTCAAAGTGATGGGCTCCCCGGTTGTAGAATTGAGTCCGGATTAAACTCAGGATATTGAGGCGGGTTTTACCCTTGACAATGGGTTGATTCCATATCGAGGCAAGCGGTGAGCAGGCATCACTATGATAAGCCCAGGGAGAGGCAACGAACATCACATAATTCTTGATACAACCACCGATGCCGGACCAGTGATGGGTCCTCAGTGGCCGGACATTTATAAGCGCTGTGGAGGACTTAAATATGGGATGATTCAGCACTCCTCGGTCGTCAATGCCGATATTCTTTTTGGGAACGCCCGCCTCCATGACCCGTTTCACAATGGCCGATTCCAGTTCTTCAGGGGTGGGCAAATAGAACCAGACATTGCTCTTGATGCCGACGATATCGTTCGGTCTGATCAACTGCTTCCATGCCTGAACGGGATTCTCCACACCCAATAATTGACACACTCCCTGATCGAGCATCCGCTGAAGAATTCTTTGATTGATTTGACCCTGCGGATTGATCACATTCTTGTGACGGATGAGGACGACTTTAACTTTCGCTTCCGCCTTCGCTTCTCCGCTAAGGGATGGGCCAAGAGCCGCAGCAAAAGCAGCATAGGCTGTGCCCCGAAGAAAATCCCTTCGGGTGATGGTTCGGTTTTTTTTCATTAGCATCCTCCCTGCAAACCTTGAAAATAGCCCCCTCACCCTGACCCTCTCCCGCGAGGGGAGAGGGAATTTAATTAAGGAATCTAACTGATATCCCCTCCCTCTTGAGGGGGGAGGGTGAGGGTGGGGGTGATAAACTTATTTTCCGTGTATTTTCTTCACGACTGCCTCAATCAATTGCTCTGTTTTTTCAACAGAAGGCGCATCAAAGACCACCAGGACATACTTTTGATGGAGCCGCGCAGAAGCCCATTTCCCATTCTCTGTCTTGACTGCTTTTGAAGAGGAAGCTTCCGGCATGTAAACCTTCAGAAAACTCTGGAAGGCTTTTTCAGCCTGTTTTTGGTCGGGATACTGAATCAGGAGAAGAAAGGTTTTACCTTTTTCTCCGGGGGAAGGATAGGTGGCCAGAATCGCATTTGTTCGCGCTCCCAAATTGAGGATGTTTTCATGGGAAATGAAGTAGTGATGATTTAAAACCTGGTGAAGGTGGAAGTAGCGAATGGTTTCCTGAGAGAGTCCCTCTTCGGGCAGGAATTGAATCAGTTTTGGTTTTGAACCTTCCTTCTTAATATTCTTCGCTATGGTTTCGCCGATGGTTAGGATATCCTTCCTCGTGGAAGGGGTTTCTCTTTCGGCAAAGATATTGGCAAAATATTTCCCCTTCCAGAATCTCAGAAGCCCACCGCCGTAATCCGCCCCCTGGCCGATTCCAACCTCTTCCTCTTCTGTTTGGTAAGAGAAGATTCCAAAGGCATCTTCGGATGAACCCATATCGAAGAGTTCTACCAACAAGGGGGGATGACCAGCCTTCAGATAACGGCGGACCAGGAGAAGTTTAAAATCGTAAGAGCGATAAAGCTCGGCAGCGCCATCCATATAGCGGAAGGCTGCGTTGCGATCATAAAACTCATCCTTTCCGTCCGCTTTATAATCCCCCACTTTCAGGGGAAGCAGTCTCTTCATCTCTGTCTTCCTTCCATCCTTCTCTGCGGAAAGGACAGGAAATTCTGTCGTTACCAACACGACCCCAATCACGAGAAAGGAAAAAAGACAAACTCTCATCTTATTAGTCAGTCCCCAATTGTATAGACATTAAAGATAAATCCCTCCTTACCTCCCTTTATTAAAGGGAGGAATTACCCCTCTTTGGCAAAGAGGGGCGAGGGGAGATTTTCAGAAGAGTATGTTTTCTCAATTATGGACTCCTTAATAAATGGCTAACTTTTATTTTGACCCACCGGGCAGGATTTAAAACAATTAAAACAGAAATATTGGAATCCGATGAAGCCGGCCTGATAGAGACGCCAGAAGTTCACATCTTTAACCATCTTTTTCTGATCTTCGGTTGTGCTTTCAGCAAATTTAGACCAGAAGCGGATGGCGCTTCCAATCCCGTAGGGCTGGCTGTTTTTAATACATTTCATATCATCGGTTTTTCCTTCTTCATTAAGTGCACCTGCGGGGCATTTCTCAACACAGATATTGCAATCGGTGCAGAGTTTTTCAGTAACAGGAGGATCTGAATGTAAATCGAGATCAGTGATTACGGCTGTAAAAATCACTCTCGATCCCATCTTTGGGTGGATGACTAGATTGTGCCTGCCAAAGTTACCCAACCCCGCGGCAACGGCAGCATGGCGCAGAGAAAAATCCCCTATCGTGCCCTTGGTCTCAAGGCTCATGTATAAAGGATAAGACGGGGGAACAGTTATTGCTTTAGCCTTCAAATCCTTCTCTAAAAAGCGCGCCACTCTATAGTTGGTGGAGCGTGTAAATTCCATCTCGTCGAGTCGGCCCCCCATGGCAATCTGCATGTTTTCACTCTCGCAATTTGAAAGTGTCTTGTAAGCGAGGACAACCAGCGATTTTGCTCCAGGAAAGATGGACTCCAGATTCGGAGATTTCGGGCTCTTGTAGTCCTTAACCGAGGCTATTCCAACATCGTCCACACCCAAACCCAGAGCAAATTCCTTGATTTTCCCTTTCACAACGCACCTCCTTTGATGTGTTCGTTCATCGAAGGCCATTTGACAAGGCCCTCACGATACTCGATGTAGTCCCAGATCTCCTTCCGGTATCTCTTCACTTCAAAAAATCCCTTCTCCATGCTGGTCAGGTCAACCAACAGTTTACTTGCAATGGCCCAGTTTTTAGCGTTTTGACAGTTAAGGTCTTTATCCATCTTGATCACTATCCGGCTTTGTCTGACATTATATTAAAAAGCTTCGCACAAAGCAATTCAGCTTGTGTGAGAGAAAGGCCGTCAAAACGAGAGAGTCAATTTGTTCCAGAGATCCTGGATGGTTTGCCCCCAAGGTCTGTTTTCAATGCCGTCCATGATAAGGGAGATGACGAAAACAATGGCCAGAATGACCAGAAAGGCAAAAAGAACAATATCGTGATAGTGATAGAATTTCCCGACCCATTGGGCAGTTTGGTAAAAGACAGTGTTTTCGTAAGGCGAACCTTTCCTTTCCTTTGAATAATAGGGGGTATCGATTCCGGAGAAAAGAACGAGCAGCCTTAAGCCGAGATAGAGGAAAAAGACGAGGAGACCAGCGCCGATCCCGATCTGAGCCGGGAAGTTCAGGGTGAGAACAATAGCGTAGGTGAGCAGGCCGTAGAGAACACCTCCGATGACAGCCAGTGGAATTCGTATTGAAAGGGAATTGAAAAAGCTCAAAAACATTATTCACCTTTTAATTTCTTATATTTAACAAGGTTAGCCAGTGCTTTGGCAGCTCTTTCCGGAGTGGGATAGTTGGGGATGCCTGAATGTTCAAGACGGTTGATCTCCTCATCCCAGATCCCGTCGGGAGCAGAGATGCAGCAGATCACCGGCTTTTTTCTTTCCATCTGAAGCAAGGATTCTGCGAGGGTTCCAACAGCAGATCTGTTTGCCGAGGCAAACATGATGCATAAAATGATAGCATCTACTTTTCTGTCCTCCAGCACAGACTCAACGATTCCTCTGATGGCTTCGGAATCATACCAGGCAGGTCCCATATCCACCGGATTTGTCCGGATGGCAAGGGGCGGGAGGAGCGCCTCGATCTTCTTTTGCGTGTCTGGGGAGAAGGATGGAATGGATAACCCTTCCATCTCACAGACATCACAGGCCGCCATTCCTGGCCCGGCCTGGCCGGAGAGCACAGCCACCCTGTTTCCATCCGGAAGGAGAGAGAGGGTTAATGCCTTTGCCGTATCGAGGAGTTCTTCCGAACTTCTTACGGTGAGAATGCCTGCCTGTTTGAAGGCGGCCTCATAGATCTCATGTTTTCCTGCAAGGGAGCCGGTATGAAATTGCGAGGCTTTGTTCCCGGTTGAGGAACGCCCCACCTTATAAGCAATGATAGGTTTTCTTGAATTTCTTATTCTTGCCGCCTCGATCAATTTTTTCGGTTCATCAAGCCCTTCGAGGTACATGGCTATCACTTTCGTATCCGGGTCTTCCTCCAGATATTCCAGCATATCCCAGAAATCGACATTACAGCGGTTTCCCAGACCTACAATCTTGCTTAACCCGACCTGATTCTTCATTGAAAGAAAACCGATGAGATGGGACATCCCGCCACTCTGGCTTACGAAGCCGATTCCCCCTTTCTCAACTCTGGAAAACTCGGGTGTGAAAGAGGCATTTAAAGGAAGATGGAGATTGACAATGCCGAATGTATTCGGGCCGATGATTTTAATTCCGAACCGGTTTGCCAGTTCTGCGATCTCCTTCTGTAAAGACGCTCCCTTTCTATCTTCGATCTCTTTGAACCCCGCAGTGATGAGGATAATTCCTTTCACGCCCTTCTCGTTGCATTCCAGTATCGTTTTTGGCACCTGCCCAGCCGGAAGGACGATGATTGAGAGATCAACCCCATCTGGGATTTCCATCAGGGAAGGGTAGGTTTTAATCCCAAGGATTTCTCCCTTTCCCGGATTGACCGGGTAGATTCTGCCCGGATATTTTCCTTCCGTCAGACTTCTCATCACATGAGACCCTAATTTGCCAGGGTTGTCCGATGCGCCAATCACGGCTACAGACTGCGGGTTAAAGATTGCGTCCAGGGCTTCCCATTTTTTCTCCATAGAATTCCTTTCTTGACTCCTTTCCTTCTCCCCTCCGAGGGGAGAGGGAAAGGGTGAGGGGAGTCATACTTAATGATAGAATTAATTCAACGTATCTAACAATTTAAACCAATTATTGATCATGATCAAATAATTTTATAGAGATTTTACAAAGGTGGTGTTTGAGGTAGGGTGAGGTAGGGCTTGGATTGATAGACAATTTCAGGCTAACTCATGTTTGGCATCCGGATGGAAGTAGAATTTCATCGCTGATATTTCTTACGGATATTAGAGAAAACCTTTTTTCCGGGAACAAGCGCTACTTCGCCTTTGTCAATTTGGGCAATGCGCTTTTCAGCTTCTTCGGCCCACAGTCGGTCAATTTCCGGTTGTGTGGGAGAATTGAGACTGGTGAGCAGCTTCTCAACGAGGTTTACTCGGGCCTCGGCTGGGAGCGATAATGCCTCCTCGAACAGTTTTTTGGCAACAACAGGCATATTTATGTTCTCCATTTACCCCGTTAGAAAGCCCCAGTATTCCTGCCTGTCGGCAGACAGGTATGCTGGGGGGAATGATAGCAATAGAAAGCATCGGCTTATTATCGAAGGCAGGGTTAAAACCATGCCTTTTCTAACGGGGTTTACATCTATTCAAGCACATTTTATTAGAACAATCAAATCTTTGTCAGAGCAGAACGACTAAAATCAGCGGGGCACTATGGCGCATCCGCTGGATTGTCTTGTTAGGCAAGCTTCAAATGCCTTTGTGCATTAGCATCGATAATACGTTCTGAAATTCGTAAGGTATGATTGAATCGTCGGACATTTATCGGATCGCATTTCCGCAACAGATTTTCAAGCTCAGATGGGCTTTTTAGAGTAAAGAATTTCTTACTTGGAGAGAAATAAACCAATACGTATTTGTTACCTTGGAGAAGATTAACAATATTATTTAAGGTCCCTTTACTCTTGCCGTCCCAAACCATGAACCCATAATCAGCCTTGTCGCTCATTTCTTTATCTTTTGTTGCAAAATAATTAAAGTCTTTTTTGTTTCCGTTAGAAGCCACGGTTTTGTTCTGCCAGTTTCCTAGATTGTTTCGACAAGTACCACTCATGCAAAAGACGATAACGTTCTTATAGCCTTTCTCGGCCAAATATTTCTGCATAGCTTTGTCAGCGCCATTTGCATCACCAATGAGCACTTCAAAGCCTTTAGCAACTATATTATCAGCTCGTTCTTTAATCACGCGATTCAGATGGGTTAGTTTTCGAGAGCCTCCAAAAAACACCTTTGTCATCGTATACTCCGAGTCATAGTCAAGGTAAGTGCATATACATTTCTTACCCTACCCTCTTGCTGCAAGAGTCTTGAAACCGTATTCAGTGTCGCTCCGGAGCGATAGAGATCGTCGAATAGCAAGATACTATGTCCGGCGACGACCGGATTGCGAATTTCGAATGCATCCTTAAGTATACGCATTCGTTCTTCAAAATCAAATATGTTTTTGAGTTCCGGAGTATTTTTCACTTTGACAACAGTGTCTACACAGACGTCTATGCCAAGCGCCCTACCTATTCCGATAGCAATAGGAGGAACTGGCTGAAACTTACGCCCCTTTCGAGATGGAGGCACACAGACAATTAAGTCCACAGCCCAATTTATGGATTTGATGAATTGGCTTGCAGTAGTTATGATATCATCGAGCACGGAGTTATCCTTTCTATATTTCAGCCTGTATAGCAATTCGCCGATCTCACTACGTTTTGTATCAAATTGGGGATGTCCGTATTCGTCATCACCGATGTAATCGCTGATGAGAGTATGGAAATCCAATGCAAACCCTTCAGTCCAGCAACCGGTGATTCTTTTAGGATTGATCTCAACCAAATCTCCCTGCCTAACAATAATACACTAATACACTGCAATTTGTTATTTGTAAAAATCCTACCTGTTCACGTGCTTTTTGTCAATGAGAATTCAAGAATGTTAGCAATGCCTCACTCTCCCGTGGAAAGTTACCGGCGATCGGGCAGCATCCGATAGGCGGGACATTCTTGTCCCGCCTATCGACTCCGACTATCAATGGAATGAAATTCCCCTAATAAGTGAGGGGATACACAAAATGAAATTTTTACTATTGTCGTGATGTTTTTTTGAAGATATATTAACCCTAATGGAGATGAAATCTCGGAATTGTTCCTGGGTAATTCTCTTCTCTGTCCTGTTAATCTTGATAGGGTCGTTTAGGGCCTTCGGCGCTCCTCATCCGTGTTGTCCTGAAGAGCCCGAGCTTCTCTATCTCCTTACCCCCCAGCCTTCCCAGAAGTTTCACTACCTGGTTCGATATGAGACCTTTTTTTCGACCATCCTGGGAAAAGAAAAGGGGTTTTTCATCATCCTTCCGGATGATTTTTATCAGACCCATGAGGTCAAATACCCGGTCCTCTATCTTCTGCACGGTTATAATTTTCACCGGAGGGGATGGAGCTGGAAAGCACAGTCTCAAGAGGAGGCGAGGAAGATCCTGTGTGAGGTAAAAGAAGAAGAATATCACTGGCTCCTCCATGAAGACATTGCACTTATTGCCTATGCGATGATGGATTCAAAAAATCGAACCTATCGGGAGTTGCAAAGGTCTCTGGAGGATCGTTTTGATGAGCTTTCAAGACATGGAGGCCTTCTCAAAGAAGATTATACTCCGAAAGAGATCGCCCTATCCATCGTCTCCCATAACCTTCATCCGGGAGGGAATCCGGATGATCCCTTTCATCCCATACAAAAAATGATCATCGTTCTCCCGGACGGAGACAATGGATTCTATACGGATGAGAATGAGGGAAAAAATCTTTTTCCTGAAACAAAAGATCAGAGGGTTTGCGATGGTTTCAATTCAGAAGAATATCTGAATTATTCCCTCTTCCCTTTTCTAAGGATGAAACCGGGTGCACTGGGAAAATACGAATCCTATTTTCTTGAACTCCTGAGATATATTGATGCCCAATCCATATACCGGGAGAGACTTCTCCCCTTAAGAGGCATTGGTGGCATGTCGATGGGGGGATTGGGAGCAATGAAACTGGGGCTAAAATATCCACGCCTTTTCCAATCTATCAGCAGTCAGAGCGGCCTCCTCGACATTGAACTTCTTACAAATAAATGGATGCTCAAGATGGTCCTGCCGGAATTTTTAGAGGTCTTCGGACGCCTTGAGACACAGAAACTCCCTCCCGGTTCATCTCTTGATTTGAAACATATTCAATCGAACAATCCCGTGAGCTTGTTGAAGCAGAAGGGAATTGAAGGATTGCCCCACTCGATCTATTTCGATTACGGCAAAAAGGAGGGGTATTCCTGGATTACGGAAGGAAATCAAAGTTTTGAGAAAGCATTAAATGAGGGAAGCCATCAGATACCTGCACAGCCCTTCAATGGGAATTCCGAACACAACTATCAATTCTGGCGCAGCCGCTCAGGCAATATACTCCAGCACCACTCCGATGTCTTTCAGAGGATATTTTCCACTAAACCTCAACCTCAGCCTCAACCTTAACGTTTATTGTTCCAAAAGCAGGCGGCTTAGCTTTTCCCTATCGATTCCCAAACGTTCCCATGCCTCTATGTAAATGGGTCTGCCCTTCTCATCATAAGGGTCCACGAGCTCCTTTCTTAAAAAGAAGGGAGAATTCCTGATATGGCAGTCTTTGCATCCCCTTGCGCCAATGGTCAGGGAACCGGACCGGACATTGTGGTTGAGTGAAAAATCAATTGAGCGGGCCTGGTCATGCTCAATTTTTTCAACCCCTTCTTTCTTATCCAGCTGGTAGAGAAGTCCTCCTTTGATTAAAACGGGTATGTTTGCAATGGGATTTCCAAAGCGATCTTTACTTCTCAATGCGATCAGAAAGGATTTGATCTCATCGAGGGAGTTGACCTCGGGAATTCCATCTGCATCATCGTCTTTGATGAGAGGAGGTTTTTTCAATTCCCTGATCTTCCAGAGCGGAATGGGTCTGACCACGTTCGTATTCTCGTCCAGATCTCCCCAGTAGATGGCAAGGGCAGGTTTAACAGGAATGATTTTCCCCTTGAATTCTCTGAGGGCAGGATACCAGACTTCCGGTCTCAGCCCGGCAGGGGATGGAAATTTTGATGTCTCATGGATCCGGGCATCTCCGCTTGTATGATCATACACGAGCTCTGCCGGCACGGACCGGTAGGGAAGATGGCAGGTCTGACAGGCGATTCTCCTCATATGCCTGGGAGAGAACGGATGCCTATATCTCGGCGCCCTCCTGTCTTTTCTTTTGTAATGGCAGTCCTCACAGGAGTTCATGGTATGGTCGAGGTCATCCCTGACCGTTTGTTGAAGCGAATTCCCTTTAGCAAAGTTATGTTCCTTGTCTCCAGGATGGCATGAGACACAATCCATGCCTTTGGCTTTGTGAATATCCGTTTCCAGACTCCAGTCATAGCCCCTTTTTCTTTCACCGTAGAGGGCGTGGCAGGACCAGCAATTTTCATCAGAGGGTCGTCTGACGATCTGTAGATGGAGATTCTCAAAATCAGCCACCTCTTTTTTGGTGTAATCGATATTCACCAGATCGGCTTTTAAACTCCCGGTTTCATCCTGAGAGAATTTGACAGTTGCCCACCCCGCTCCCACAGACGGTCCATATTTTAAAAATCTTCCTCTTAACGCTGCCCCGCGTTCTTTCCATTGGTACCCTTTGAGGTGGCAGATGAGGCAGTCCGCCTCGCTCACACCACTGCGGTCCCAGGGAGCTCCGTATTTCTCGTTGCCCGCGCTGAAGGAGGTATAATCTCCATCGAATATCGGATCATCTCCGGAAAGTTCATAACCAATTTTTTTTGTTTCCTCATTGTAGTAGAGATTTCCTTTACGGTCGAACTCTCCCCATCCTCCTCCAGGATGGCAAGCTCCACAGTTCTGGACAAAGAAAAAAGAGGATTTATCCATCTCCGAGAAATTCCGGTTTACTTTTCGAGTCAACTGACTCGAATCCGTGGAGACAGAGGAATGTTTTCCAAATAACCCTGATGAGAGGTTCCAGGGGCGCTTGGGGTCGTAAGCATCGCTGGCGACGATCTTCCCGACCCCATCGGTTCGCCCCTGCTGGAAGTGATAGCCATTCGTGATGCGGTTGTAATCATGGCAGGCCCCACAGGTCTTTTTGGGGCTGTATGGGAGATTGCTCTCCGGGGTGAGGGGATTGCCATCGAAACCCCTCAAAACGATCTTCTCATGTGGCGGTGCCTGGGAAGGTGTTGAGGGGGTGTAAAGGAATAGTAAAGCAAGGATTGCTAACACCAAGACAATTAAAGGTCCAAATCTCTTCCGATGAAACGTCCAAGGCATGGAACTCTCCAATGACATCATATGGATGATAGGTCTTCATTAGTATATTCTGAACGGAAGTTTTGGACAAGAGATTATTTCTGGTTTTTTCTTTAAATCTTCTGCTATTATTTTCAAGCCCAATTGTTTCAATCGTTCAGGGGTGGGAATCCCATTTTGATCGTAACCCAAAGCGTCATAATATTCATTCAGGAGGGTATCCATATTTCGGATCATCTCTCCCGTTGCTACACCGGCATTGAGGAGGGGTTCTGTGAACATTCTTTGAGGTAAAGTATCATCTTTTCGGTCAAATCCCTCCCTCACATTGAAGCATCTTTCCAGACAGATAATCCGTTCTCCCACCATTTCAATATAGGCTGGGTCTCGAAAATCATCATAGCCCGCCCCGAAAGAGAGCAAATCGCCCAAAAGGGAATGGGTGAGGCCCGAGTTTCCAAATGCGCAGACGATGACCACCTCTTCGGCAGCCTGCTGTTTTTGGACGAGGGCGACAATATCGCCCTTTCCTTCCTCAGTAAAGCGATCCACAGGTCTCGGGTCCGATGTTCCGTAAATTTCCTGTCTCGGCCTTCCATACATATGGCTTCCCCCAATATTGGAAGTGGCATAACTGAGGCCATAGCCTTTGATGGACCGGGGTTCATAGGCAGGAAGTTCAAGCCCTTTGGAATGCATGGCATAACGTTCTGCTCCCCGACCCATCTGCTCGGCGGCCCTCCTCACCCCTTCACCTAAAAGCCTTCCTAAACCCTCTCTCCGTCCGATTTTCTCCACCAAACTGAGGATCGTTTGAGTGTTGCCCCAACGGAGATCGAGGCCATCGCTTTCATTTTCGGAAATAATTCCTTTCTCAAAAAGTTCCATGGCAAATCCGATAGCATTACCAGTACTGATTGTGTCAAGCCCCAGGTGATCGCAGAGGCTGTCTGCCATTACAATTGTTGCGAGATCGTTATTACCTACCTGCCCTCCAAAAGCCCAGAGGGTTTCATATTCGGGACCTTCACTGTAAGTTCCTTTTAAAACACCTTCCTTAACTTCATGAACCTGTCCACAACGGGTCATGCAGCTATAGCATCCAAAATTTTTTAACTTGATCTTTGCAAATTCCTCCGGAAATAATTTCTCAATGCCTTCCATCCGGCCCGCCTGAAAATTTCGTGTGGGGTAACAGCCCAAATGATCTGCTAACTCTACCAAAAGGGTTGTTCCATAATCGGTCATCCGGACCCTTCTCGGGTGGGTTTTCAGAATGGAGATCTGTTTTTCAACCGCTTCTTTAAAAGCTTCGGGATACACCGAATTTACTTTCCCTTTGGCTTGGATCGCAATGGCCTTCAACTTTTTCGATCCCATCACTGTCCCCATGCCACATCGAGAAGCAGTCCTGCGGCCATGGGTGATTGTGGCAAACCGGACTAATCTTTCCCCTGCAGGCCCAATACAGGCAGACTGAGTGGCTGGACCATGAATTTCTACGATTCTTCTTTGTGTTTCTTGAGTATCAAGGCCCCATAGCTCAGAGGCGTCGAAGAAGCGGACACCGCTTTCATCTATAAAGAGATAAACGGGGTGTTCAGACGCCCCTTCTACTAAAAGGAAGTCAACGCCTGCAAACTTGATCTGTGCTCCAAAATTTCCTCCTCCCACTGCCCTGCCAACACATCCGGTAGAAGGGCTTTTCCCCATGACGATATATCTGGAGAATCCCTGTGCCGTTGTCCCACCCAGGATGCCTGTTAAAAAGAGGAGTTTATTTTCCGGGCCCAAGGGATCGATCCCAGGTTTTATTTCATCATAAAGGTATTGAATTCCAAAACCCCGCCCCCCTACCCAGTCTTTTTTCACATTCTCTGGAATGAGTTCGGTCTGAAAAGATTTTTTTGTCAAATTGATTCGGAGAAACCGACCTGCGTAAGTGGACGTCATAGCCTTCCTTCCGGTTTTACAGGAACTGTTTCCATTTCTTGCTTTTTCTCAGGAGGATCTCCTCTCTCGCCATTTTCTTGGCCATTGGAGTGAAAAACCATTGATTTATCGTTCCTTCCAGAAAGGAAAGATAAGTGGAATGTGGAATATGGAACCGCTTCGAATCAATGGCCACCCCTCTATGGGAGTAACGAAAAAGTTTATCCGCATCCTTAATAATCCGGTCGCTTTTGGAGATAGGTTTTTTTCTCGAATCGTGCCCGCGGATGATCCGGCGGATCTCTTTCACCATGTCAGAAGGGTAATGCAGATCATTCAAAATCTTTCCGGCTATCTTTGCCCCTTCGACTTCATGAACTTTTGTTAATTTAGGATTGGTTGGGTTCGGGCCAAAGGCGGTCAGATGGAGATGTTCCGGAACGCACTTCCAGCCGACATCGTGGAGGAGGATGGCGGGGATGACGACGGCTTCATCCCCTTTTTCCTCGTTTAAGAGTTTTAATGCATAACGGTATGCGATTTGAGTGTGGATGAGGTTTTTTCGGGTCCGAAGGAAAGGTTTGGCCAACTCATAAATCTTTTGATAAATAGGCTTAATTTCCCCAATCGTTTTTTGGAATGAATCCATTTTTCAAAGGAGTTTCGTCATCTCTTCAATCATAAAGGGGAGTTCGACGCGTCCGGTTGGAGCGAGGATGCGACTACTGTAGTCAGTCACATAGGTAGATGTCAATAGGTTCGTGATCCGCCTATATTCATGGCTTTCCATGGCCTTTGCGATCTCTACCAGGCTGTCCGCTGTGCCTTCGGCGACAATGGATGGTCCATGGCCAATCACCACGCGCCATCCCCCTGTCATTTTTATGCCCAGCTTTTCCATGGTGGGAAGATGATCGTCAAGAACAAACTCCGTATACTCCTTTTCCTTTCCAGGAATGATGTTAAAATATTGGTTAAATTTCCATACCCTTAATTGAATATTGTATTTCTCTATCTTCACCCTACCGGTAGGTTTCAGGATTCTGCTAAAATAGTTAGAGACATATTGTTGGATCTGTGCCGTGATCTGCTCATACTCTTCTGTTTCCAGAGCCTTTTGAAGTTTTTGTAATGAATCCACCGCCCCCACAGCGATAATCCTGGGGCCTTCCCCGACCACCACATGGAATCCTCCCACCATATTGATGCCGATCTTTTTCATAGTAGGGAGATGACGATTGATGACAAATTGTGTGTATTCCTCCACCCTCCCCGGGATGATATCCCAGTGTTGATTAAATAGGAAGATCATCTTTCCCTCCGTGCGGACTAAAAGATGCGAAGGATGATGGGTTCCGAGCTGGCGGTGACCTCATAGGATTTGAGCACCGGTTCTCTGTCGTACATATCTTTAAACTTTGCCACTAACCTTTCGTAATCTCCACTCCTCTCATAGGCCTCAATATCTGCCTTCGTATCCCAGGCTGTCACGGAAAATCCTTCGTCCTTATTTTCTAAAGATTCAAGGAGATGGACAAACCGAATTCCCTTATGACCTTTGTGGGCAGCGATGACCTCCTTATTGTAGAGCTCCCGAAGCTCTCCCATTTTCCCTGGTTTTAGTTTAATAAAAGTCATGCGGATATACATTTCCTTGCCTCCTTATCTTCTTTGAATCAAGCTATTTGAACAGACGGGTCATGAGGTCTATGAGGTAATCAGCGTCACTCTCCTTTTTCTTAACAGACTTGGCTGGTCTTGCCTGAACGAAAAAGAGATTTTCCGGGAACGGGAGATCGAGGTCTATGACATATTCGATATCTTGTGGCACTCCATAATGGGTCTCTATCTGCTTCGATATTCTCACGATCTCCTTGATCTCTTCATCCGTAAGAGAGGATAGCTTCTTCTTCTCCTCTGGTATATCAACGATGGTTGTTCCTTTATGATTGTATACCACCATCTTTGTCTTTTCGGCGACGGCTCTCTCTATTTCAAGGGTGTCCTTATCCACGATGAAACTATCGGGAGTGATCTCGCCGCCGACCACACTCTCCCCCAATCCCCAGTTTCCCTCGATGATGATCTTCGAAGTATCTCCAGTTGTGGGGATGACTGTCAAGATGATGCCGGCGCACTTGGCGTTCACCATTTTCAAAATCGCTACCCCAATGGGAGCCCAGTCGATGGAAAGCCCCTGCTGAAACCGAAAGGCAATGGCACGCGCGGTGAAAGCGCTTCCCCAAACTTGAATGACCTTCTTAATCACATCTTGAGGGCCCCGGACATTCAGGTATGTTTCCATCTGCCCGGGCATGCTCACCGCGCCGCTCGAACGGACAGCGACAGGAATATCACTCTTCTGGAGCCGCACACACAACTTTCTATAATGAGAGATCAACTCTTCCTGCATCTTTAGAGGCATCTCTTTCCTTTCAATGATGCCCCGAATCACCTTACTCGCCTCCTGCTCTTGGGTGACATTCTTAATCTCCCCCAATTCCTGCTTAACGTATCTCTTAATCTCTTCTCCGGCTCCGGTCTCCTCCATAAATCTTCTGTAACCATCCACAGAGATGGCGAAACCAGGAGGAACACTCAAGCCGATCTTGGTTAATTCTCCCAGATTGGCGCATTTCTTTCCAACCAGGTCATTGGCCTCTTTTCCCAACTCATCAAACCCAAAAATCCATTTTTCCGCCACCGGCCCACCCTCGGGGTGGAGGAGGAATACCTCCTCCACCAGAATCTTCTATTTGTCTAAGATATAAACGGCTCCCATGTTGGCATCCACACGAATCCTTTGTCCTGACTTAATCATTTGCGAACCCGTGAATACATTCATGACGACAGGGATGCCATACTCTCTCCCGACGATGGCAGCGTGGGAAAGACTTGCCCCTCTATCCACAACGACTCCGCTGATCAAACCAAAGACGGGTGTCCAGGCGGGAGAGGTAGTTGCAGAGACGAGAATATCCCCCTTCTGGATTTGAGTGAGATCTTCATCTTTGAAGACAACTCTTGCTATTCCTTCCGCCACTCCCGGAGACCCGCATGTTCCGTAGAGATCGGCATTTAATTCTGTCTTAACAGCCGGCATACTTCCCACAACGACTTTGAGGGCTATCGGGTCCATGGATTGAACTAAACCTCCTACAGCCTGCTCTAAGGTAAATCCTTCTTTCATAATGGCAGGGGGATTGCCCTGCCGACACCACTGCTCCCATTCTTTCTTTCTGCGTTCAACCAGAGGCTTCAGGTTGAATTTGTCAGGGTTTATTCCTGCTTTTCGCACTTCATCAGGGATAAGGAAGAAGATATCCTCAGGATGATGAATGGCTCCTAACTTGGCAAATCGCATGCCCAACCCCATACAAGATCTCCTTATCAAGGCATGGGTGTAAAGATCGAGATAATGATTATGTTCCTCACTGAAAAGGCTGCAATTTTGGGCCACTTTCATCAACATGGAGAACCAACCCCTCTGCTCTGGTGCGATCTTTGCCAGGACCTCCTTTTCAGCCTCTTTCCTCTCTCGTTCGTTTTTCTTTCGATCTTCGTCTAAGTCAAAACCCCCGCCCTTTTTCAAAAAAATCTTTATCGTTTCGAAACCGGGTGCTGGGTCTTCCTTCCAGGTCGGGACATTAATTTCAGCCATTCTCTCCATCCGCCATCCGGCATCCTTATCGAGGAATTCATTGAACTCCCTAAGGAACTGTTTCCCTTTATCACTCCCCTCCAGTTTGGCCTTCAGGTCTTTTGAAGGGGTCTCCGCAAAAAGACCTTGAAGCCCCATATCCTTTACCTTCACGGAAAACTCCCAGAGCTTTCTGTCCACACGGAAGCTTTCATTGTCAAACCCGCTTACCAACTTATGGAAAGTCGGATGGGTATCGTCAATATTCAGCATCTGTTTGCAAAGTTGTTCGAAGAGGACATAAGGGGTGTAAGTTCCATACATCATGTGCATGTGAATCTCCCACATCCTCCGGCAGGTATCAATCGTTTCTTCAAAATTCTCAAGGAGTTGGAGATTGGTGGCGGCGTCGAGGTCGAGGGTTTTCAAATGATCATATCTTTTTAGCATTTCTTTTACATACCCACCCCAGAGTCCATCATAATTTTCGACAAAGGGTCTGATGGCCTCCCGAAACTTTTTTTCCCTTTCCGCTTTCTCCTTGTCAGAATCGACCAAAAGAAGACATAGGTAACCCCCTCCATCTTTAAATCGCCAATCCCATCCTTTGACTGTAGGGAGGGACAGGGTTTCCGCGCCATACTGCATCCCATGCCTGCAGAAGTTTATCCAAAACCATCCAAACATGGGGGTCCATGGCGGTATAGAGTGAGTGCCATCAAGAAACCAAGCGGGTGATTGATTTAAATCTTCTTCCTCCATAAATTCAAGGCCAGGAACAACGTCATAAAGTTTCATTCTCCCACCTCCTTATAATAAGGACTACGTTAAAAAGATTTTCAGATGCCCCCCTCCTCCATTCGCACTGTCTAAGGTCATCATCGCATAATAATCCCTCCCTCCATCAATCAAAGGTTATTTCTTTCCCTTCGAGAGAGTCTACCATCCAACAAGGTTCCTCTCCCTGCTCCCTGCACACAAGATCCTTAATGATCGGATCAAATAAAGATTCTTTATTAAATCAGGTCTTCTGTTAGAAGTTGCTTCTGCCAAGTCCGAATCCTGCATGGAAATGGATTCAGTGCATTGCTCTCCCACCATCTACCAGGAGGGTTTGACCCGTGATGAAATCGCTTTCGTCTGAGGCGAAGAAAATGACGGCTCCAATGAGATCGCCTGGTTGTTCCAGACGTTTTAAAGGGGTTCGGCTGACATCGTATTGGGTAACATCGGCAATCGTCCGGCTTGCTTCCGTATCCGTAAATCCAGGAGCGATGGAATTGATATTAATGTGATAAGGCCCCAATTCAATGGCAAGGGCTCGGGTCAAACCGATCACCCCACCCTTTGAGGCAACATAGTGAATAAAGCCATGAGAGCCTGTAAAAAAGGTTTCAGAGGAGAGGTTGATAATTTTCCCCTTTCCTTGTTTCTTCATATAAGGAAAGACAGCCCGGGCGCAGAGCCAGACGCCTTTGAGGTTGACGGCCATCACCTGATCCCATTCTTTGGGGTCAATGTCGGTGAATGGTTTTCTGGCTAATCCGTAATAGATGGCCGCACAATTGACCAGGAGGTCAATCCTGCCAAAAGCGTTGAAGGTTTCTTCGGCGAGCCTAAGGGTGTCTGTTTCACTGGTGACATCGGCCTTGAAATCCCTGGCTATCCCGCCTGAGTTTCCAATCTCTTCAAGGGTTTTTTCTAAACCAATAATATCGGTAGCCATGACCTTAGCCCCTTCTTTTGCCAAAGCAATGGCGAAAGTCTGCCCAAGGCCTCGTGCAGCCCCTGTGACAATGGCCACCTTATCTTTGAGCCTCATCTCTCCTCCCCACTTTCAAACAAATGGATGAAATAACTTTTTAAATCCGAATGGTTCATTTTGGAATAATGGAATGGTGGAATGATGGAATAATGTGAAAAAACCAAAATATTTTTTGCCAACCCAGTATTCCAATATTCCATTGTTCCATCTTTCCAAGCTACCAGGGCCTTCCCTTTTTCTCCCAGATCTTTTCCAATCCAACGTCTTCTGCGATGACCTTGAAACAGTTATAACTGGAGCCTCGGGCAATCCCGCCTCCGGAGTGCATATTGGAAGAACAGATATACATATTCTTGAGGAAGGGGAGACGATAGCTCGAGAGGTCGGGAATGGGTCTGAATCGATCATTCTGTGAAGCGATCATTGCCCCTTCGACCCAACCGCCATCGAGCATATCTATATTGCGCATCACCGTATCATAGGGTGTCGTGATGAAGGCATCAATCACATTCTCCCGGGTCATGTTTGGAGCGTAGATCTGCCATTGTTTTAGCATCAAGTCCTCCACGTCTTTCTTCATCTTGAGCCATTGTCTTTCTGAAAAGAGGTGTAAAGGTGGGGCAAATTCTTCGACTAAGATGGTATGTTTCCCATCGGGGGCACGGGTCTTGTCCCAAATGGAGTCTGGGGCAGCAAGCATATACCACTTTTCGGGAAATCCTTTTGTAAAGATATCCGCCTGGTATTTCCAGGAGAGGTATTCAGGGTCTTTGTCTCCCATGTAAAGCCGGGGCTGAGCGCCTATATCCGGGTTGAAAGAGGTGGCTCTATATTTGGGAAGCTCGTGCATAGCCATATTCCCCCAGTAGATCTGGCCACGGTCATAACGAATATTTCGTATGCGCCGGGCTACCTTTGGCGTGACATAATTTTCGCCCAGAAGCCTGAAGATGGTCTGGGGCATTCCTAAATCGCTGACCACTAACTGTTTCGCCTCGACCTCCATCCCGCTCGAAAGTTTGACCCCTTTGGCCATTCCATTCTCAACGAGAACTTTATCCACTTCGGTCTCCACACAAAATTCCCCTCCCATCGCGCTGAAGGCTCTCTGGAGGGCATGGGTGATAGTGTGGGTTCCACCGATGACGATGGAGGCGGATTCGAAAGAGAGGGTCAGGCCGATGACATGGACAAAGACATAGAGTCCGATCACATCGCCGGGGAAGCAGCCCGTGGAGGTCTCAATAGCCCTCATGAAGAGGCACTGAAGCTCGGGGCTTTCAAAAAGGTCTTTGGCAATCTGAGCTCCTGTCATGAATTGATAAACGGGATCAATTCCATCCACAGGATCGTCGCAGAGCCTTTCAAGGGCATTCTTGACACCCCAGGGCGTGGGAGGACTGTAACGATATTCCCGGAAGGCAGCCCTCCACTTTCTCTGATATTTTCCGAGGAGATCGAGATAAGTCTCTGCATCCGTTTTGGAGAAACGAGCAATCTCGTTGTAAGTCTTCTTCACATTTTCATTTGAAAATTCTTCTTTTCCTGTTAAAGGATCGACGACTCGCCAAGCTGAATATCCGATGTAACAAGTTCCGTCCGGATAGACCATTCCTTCATTCTGGTCTGGAAAGACGTACTTAAGACCATATTCCCTCAGGTTGAAATCGGTATAGGCGGGATGGGTCCAGAACCGTGTGAAATGGGCGCAGGTATTCTGGAGAAACCCTGGCAGGGGAAGCTCTTCGCCACAGGCGCCCCCTCCCAATTCATGTTGACGTTCATACATCACTGTCTTCAGCCCTGCATGTTGTAAGTAGCAGGCGATGATCGTCCCGTGGTGTCCTCCCCCAATGACAATCGCATCATAACTGGTATCTGGCATGGGATTTCCTCCTTTTCTATTTCTTCATCATTAGCAAAATGGCGTAATAGAGGATGGAGGGTTTTAAGAGGAGCTTTATGAAGTTCCTCAGGTCTGCTCCTTCCAGGGTAGCAGTGATCACCCAGTGGATGGGTTCTGTAGACTCGATTTTCAATTTCAGGGTATCCCCTCCGTCCGTGTCTTTGAAAAGTTGAGTAAAGTCCGCAACCATGGTGGTCTGACCCAAACCTGTTGAATTAACTTTCATGTCGGACCTCCTATAAAAGACCTTTTTCTTTTGCCTGGGTGACGATCTCAGGTTCTTTCCACCATCTTTGAATCCCGAGATCCTCTGCAATCCGGTTGGCCGCATTGTATCCTGGGCCGTAGGTGACTAACCCGCCTGGAAACGTACAGGCCCCGCAGAGGTAGAGGTTTTTAATCGGCGTGGCATATTGAGAACATAATTCGTTAGGTCTTAAGAATCCCATCTGAAGGGGGAGGTAACCCCCTTGCTTGATCGAACCTTCCACCATATCGGAAAACTTGTTTTCGATATCAAGAGGAGAAGCGATATAAGGCCACAGGATGTTTTCCTCGGTCATATTAGGTGCATATTTTCTGAGAATTTCGAGATTTTCCCGTGCATGATCATGACGAATCTTATACCATTTTTCAGGACCGCCGTTTTTCAGATAGTAAGGGGCATGTTCTGAGATCAACCCAATATGTCTTCCCGGGGGCGCTTCGGAAGGGTCGAAAAGGGTTGGAAAGCAGCAGTTGAATCCGGAGGGTTTCAATTCACCGTTTTTCAGGGCCTTAAAGTGTTCGATCAGATTCTCTTCTGTCTCGAATCCGACGACATAGATGAAGGCCTTAGCAAGGTCAGGATTTGAGGAGGCGGCGCTAAACTGGGGCGGGTTGAAAAGGGCGAGATGGATGTCAAAGAGGGACCATTTCTCCCATTTCCAGTCTTTTGTCCGTGTGACAAGATCCTTTGGAAGATCTTTCTCGCCGATATATTTGAGAAAAGTCTGATGGTGATCAATGCTCGAAGCAACAAATTTCGTAGCCTCATAGACTGTCCCATCTTCCAGTTCCACTCCTTTGGCAGCCCCATTCTCCATAATGATTCTCTTAATGATCTGGCTTCCGAGTATCCTCCCTCCATGCCTGTAAAAGAATTTCGACATCAGATTGGCCATATGATGCGACCCCCCCACACAGAGGCGATAGTTGGAGGCTCGATTGATCATGAGGGGAACCAGATAACCAAGCCCCTCAAGGTCATAATCCAATCCCCACATACAGGTAGCGTAGAGCATCAATGTACGGATCCTATCGTTTTCAAAAATGCCATGAATGATGTCAATCGGTTTCTTTTCGGAAAGGGCGCTGATTTCCTGGCCCAATGGACTGGAATGGAGTTTGACCACCTGTTCGAAGGCTGGCTTGGCCATCACATAGGTAGCCGGAGCGAGGAAGGCATCGGTATACCGCTTGAAACGCTCATAAGTCTCCCGATAAGCCTCAGCGTCTTTTTTGGAAAACTGAGCAAAGGAGGCGCAAGTTCTCTCCACATCCGAATAGATGCAGAGGCTTTTTCCATCAAGGAAAGGCATGACCATAACCATATCAGGGTGGATATATTTCAAATCATAGGTTTTATCCAATTCGAGGTCAGGGAAGACCGGTGCATAGTCCACCATGGGATGGTAGATGGCATGGGTGTTGTGGATGAAGCCCGGGATAGTGATCATCTCGGAACAGAGTCCTCCTCCCATTTCGTATCTCTTCTCGAGGATCAGAATCTTGAGTCCTGCTTTGGCCAGGTAGCAACCTAAAGTGAGTCCATTCGGCCCACCACCAATGATAATGCCGTCATATCGGGGCATGGTTCTTTCTCCTTTCCATAATTAATTGTTTTTGAAATTTGTACCTGACTTTCGCCAGTTTATGAAAAATACATTGTCATTACAGTAGGATATATCCTGCGAGTTGTCATACCTAATCTTAACCGGGGTCTATGTATTTA
>Ga0208733_100074_pt1 | contig 51494 bp, 49 predicted proteins | sample SubbioR11Jul_8B1_FD_184816 | JGI IMG/M metagenome (GOLD analysis project Ga0208733, IMG submission 184816) | Serpentinite rock and fluid subsurface biosphere microbial communities from McLaughlin Reserve, California, USA - CR11Jul_8B1 (SPAdes) | ecosystem: Environmental > Terrestrial > Deep... | reverse complement strand
CTAGAGCAATGGCATGGGCCATGTGAGCTGCTCAGAACGGTTCCATAGCCCAGCACAGCCTCGTCAAACAGGCCGCTGACGGCTTCGTAGTCCTCAGCCGCAATCAAATCCTGCCGTTCACTGGGGAAATCTCAGCCTGTCCACGATTTGCTGCCAAGAGACCAAGTGGCCAGTAGGTAAAAGGCCTAGAGCCACAAGGGTCTGGCCACGGTTTCGTGTCCCTGTTCGCGCTGGTATAAATATAATAGCTCCGATAGAAGCATTTACGCGGCCTAAACATCCCTCAGGAGGATTTAAAATCGACACACCGTTGCCCCTTCCGGTCCAGCGTGCCATGCACAAGCTCGGTGCCGACATCTCGCTGGCGCGTCGGCGGCGCCACTTCACGCAGGCGTCGTTGGCCGAGCGCATGGGCGCCTCCCTGAGCACCGTGCGCCGCATCGAAAAAGGCGATGCGCGCGTGCCCATCCACTTTATCGCCCGGGCGTTGCACGTTTTTGGCGAAATCCAGGCGCTCGAGAACCTGCTCGATAGCGCCCACGACGACATCGGCCTGACGCTGATGGACGCGCGCCTGCCCAAGCGCGTGCGCACCAAGGCCGGCACCTCGGGGGCGCTCTGATGGCCGCTGCAACGCCGCTGCGCCAACAGGTGCAACTGTGCTTGGGCAAGGCGGGGCTGGCCGTCGGGGCGCTGGTGTATGTGCGCCAAGGGCGGCGCGAGTACAGCGCGGTCGCCTACGCCGAAAGCTGGCTGGCCAGCCCGGCAGGCTTCAATGTGTCGGCCGATCTGCAACTGCTGGCTGGCTACCAGACACACAAAGCCCCTTCGGCGCACGATTCGGTGTTTCACGGTGCAATCGCCGATACCGTGCCCGATGCCTGGGGCCGGCGCGTGATCGCGCGCGCGCACGCCAAGCGCCGCCAGCTCGACCCGCATCTGCCGGCCCTGACCGAACTGGACTACCTGCTGGCTGTGGACGACTTTAGCCGCGTGGGTGCGCTGCGCCTGCGCCACGCCGACGGCAATTGGCAGGGCAGCGCCCAAGCTGGGCGACGCAGCACGCCACCACTGATCGAACTGGAACGCGTGTTTGCAGCCAGCCGCGCAGTGGAGCGCGGCCTCGAGACCGCCGAAGACCTGCGCTACCTGCAGGGCAAGGGCACCTCGCTGGGCGGTATGCGGCCCAAATGCACGCTGCTGGACGCAGACGGCAAACTGGCCATCGGCAAGTTCCCGAGCGTGTGCGATGCGCGCAGCGTTAGCCGTGGCGAAGTGCTGGCCCTGAAGCTGGCGGCGTGGGCCGGAATCGACGCCGCCCCAGCGCGCTTGGTGTGCTTGGGGCCAAGGGGGAGCGACGTGCCGGTGGCCGTGATCCAGCGCTTCGACCGCGACGCGGCCGGCGGCCGCATCCCCTACCAGTCTGCGGCATCGCTGTTGCAAGCCCAACGCGAGCACGATCGCAGCTACACCGAGATCGCCGACGCGATCCGCACCCACGGCCAAGCCCCAATCCCAGACCTTCAGCAACTCTGGCGCCGGTTGGTGTTCAACCTGCTGATCACCAACGTGGACGACCATCTGCGCAACCACGGGTTCTTGCACGTGGCGCATGGCCAGTGGCGCCTCGCCCCCGCCTTTGACCTCAACCCCTTCCCCGACAAGGAGCGCGAGTCCAAAACTTGGTTGTCCGAGCAGGATGGCCCGATCACCGACGTGCGCCAGTTGCTGGCCCGCTCATCAAGCTTCGCCCTCAAGTCGCAACAGGCCTTGGCCGTGCTGGCCGAAGTGGTGGCCGCCGTGCGGCGCTGGCGTCAGCTGGCGCTTGGTGCAGAGGTGGGGTTGGCTGCGGCAGAACTGGACGACTTCGCCCCGGCCTTTGAGCACGAGCAAATGGACGCAGCCGCGGCGTTGCTGGGGCGGTAGCAAAAACCGGTACACGTCAAGCAACTTGTCGCTTCATCAAGCAGCCAAGTCCCCCCACACCCCCCTAGCGCGCCATCTGCCCCTGCGCCCGCAGCGCGCGCAGCATCTGCGCCGGGGTGCCGTTGGGGGCGGCGCCGTCGCACAGGCCGGCGCGGGCCAGGGCCCAGGCGGGGCGGCCGGCGGCGTGGTCGCGCCAGTCTTGCCAGCGGGTTTGGCCGGCGCTGAGCCATTGGCCGGCATCGGAATTGAAGGGGTTGCTCAGCGGCAGCTGCGCCGGCGACCAGCGCGCGTAGGTGCGCGACTCGTTGCTGCGGCAGCGCAGGCCTTGGTGCATCACGTTCACGGCGCCGCTGGCGCTTTGGGCCACCAGCACGAAGCGAATCACGCCATCGGCACCCAGTTGCAGCGTATCGGGCACGAGCGCAAAGCGCAGCGGCGAATCCACGCCCACCTCGAAGGGCACCAGGCCTTGGGTGCTGAAGGCCGGCGGGGCCGGGACGGGCCCTTCCTGCCACTGCTCGCCTTCGGTCAAAAACAGGGACTGCGCGGCGGTGGGTGCCACGGCAGCAAACAAGGCCGCTGCCAGCGCCAGGGCGCCGAGCTGGCGTGCAACAGGGGTTGAGGGGCGCAGTTTGATCATGGGGGGGTGGGGCGAGCGGGCATGGCAGGCGCAACAGGCGTTTGCACCGTGGTGTCAAACTGGGGGTTGGGCTCGAAGGTGGCGCCTGGGGGCAGTTCCATGTGCGCGGGCATATTCACGGGCATGTGCACGGGCATTGGGTGCGAGGCCGCGCCGGCACCGCTGCCCGTGCCCGATGGGGAGGCGCCAAGCCGGCCCACACTGGCCAGGCTGGGGCGCGGGTGCAGCAAACCCCGCCCACTGCGGTGGCGGGTGTCGGCGGGCAGGTGGCGTGCCAGTTCGGTGAGCGCCATTTCATAGACGCCGCGCTTGAACTCGACCACCACGTCTAGGGGCACCCAGTAGTCGTGCCAGCGCCAAGCGTCGAACTCGGGGTGCGCGGTGGCGCGCAGGTTGAGCAGCCAGTCGCCGCCGAGCAGGCGCAGCAGGTACCAGATCTGTTTCTGGCCCTTGTAGTGGCCGCGTGCATCGCGGCGGATGTAGCGGTCCGGCACTTCGTAGCGCAACCAGTCTCGCGTGCGGGCCACGACGCTCACGTGTTCGGGCTTGAGCCCGACTTCTTCGTGCAGTTCGCGGTACATGGCTTGCTCGGGGGATTCGCCCCGGTCGATGCCACCTTGCGGAAACTGCCACGAATGGGTGCGTATGCGTTTGCCCCAGAACACCTGGTTTTTCTGGTTGAGCAGAATGATGCCGACATTCGGCCTAAAGCCGTCTCTGTCAAGCATAATCAACCCCAATTTTTAAACTGTCCCGATTATGCACGGTCTGCGCCTTTTTGGGGGCCTCGTGTGGGGTCTCTGCGGCCTTGGGCGCAAGCGTCAGCGGCGCCTAGGGTGGCCCCAGTGGGCTTGCGGGTGCCAATCGGGAACGCACGCACGCCCATGAAAGCCTCTCAGTTCTTCATCTCCACCCTCAAAGAAGCCCCCACCGACGCCGAAGTCGCCAGCCACCGCCTGATGCTGCGCGCCGGCCTGATCAAAAAACTCGGCGCTGGCATCTACACCTACCTGCCCATGGGGCTGCGCGTGATCCGCAAGGTCGAGCGCATCGTGCGCGAGGAGATGGACGCCGCCGGCGCGATCGAGCTCACCATGCCGGTGGTGCAGCCGGCCGAGCTGTGGCAAGAAACCGGGCGCTTCGAGAAGATGGGGCCCGAGCTGCTGCGCATCAAAGACCGGCACGAGCGCGACTTTGTGGTGCAACCCACCAGCGAAGAGGTGGTGACCGACCTCGCGCGCCAAGAGCTGCGCAGCTACAAGCAGTTGCCCAAAAACTTCTACCAAATTCAGACCAAGTTTCGCGACGAGCGCCGGCCGCGCTTTGGCCTCATGCGCGGGCGCGAGTTCACCATGAAAGACGCCTACAGCTTCGACCGCGACCGCGACGCGGCCCAAGCCAGCTACCTAGCCATGGCGGCGGCTTATAGGCGCATCTTCGAGCGCTTCGGGCTGCGCTACCGCGCCGTGGCCGCCGACAGCGGCGCCATCGGCGGCGACCTGAGCGAGGAGTTTCAGGTGATTGCCGCCACCGGCGAGGACGCGATCGTCTATTGCCCCCAGAGCGACTACGCCGCCAACCTCGAAAAAGCCGAGGCGCTGGCGCCTGCCGGCCCGCGCCCGGCCCCGAGCCAGCCGCTGACGCTCACGCCCACGCCGGGCCGCAGCACCTGCGCCGACGTGGCCGAGCTGCTCGGGCTGCCGCTGGCGCGCACCGTCAAATCGCTGGTGCTGGCCACCGACGAGATCAACGAGCGCGATGAACTCGTGGGCAGCCGCGTCTGGCTGCTGCTGCTGCGCGGCGACCACGACATGAACGAGGTCAAGGTGGGCAAGCTGCCGGGGCTCAACCTAGGCTACCGCTTTGCCACCGAGGCCGAAATCATGGCCCACTTTGGCACCCGCCCGGGCTACTTGGGGCCGATCGGGCTCAAGCGCCCGGTGCAGGTGCTGGCCGACCGCGAAGTGGCGCTCATGGCCGACTGGGTCTGCGGTGCCAACCAAGCCGACTGCCACCTCACCGGTGTCAACTGGGGCCGCGATTTGCCCGAGCCCGACCTGGTGGCCGACATCCGCAACGTGCGGCCCGGCGACCCCTCGCCCGACGGCGCCGGGGAACTGCTGATCGAGCGCGGCATCGAAGTCGGGCATGTGTTCTATCTGGGCACCAAGTACAGCCGCGCCATGAACGCCACTTTTCTAGACGAAGACGGCAAACCCAAACCGTTCGAGATGGGCTGCTACGGCATTGGCATCACGCGCTTGCCGGCGGCGGCGATCGAGCAAAACCACGACGAGCGCGGCATCATCTGGCCCGACGCCATCGCGCCGTTCACGGCGGTGATCTGCCCCATCGGCATGGAGCGCAGCCCGGCGGTGCGCGCCGCGGCCGAGCGGCTCTACGCCGAGCTCAAGGCGCTGGGGGTCGATGTGCTGCTCGACGACCGCGGCGAGCGCCCGGGGGCGATGTTTGCCGACTGGGAGCTGATCGGCGTGCCGCACCGCATCACGGTGGGCGACAAGGGCCTCAAAGACGGCCAGATCGAGTACCAGCACCGGCGCGAGGCGCAAGCGAGCAAGCTGGAGCTGGCGCAGGCATTGCCATGGTTGCGCGAGCGGCTGGGGGTGTGAGCGGGTGATGGCAGCGTGCGAAGCCAAGGGCTGCTGGAGCCGGCGCCGCTGGACGGCGGCCATGGCTGGCGCGGCTGCGGCCACAGCCGCCGCGTGGCCGCTGCGCCCGGCGGCTGCGAGCCAGCTCGAGGAGCCGCTGGCCGATTCGGTGCGCCACGCCTTGCGCGCAGCGGTCGAGTTTGCCGACCCGCTCGAGCCCGAGTTTGCCAGCACCGAGGCGCGCATGGCCTACCTGCGCTGGCTGACGCAAATCAGCCCGCGGCTGGCGCGGCGCAAGCCCGACTTGAACGAGCGCGTGGAGTTTTTGCAGACCGTGTGGTACGAGAGCCGCCGCGCCGGCCTCGATGAGTCGCTGGTGCTGGGCCTGATCCAGGTCGAGAGCGGTTTCAGGCAGTTTGCGATCTCGGTCGTGGGAGCGCGCGGTTATATGCAGATCATGCCATTTTGGGCGCGTTTGATCGGCGATGGCGACGTGGGCGGCCTGTTTCACCTCAAAACCAACCTGCGCTTTGGCTGCGTGATTTTGCGCCACTACCTAGACCGCGAGCGCGGCGACCTGTTCATGGCGCTGGGGCGCTACAACGGCAGCCGCGGGCGCAGCCCCTACCCAAACGCCGTGTTTGCGGCGCAGCGGCGCTGGCAGATCTAAAAAAACCGGGTTTCAGGCCTTGGAGGCGCTGGAGGCGGAAAGCACCTGCTGCAGTTCGCCCGATTCATACATCTCCATCATGATGTCGGAGCCGCCGATGAACTCGCCGCGCACGAACAGCTGCGGAATGGTGGGCCAGTTGCTGTAGTCCTTGATGCCTTGGCGGATTTCGGGGTCTTCGAGCACGTTCACGGCCTTGACGGCGCTGGACTCGACGCCGCAGGCTTTGAGGATTTGCAGCGCACGGCCCGAAAAGCCGCACATGGGGAAGGTGGCGGTGCCTTTCATGAACAGCACGACGTCGTGCGTTTTGACCAGGCTGTCGATGCGTTGTTGGGTGTCAGTCATGGGGGGTGGGTGGATGGCAGAAGGAAGGCTTGAAAGGTGGGGGATTATCCCTCAGCCCCTGTTTTTCTGCAGCGCCTAAAACCCTACGGGCTGCAGTGGCTGGCTTTCGGCAGCGCCAGTGCACAGGCGTGGGCGCTGGCCCAAGCCCACTGGAAGTTGTAGCCGCCCAGCCAGCCGGTCACGTCCACCACTTCGCCGATGAAGTACAGCCCGGGCTGGGTCGATTCCATGCTTTGCGAGCGCAGCTGGCGCGTGTCCACGCCGCCACGCATGACTTCGGCTTTGGCCCAGCCCTCGTCGCCGTGGGGCGTGGGTGCCCACTGGTGCAGGCTGGCCGCCAGCTGCGCCAGCGCCTTGTCGCTGCAATCGCTCACGGGGCGCTGCCAGTCGGGGCGGTGTTCGGTCCAGATGTCGCACAGGCGCTGCGGCAGCTGCTGGGCCAGCAGGTTGGGCAGCCGTTTGCGCACGCCCGCTGCCTTGGCCGCCTGCAGCGTGGCTTCGAGTGGGGCTTGGGGGTGCAGGTCGATGCGCAAGGGCTGACCGGGGTTCCAATAGCTCGAGATTTGCAGTCCCGCCGGGCCGCTCAAACCCCGGTGGGTAAAGAGCAGGTCTTCGTCGAAAGCCATGCCCTGTTTTTTGTTGCCGGTTGCGATGTGCACCGGCAGCGCCAGGCCAGCCAAGTGCGCGAAGGGGGCCCAGACAGAGGGCTCGAAGGTGAGCGGCACCAACGCCGGCCGGGGCGCGACGATGGGCAGCCCAAACTGCTGCGCCAGCCGCAAGCCCCAGTCGCTGGCGCCGATCTTGGGCACCGGCAGGCCGCCCGTGGCCACCACCACAGCGTGTGCGGCCACCGCGCCGCGCTCGGTTTCAAGCCGGTAGCGTGCGCCCGGCGCGCCTTCGTGCCAGTGCACGGCGCGCACGCCGCAGGGCTGCCAGTGCGTCACGCCGCCGGCGCCGCACTCAAGCAGCAGCAGCTCGATCAGGTCTTGCGCCGAGCGGCTGCAAAACAACTGGCCTTTGTGTTTTTCTTCGAACGCTACGCCGTGGCGCTGCAGCAGGGCGATGAAGTCGGCCGGGGTGTAGCGCGCCAGCGCCGAGCGGCAAAAGTTTGGGTTCTGGCTCAGGAAGTGGCGCTGTGGCTGGCGCGGGTCGAGCTCGCGGTTGGTGAAGTTGCAGCGGCCGCCGCCCGAGATGCGAATTTTTTCGGCCACCTTGGGCGCGTGATCGAGCAGCAGCACGCGCAAGCCGCGCTGGCCGGCGATGCCGGCGCAAAACAGGCCCGCCGCGCCCGCGCCGACGATGGCGACGTCAAAAACCGGGGTCATGCAAGCCGTCGGGGGTGCGCGGGCTGCGGGCTCACTGCCGGCCCAGCAGCAGGTATTCCATCAGCGCCTTTTGTACGTGCATGCGGTTTTCGGCCTCGTCCCAGACCACGCTCTGTGGGCCGTCGATCACTTCGGCCGCCACTTCTTCGCCGCGGTGCGCGGGCAGGCAGTGCATGAACAGCGCCTCGGGGTGCGCTTGAGCCATCAGTTTTGGGGTCACGCACCAAGCGCCGAAGGCGTGCTGGCGGGCGGCGTTTTCGGCTTCAAAGCCCATGCTGGTCCAGACGTCGGTGGTCACCAGATCGGCCCCGGCGCAGGCCTGCAGCGGGTCGTCAAACACCTGCCAGCAGTTGGCCGCAGCGGCCACGCCCGCGATTTCGGGTTTGACCTCGTAGCCGCTGGGGGTGCTCACGCGCACGCCAAAGCCCAGAATCTGTGCCGCCTGCAGCCAGGTGTTGGCCATGTTGTTGCCGTCGCCCACCCAAGCCACCGTCATGCCGCGCAGCGCGCCCACGTCGAGCGTGCCGTCGGCGCGCCGGCCGCGGTGCTCGAGCCAAGTAAACAGATCGGCCAGAATCTGGCAGGGGTGGAATTCGTTCGTCAGGCCGTTGATCACCGGCACGCGCGAGTGCGCGGCAAAGCGCTCGATCTTGCTCTGCTCGTAGGTGCGGATCATCACCAGGTCGGTCATGCGGCTGATGACGCGCGCGCTGTCTTCGATCGGCTCGGCGCGCCCGAGCTGGCTGTCGCCGGTGGTCAGGTGCACCACGCTGCCGCCGAGCTGGTACATGCCAGCCTCGAAGCTGACCCGGGTGCGCGTGCTGGCCTTTTCGAAAATCATGGCCAAGGTGCGGTCGCACAGGCTGTGGTGCTTTTGGTAGGTTTTGAACTTGTGCTTGATCAGCCAGGCGCGCTCGAACAGGTAGGCATACTCGGCGGCCGTGAAATCCTTGAACTGCAGGTAGTGCTTGATGGCGGTGGCGGGGGGGGCTGGGGCTGGGGCTGACATGGGTGGCACTCTTTGGGGTGGGCGAACCCAGAGGCGGGTGCGCGGGTGGCGGAGGCGGTTGGCCTAGTTTCAGGTTTGGGGTTGGGCTTGGGGCTCGGCCAGCAACTGCTTGATCTGGGGCACGAGCAGGGCCACGATCTCGTCGGCCTCGGCACCGCTCAAAATCAGCGGCGGCACCAGCCGCACCACGCGCTCGGCGGTGACGCTGATGAGCAGCCCCGCTTCGGCGCAGCGCTCGACCAGCACGGCGCAGGGGCGATCGAGCTCGATGCCGATCATCAGCCCCTTGCCGCGCACCGCACGCACGCCGGGCTCGTGCATGAGCTGGGTGCTGAGCAGGGTCTGCAGCTGAAAACCGACCGTGGCCGCGTGCGCGAGCAGGCCGTCTTCTTCCATGATGCGAATGGTCTCAATGCCGGCGCGCAGCGCCAGCGGGTTGCCACCAAAGGTGCTGCCGTGGTTGCCGGGCTGGAACAACTGCGCCGCTTTGGGCCCCGCCACCACGGCGCCGATCGGCACCCCGGAACCCAACCCCTTGGCCAGCGGCATGACGTCGGGCAATATGCCGGCCCACTGGTGCGCAAACCACTTGCCGGTGCGCCCCATGCCGCACTGCACCTCGTCGATCATCAGCAGCCAGTCGTTGGCGTCGCACAGGGCGCGCACCTGCTGCAGGTAGTCGGCGCTGGCCGGGTGCACGCCGCCTTCGCCCTGAATGGCCTCGAGGAACACCGCCACCACGTTCGGGTTGCCGGCGGTGGCGCGGCGGATGGCTTCGGCGTCGTTCAGTGGCACGCGGATGAAGCCCTCGACCAGCGGCTCAAAGCCGGCCTGCACTTTGGGGTTGCCGGTGGCGCTTAAAGTGGCGATGGAGCGGCCATGAAAAGCCTTTTCATAGACCACGACCTCGGGCCGCGCGATGCCTTTGTTATGGCCAAACTTGCGCGCCAGTTTGAGCGCGGCCTCGTTGGCCTCGAGCCCGCTGGAGCAGAAAAACACATTGCTCAGGCCAGAGCGCTCGACCAGCAGCCGCGCCAGTTGTTCGGTGTAGCGGTGGTGGTAGTAGTTGCTGATGTGCATCAGGGTGCCGATCTGCTCTTGCAGCGCCGGCACCAGCTTGGGGTGCGCGTGCCCGAGCGTATTGACGGCGATGCCGCCCAGCGCATCGAGGTAGGCCTTGCCGTGCACGTCCCAGACGCGGCAACCCTTACCGTGCGAGAGCTCGATCGGCAAGCGGCCGTAGGTGTTCATGACGTGCGGTTGCACCGGGGCGGCTGGCAGCATGGATCGAGTCCTGATCGAAAAGTGGGTGAGAGGAAGGGAGAAGGGCGATGCCCGGCCCTCGGCACCGCCAAGGGCAAAAACAAACATTGTAGGCGCAGCTCGAGGGGGCAGAGGCGGGGAAGCCGCGCACAAGTCTTATATAAGATAGAATACTTGCATCCACCCATCGGTCTCTACCGGTTCTCCACGTGCAGCGAGCGATCCTCGGCGGCGGCTGGCGAGCCACCCTTTAAGGCCTGAACCCCCATGGTCTCCCCGAGCGCCAATGAAGTCTTCATTCAGGGCCGCACCCGCAGCGGCAAACCCTTTCGCCCCAGCGACTGGGCCGAGCGCTTGTCCGGGGTGATGAGCCCTTTTCACCCAGCAGGGCGGATGCCGGGTGCGCACTTGGGCTACTCGCCTTGGTGCAATCCGAAGGTGATCAACGGCGTCAAGTGCGTGGTGCTCAACACCGCCTTGCGCGACTACGACCCCATGGCCTGGGACTTTGTGATTGGCTTCGCACGCGACAACGAGCTGGAGGTGGTGGAGGCGTGTTTGCTGCCCGAATAGGGCTCGGCAGCCTTGCGCCCAAGGCGCGGACATGTGCGCTTACAACACGGGGTTTCGCGCCGCCGCGGCTAGGCGGCAGCGCGACCCCAGCGCAGCAACTTAGGCGCGGGTGGCGGTGTGGCGCTCGATCAGTCGGCGTGCGTTGGCAAGCAGTTCACGGCCGTTGAAACCGCGTCTGTCCATGTCCTGCACCCATTCCACTTCCACTTGACGGGCTTGGCGCCGAAACTCTTGGGTTTCTGCGGCACCGATGATGTTGATGCGGTTGCCGTGCTGCTGCACCATCCTGCGCGTAGGTGCATCACCCGATTGCTGGCCGGCACCCATTGCAGCCGATGCGGCTAGACCGGTGTTGGCATCGATCACGCGTTTGAGTTCCGGTGGTAGGCCTTCGTAGCGGCGCTGGTTCATGGCCATTACGAAACTGGCCGAGTACAGCGCGTTGACAGCGGGGTCGAACTCGCTGTGGAAGCGCACCATTTCGTGCACCCGCAGCGAAGGCACGATTTCCCATGGGATCAGAGTGCCGTCGATGACGCCGCGCGAAAGCGCCTCTGGCACCTGTGTCAAGGGCATTCCGACCGGGGTAGCGCCCAAATAGCCTAACAGCCGGGTGATCTGGCGTGTAGGGCCCCGCATGCGCAGGCCGCGCAAGTCGTCGGGCCGCGTGATGGCGCGTTCACGGACGTGGAAAATGCCCGGTCCGTGGACATGGAAGGCGATCGTGTGCACACCACGGAATTCGTCTGCCGCGTGCGCCTGCATGTAGTCCCAGTAGGCACGTGAAGTGGCATCGGCATTGGTCACCATGAAGGGCAACTCGAACACCTCGGAGCGGGGGAAGCGGCCTGGCGTGTTGCCTGGCAGTGTCCAGACGATGTCGGCCATGCCATCGCGCGCTTGGTCAAACAGTTGCGCGGGGGTGCCGCCCATCTGCATCGAGGGAAAGTGCTCAAAACGGATTCTGTTGCCCGACTCGCGTTCGACTTTTTGCATCCAAGGCACCAACGCGTTGTTCCAAACACCAGAAGTCGATGAGACAAAGGTGTGAAATCTGAGGGTGATGGTTTGCTGGGCAAAGCCGGTCAGGGCGGGTGCTGCGAGGGCCGTGGCGGCACCTGCTTGAATCAAGGTTCTGCGTAAGATCATGTGGGGCTCCTCTGACGTTTCGGTTGGGGGGGAAGGATGCGCAATGGGTTTTGCTTTGCTGCAGCCTGCATGTGAAGTCTAAGTCAAAACATGAACTATTGTGTCTTTAAGCACGGCTTGCTTATCGGTACTTTCCCTAGGTTTGATGGCTTGGGGCGGATAAACTGCTCTGCTTGATTTATCGTTGACAGCTAATCATGAAGCTCTTTAACTATTTTCGATCTGGTACCTCGTTTCGCGTGCGCATTGCGCTCAACCTCAAGGGGCTAGGCTACGACTACCTTGCGGTGCATTTGGCGCGTGGCGAGCACCAGTCTGACTCCTACCGCGCCCTGAGCCCGGATGGCTTGGTGCCTCTGCTCGAACTCGACGCCCCCGATCAAGGCCCTGCGGTGCGCCTGAGTCAGTCGCTGGCGATCATTGAATACCTCGACGAATGCCATCCTCAGCCGCCACTGTTGCCAGCCGATGCACTCGGGCGCGCGCAGGTGCGGGCGTTGGCGCTCAGCATTGCTTGCGAGGTGCATCCCATCAACAACCTGCGCGTGCTCAAGTACCTCGACAGTGCGCTGGGCCTGAGCGAGGCACAACGCGCCGACTGGTACAACCATTGGGTGAGCCAAGGCCTGCTGGCCTACGAGCGCCGTCTGCGCCTGCTCGATGCCGAGCGCCGCGCCCACGGTTTGGGCAAAGCCCGTTTTTCGTATGGCGACAGCCCGAGTTTGGCCGACTGCTGCTTGGTGCCCCAAATGGTCAACGCCAGCCGCTTTGGTTTGTCGCTTGAGGCGCTCGATATCCCACTGACGCGGGCGGTGTTTGAAGCTTGCATGCAGATCGATGCTTTTGAGCGCGCTCTGCCGCAAAACTGCCCCGACGCAGGAGCCTAAGGGGCTTGCTGCCTGCTGCCCTGCCGGCAGGCAGGAGCTTGTCGGTTTAGCGTTAGGCCCGATTGGCTTCCTGTTCGCGCAATTTGAAACGCTGAATTTTGCCGGTTGCAGTCTTGGGTAGTTCGTCCACAAACTCGATATAGCGCGGATACTTGTATGGCGCCAAGTGCTCTTTGCAAAAGCTCTTGACGCCGTCTTCATCCAATGCCTGCCCAGGTTTGAGCACCACAAAGGCCTTGGTTTTGGTTAGGCCGTCGGAGTCGGTTTTGCCGATGACCGCAGCCTCCAAAATGGCGGGGTGCTGCACCAAGGTGGCTTCTACCTCAAAGGGGCTGACGTAGATGCCGCTGACCTTGAGCATGTCGTCGTTGCGTCCGGCGTAGGTGTAGTAGCCGTCGGCATCGCGGCTGTATTTGTCGCCGCTTTTGACCCATGCGCCTTGGAAGGTGTCGCGCGATTTTTCGCGGTTGTTCCAATACATCAGCGCCGCGCTTGGGCCCTGCACGTACAAGGCACCAATGTCGATCGAGCCATCGGCGTTGGGTGCCATCGGGCGGCCTTCTTCGTCGCGCAGTTCCACTTGGTAGCCGGGCACGGCTTTGCCGGTGCTGCCGTAGCGCACGTCGCCTGGGCGGTTGGACAAAAAGATGTGCAGCATTTCGGTGGAGCCGATGCCGTCGATGATTTCGGCGCCAAAGCGCGCGCTCCAGCGTTCGCCGATGTCGCGCGGCAGGGCCTCGCCGGCCGACGAACACAGGCGCAGCGCAACCTCGGACTTGCTCGGCAGGTCGGCATGGGCCAACATACCGCCGTAGCCAGTGGGGGCCCCATAGAAAACGGTCGGTTTGCGTCCCGCCAAGGTCGTGGTCTGGCCTCTGAGGCGCTTAAAAACGGCCTGTGGGGTGGGGCGTTCGGCCATCAACACCGCGGTGGCACCCACAGTCAACGGAAAGGTGAGCGCATTGCCCAAGCCGTAGGCGAAAAATAGCTTGGCAGCCGAGAACACGATGTCGGTTGGCTTGAGGCCCAAAATAGGTTGAGCGTAAAGCGCAGCCGTCCAGTATAGGTTGCCGTGGGTGTGTACCGTGCCCTTGGGATGACCGGTGGAGCCCGATGAATACAACCAAAAAGCTGCTTCGTCTGCCAGCGTGGGGGCGGGGTTGTCGAGCGCTGCGCTGCGAGCGCAGAGATCGTCTAGCGTCGCTGACGCGTAAGCCGTGCTTGCCGGCAGTGGCTGCGTAGGGTGGGACACAACCACATGCTTGATTTCGTTTGCTTCTTGGGCCATGGCGGCTTGCAAAGCAGGCAGCAGCGCTTGAGAGACCAACGCCGCTTGCGCACGGCAGTGGCGCAGCATAAAGGCGTAGTCTTCAGCGGTGAGCAAAGTGTTCAGACAAACCGGGACGATGCCGGCGTAGAGCGCGCCCAGAAAGCCCACCACCCAGTCGTTGTGGTCGTGCATCAGCAGTGCCACGCGTTCTTCGCGGCGCAATCCCAGCGATTGCAAGCCGCTGGCCATACGCCGCACCCGCTCGGCCAGTTCGCCATAGCTTAACTGGTTGTGGTCGTCGATGAGTGCCAAGCGGGTGGGGTGTGAGGCGTTGCGACGCAGCAGGTCTTGGGCGAAGTTGTAGTTGGTGGGAGGGGGTGCGGGTGGGCTCGATGGGTTCACAGGTGTCTCCGAACAGTAATTTTTTAAGCGCTGAGCAAGTGGGTGCGGTGTGAGGGCTTCAGAGTTTGAGGAGTGCAGCCGCGCTGCCCCACTGGTCGAGTACCGCGGTGCTGGCTTGCACGGCGGTGCGGCGGTGATAAAGGTTCAATGCACGCAGTCCGCCCAGCTCCTCGCCCCCTCCAGCGCGGCCTGGGCCGCCGTGCAAGGATGTGGGCATGGCGTTGCCATGACCGCTGTGCAGGGCTGCCACATCGGGCGAAACGGCGTGGATGCGGCCGTGGCTGAAGCCCAGCTCGGCGGCAGACTGGGCAATGAAGGCTGGGTTGGAGCTGTAAATCGACATGACCAGCGAGCCCTCCCCGCGCCGTATGAGCGCATAGGCTTGTTCGGTGCTGTCGTAAGCCATGAGTGTGGCCACGGGGCCGAACACTTCTGTCGTGTGCAGCACCTTGGCTTGGGCGGGCTGTCGGCAACCCAGCAAGGTGGGAGCCACGCAGGCGGCCACAGCAGGATGGGCGTCGATGAGATTCGTGCAGCTGCCGTCAAACAGCACCTCTGCCTCGGTTTTCAGGTGGGCAATGCCGGTCAGCACGGTGTCAAACTGCTCGCGGCTGACCAAAGCGCCCATGCGCACGCTTGCGTTGCGTGGGTTGCCCACAGTGGTTTTGCTCAGTTTGGCGCCGATGGCTTGGGCCGCCGCGTCGTATAAGGCTCGCGGCACGAAAACGCGGCGGATGGCGGTGCACTTTTGTCCGCTCTTGGCGGTCATTTCGCGCACCACCTCGCTCACCAGCAACTGAAAGGCTTCGCTGTCGGCGGTGGCGGCGGGGTCCAGTAGGGCGGAGTTGACGCTGTCGGCTTCGATGTTGCAGCGCACCGAGTGCTGCGCCACGGCCGGGTGGGTGCGTATGAGGTGCGCAGTGGCGGCCGAACCGGTGAAGGACACCACATCGAAGGGCTCCAACTGGTCCATCAGCCCAGCCGACGAGCCGCAGACGATGGACAGGGTGCCGGCTGGCAGGATGTGGGCATCGATCACGTCTTTGACCATGCGCTGCGTCAGCCAAGCGGTGCTGGTGGCGGGCTTGACGATCACCGGCACGCCCGAGAGCAGCGCCGGTGCAAATTTTTCCCACAGCCCCCATGCGGGAAAATTGAAGGCGTTGATAAACAAGGCCACGCCTTGGGTGGGGGTGAGGATGTGCTGAGTCTGGAACAGCGGATCCTTGCCCATGCGGATGCGTTCTCCGTCCAGCAAGAACTTGGCATTGCCCAGAGCAGCCCCCAGCTTGGCGTAGTAACCTAGGGTGTGGATGCCGCCATCGATGTCAACGGCGGAATCTTTGGTCACGGTGCCCGAGTTGGCGGTGGCGATGTCAAAGTATGCGTCGCGGTTGGCCTGCAGCACCTCGACGACCTTGCCCAGCAGGGCGGCGCGCTCGCCATAGCTCAAGGCCCGCAGGGCAGCACCGCCTTGTTGCCGTGCAAAATGAAAACCCGCAGCCAAGTCCAAGCCTTGGCTGGATACGCGCACGAGTTCGGTGCCCAGCACGGGGTCGAGCAAGGGCGTGCCGGCGCCGGAGCCAGTTTGCCAGCGACCGGCCAGAAAGTTGGGCAAAAGCGGGGTGTGGGAAGTTTTCATGTGGATGGAAAAAAAGAAGTGGCTTTCAGGTGCAGCCCCTAGGCGCGGCAAATACAATGACTTGCTTTCAACGAAGTATGCATTAAATTGCATGTTTGGGTGGGCGTTTCGGCACAAGGGTTTTCCCTTGGTTCTGAGCGCACACCCTTCAACGGTGGACACTCATGGCTAACGACACACCACATGCCCTCGGCCCCACCCAGACTGCAGGCGCTGTTTTGGCCACCTCATCGGCGCAGGGGCCTTTGGCTGCAAAGCCGGCAACGAATGGGCAGGGCGATCAGCGCAACCCTTTTTTGCTGGCGCTGGGTGAGCGGGTGCGCACCTTGCGTTCGCGTCGAGGCATGACGCGCAAGGCGGTGGCACAAGCGGCCGATGTGTCGGAGCGCCACTTGGCCAACCTAGAGTACGGCTCGGGCAACGCCTCCATTTTGGTCTTGTTGCAGGTGGCGCGCGCGATGCAGTGCTCCTTGGCCGAGCTTTTGGGCGATGTGACCACCTCATCACCCGAGTGGCTGTTGATTCGTGAGCTGCTCCAGGGCCGGGAAGAGGGAGAGTTGCACCGAGCGCGGATGCAGTTGGTGGAGCTGTTCAGTTCCAGCGGACTCGACGTGCAGGGTCGGCAGGCGCGCATTGCCCTGATCGGTTTGCGAGGGGCCGGCAAGTCTGCGCTGGGGCGGCTCTTGGCTGCGGATCTGGGCTATCCGTTCATCGAACTGAGTCGCCAAATCGAGCAGTTTGCGGGCTGCAGCATCAGCGAAATCCACAACCTGTACGGCACCAACGCCTACCGGCGCTACGAGCGGCGCGCCCTTGAGGAGGCGATTCAGATCTACCCCGAAGTGGTGATTGCCACCCCCGGGGGGCTGGTGTCGGACTCGGCCAACTTCAACCTGCTGCTGCAGCATTGCACCACCGTGTGGCTGCAGGCCGACCCGGCCGACCACCTGAGCCGGGTGGCGGCACAGGGCGATTTGCGGCCGATGGCTGCAAGCCGCGAGGCCCTTGAGGACCTCAAGCGCATTCTAGAGGGCCGATCGGCCTTTTATTCCAAGGCCGACCTGAGCCTGAACACCAGTGCCTACAGCCTCGACGAAGCGTTTCGGGTGCTGCGCCGCGACGTGCGCAGGTTGTTCCGGCTGCCTACCTGATTAGGGTAAACACCGACATTTGTGCATAAAAATTCATTTGACGCAGCGCCGGTGTTGCAGTATTATGCATGTCAAGGGCGCATTTTAGTGCGCATCACTTGACCGCCTACCGACCAGGAGCACCGCATGACGCAGAACCCCAACACCAACCCCCGCGTGGACTACCAGACCACCCCCGAGCAGTACCGACACGTTGCGCTGTCTTTTGATGGTGAGGTGGCTACGCTGTCGCTCAACATCGACGAAGACGCGGGTTTGCGCCCGGGCTACAAGCTCAAGCTCAACAGCTACGATTTGGGTGTGGATATCGAGCTGCACGATGCGCTGCAGCGCATCCGCTTCGAGCACCCCGAAGTCAAGTCGGTGGTCGTGACCAGTCTGCGCGACCGCATCTTCTGTTCGGGTGCCAACATCTTTATGTTGGGTCTGTCGAGCCACGGCTGGAAAGTGAACTTCTGCAAGTTCACCAACGAAACCCGCAACGGCATCGAAGATGCCTCAAAGTATTCTGGCCTGAAGTTTGTGGCGGGTTTGAACGGCGCCTGCGCTGGCGGGGGTTACGAGCTGGCGCTGGCCTGCGACGAGATCATTTTGGTGGACGACCGCACGTCTAGCGTCAGCCTGCCCGAAGTGCCGTTGTTGGGCGTGCTGCCCGGTACCGGTGGCCTGACCCGTGTCACCGACAAGCGCCGGGTGCGCCACGACTTGGCAGACATTTTTTGCACCAGTGTGGAGGGCGTTCGTGGCCAGAAGGCGGTCGATTGGCGCTTGGTAGATGCCATTGTCAAGCCGGCCCAGTTTGCACCACGGGTGCGCGAGCGGGCCCATCAGCTGGGCACCACCAGCCACCGCCCGGGCGCCGGCGCCCAAGGCGTGGCACTCACCCCGCTGCAGCGCACCATCGAAGGCGATGTGCTCACCTATACCCACGTTCGCGTAGAGATCGACCGCGCTAAGCGCCTAGCCACCTTAACCGTGCAGGCCCCCACCACAGCCCAGCCGACCGACGTGGCCGGCATTTTGGCAGCCGGCGCCCAGTGGTACCCGCTGGCCATGGCCCGCGACCTCGATGATGCCATTTTGCACCTGCGCACCAACGAACTCGACATCGGCACTTGGGTGCTCAAGACCGCTGGTGACGCGGCCGCCGTGCTGGCCAGCGACGCCACTTTGCTGGCGCATCAAACCCACTGGTTCGTGAACGAAACCATCGGCATGCTGCGCCGCACCCTGGCGCGCTTGGATGTGTCCAGCCGCAGCCTGTACGCTTTGATCGAAACGGGTTCCTGCTTTGCTGGCACCTTGGCCGAACTGGCTTTTGCTGCCGACCGCGCTTACATGCAGGTGTTGCCAAACGCCCCCGAGGCCCAGCCCGCGCTGCAGCTCAACGCGCTGAACTTTGACGGCTACCCGATGGTCAACGGTCAGAGCCGCTTGGCACGCCGTTTCTACGAGGAGGATGCGCCGATGGCCGCGGCCCGTGGCGCCATCGGCCAAGCCCTAGACGGTGATCAGGCGCAGGCGCTGGGCTTGGTCACCGCTGCGCTGGACGACATCGACTGGGCCGACGAAATCCGCCAAGAGTTGGAGCAGCGCGTGGCCATGTCGCCCGATGCCCTGACCGGCCTAGAAGCCAATCTGCGCTTTGCCCAACAGGAAAACATGCACACCCGCATCTTTGGTCGCCTGACAGCTTGGCAAAACTGGATCTTTCAGCGCCCCAACGCCGTGGGCGAAAAAGGGGCCTTGAAGGTCTATGGCAAAGGCGACAAAGCGCAGTTCGACATGAACCGCGTGTAGGGGGGCGCAAGCGCCTGCGACCGAATCGTTGTGTGGTGGGTTTTCCGGTGGGGCCCATTGCAACCGAATGCCCTTTTCACCCCCGTGCGCTTTATCGGAGACCTCCCATGTCGAGCATCAACTACAGCGAAAAAATCCCCAACAACGTCAACCTGAGCGAAGACCGCACCCTGCAGCGCGCGCTGGAACACTGGCAGCCCAATTACCTGCAATGGTGGCAGGACATGGGCCCCGAAGGTTCGCAGAACTTTGACGTCTATCTGCGCACCGCCATCAGCGTCGATCCGCAGGGCTGGGCCCAGTTTGGCCATGTGAAAATGCCCGACTACCGTTGGGGCATCTTTTTGAACCCGGCCGAGCAAGACCGCAAAATCCACTTCGGTGACCACATGGGCGAAGCCGCTTGGCAAGACGTGCCCGGCGAACACCGTGCCAACCTGCGCCGCATCATCGTGACCCAAGGCGACACCGAGCCGGCATCGGTTGAGCAGCAGCGTCACTTGGGCCTGACCGCGCCCAGCCAGTACGACTTGCGCAACCTGTTTCAGGTCAACGTCGAGGAAGGGCGCCACCTGTGGGCGATGGTGTACCTGCTGCACAAGTTTTTTGGCCGCGACGGCCGTGAAGAAGCCGAGGCCCTGCTCGAGCGCAACAGCGGCAACGCCGACAACCCGCGCATCCTAGAGGCCTTCAACGAGAAGACACCGGACTGGTTGTCGTTCTTCATGTTCACCTACTTCACCGACCGCGACGGCAAGTTCCAGCTGTGTGCATTGGCCGAGAGCGCATTCGATCCGCTGGCCCGCACCACCAAGTTCATGCTCACCGAAGAGGCGCACCACATGTTTGTGGGCGAGTCGGGCGTGGGCCGCGTCATCACCCGCACCTGCGAGATGATGAACCAACTCAAGACCGATGACGTGGGCAAGCTGCGCGCTGCCGGTGTGATCGACCTGCCGACCATCCAGCGCTACATCAACTTCCACTTCTCGGTCACCATCGACCTGTTCGGTGCCGACCAATCGTCCAACGCCGCGACCTTCTACAGTTCCGGTCTCAAGGGCCGTTTCGAGGAGGGCAAGCGCACCGACGACCACATGCTCAAAGGCAACACCTACAAAATTTTGGTGGTGGAAAACGACATCTTGGTCGAAAAAGAGGTGCCGATGCTCAACGCTCTGAACGAAGTGCTGCGCGACGACTACATCAAGGACTCGATCGGTGGCGTGGACCGCTGGAATCGGATCATTGAGAAGGCAGGCATTGATTTCAGACTGAAAGTGCCGCACAAGGCCTTCCACCGCAACATTGGCAACCTCAAAGGTATGAAGGTCAGCCCAGACGGCCGCGTGGTGAGTGAAGCCGAGTGGAATGCCAAGCGGGCTGATTGGCTGCCCAGCGATCAAGACCGAGCTTACGTGGCCAGCCTGATGGGCCGCGTGGTCGAGCCCGGTAAGTTCGCCAATTGGATTGCGCCACCGGTCATGGGCATCAACCGCCAGCCGGTGAATTTCGAGTACGTGCGTTTTAATTAACGCCTTGGGGCGGCCCCGGGGGGCTGCTACGCCCACCCCGCATTTCACCACCAGCACACCGAGCGAAGCCTCCATGAGCAGCACCGAAGCGACCTTGATCAAGCAGCACGTGATCGACCCGGAAATCTGCATCCGTTGCAACACCTGTGAGGCCATCTGCCCGGTGGGGGCCATCACCCACGACTCGCGCAACTACGTGGTCAAGGCCGACATCTGCAACCTGTGCATGGCTTGTATTTTGCCCTGTCCCACGGGCTCCATTGACAACTGGCGCATGATGCCCAAAGCCGAGGCATACACCGTCGAAGAGCAGTTGTCGTGGGACGAACTGCCGGCTGAGTTGAGTACCGAAGCCCTTGCCGATCTGGATGGCGATTTGCAGCAAGCGGTTGCCCAAGCCGAGGTGGCGGTGCAAAGCGCTGCAGCCACTTCGGCGTCATCGGTGGCGGCGGCTGCAAGCACCCCATCCAACTCGGTTCAATACGGAGCCACCCTGCCGCCGTGGTCGGCCGCACACCCTTACACCAATCTCTATGGCCCCAAAGCGGCCGAGAAATTCATCCTCGCCACCGTGACCGGCAACGTGCGCGTCACCGAGGTCGGCACCGAATACGACACACACCACCTCGTGCTGGACTTCGGTAACGCCCCGTTTCCGGTGCTCGAGGGTCAGTCCATAGGCATCATCCCGCCGGGCCTAGACGAGCGGGGCAAGCCGCACCACCCACGCCAGTACTCTGTTGCCAGCCCGCGCAATGGCGAGCGACCGGGTTATAACAACCTGTCGCTCACCATCAAGCGGGTGCTGCACGACCCCGAGGGCAAACCCATGCGCGGCGTGGGCTCCAATTACATGTGTGACCTCCAAGTGGGTGACAAGGTGCAGGTAGTGGGCCCCTTTGGTACCACCTTCCTGATGCCCAATCACCCCAGAAGCAGCATCGTGATGATCTGCACCGGAACGGGCAGCGCACCCATGCGTGCCATGACCGAGTGGCGCCGGCGCCTGCGTGCCGGTGCGAAGTTTGAAGGCGGCAAACTCATGCTGTTTTTTGGTGCCCGCACGCCGCAGGAGTTGCCATATTTTGGCCCGTTGCTCAAGCTGCCCAAAGACTTCATCGACATCAGCTTCGCTTTCAGCCGCGTGCCCGGGCAACCGAAACGCTACGTGCAAGACGCCATTCGCGACCGCGCTGCCGACCTTGGCGCGCTGCTCCAAGACCCCAACACTTACTTTTATGTGTGCGGGCTCAAAAGCATGGAAGACGGTGTCGTGCTCGCCTTGCGCGACGCGGCTGTGCAGGCCCGGCTCAACTGGGATGCGGTGAGCGCCGCGCTGAAGCGCGAGGGCCGCTTGCACCTAGAAACCTATTAGATTGATCATATTTTTCGAAGGCGGCCGCTCCCATTTGGCCTTGGCATGATGCAGATCGGCGCTTGGCCGGTGCGCATGACAACCTCGGCGACTGTGAGTCCAAGTGAGCGATTCGCGAGCAGTTTGTAGGCTTCATTGGGGTTTTTTTCATGTATGATTTGAAAAAATTTAAGCCACCCTTCAGTAAGGGCTTAGTGCCCCGGAGACATCGATGACGCATCCCCTGTTTGAAAAACACCGCCCCGTGCTGGACGCCGCTTTGCAAGCGATCCAGACCCGTGGCTACTGGGCCGCTTTCGGCGAACAGCCCAGCCCCAAAACCTATGGCCCCAGCGCCGCCGATGACGGCAAGCGCGCTTTTGAAGCGCATTTGGGGCAGCGCTTTGAGCTCTCGCAGCCGGGGCAGAGCGGCTGGCACGGCGGCGAGCAATCCCCCTACGGCGTGGCGCTGGCCGTGCAGTACCCGGTGTGCGATGCCCAAACCCTGATAGCCGCAGCCGAGCAGGCCATGGGCGCTTGGCAGCAGGTGGGGGCCGAGGGGCGCACCGGCATCTGCATCGAAATGCTGCAGCGCCTCAACCAGCAGAGCTTTGAACTCGCCCATGCCGTGATGGCCACCACCGGCCAAGGCTGGATGATGGCTTTTCAGGCCGGAGCGCCGCATGCGCAAGACCGGGGCCTCGAGGCCGTGGCCTACGCTTGGCGCGAGCAGAGCTTTGTGCCCGCGCAGGCCCGCTGGGAAAAGCCCCAAGGCAAAAACGCCCCCATCGTCATGCAAAAAGACTTTGAAGTGGTGGGGCGCGGCGTGGGCGTGGTCGTCGGATGCGGCACCTTCCCCACTTGGAACACCTATCCCGGTCTGTTTGCCGCCTTGGCCACCGGCAACGCAGTGATCATCAAGCCGCACAGCAACGCCATTTTGCCCGCCGCCATCACCGTGCGCACGCTGCGCGCTGTGCTGGCCGAAAACGGCATAGACCCCAACCTCGTCACCTTGTGCGTGGCCGCGCAGCGCGAAACCACTCGGCAGCTGCTCACGCACGCGTCCGTGAAGTCGGTCGATTTCACCGGCGGCAACCAGTTTGGGCAGTGGCTGCTTGACAACTGCCGCCAAGCGCAGGTCTATGCCGAGCTCGCCGGTGTCAACCACATCGTCATCGACTCCACCGACGCCTACCAAGCCATGTTGTCCAACGTGGCCTTCACGCTGTCGCTGTACTCGGGCCAGATGTGCACCACCTCGCAGGCGCTGCTGGTGCCCGCTGGGGGCATCGACACCGATGTCGGTCACAAATCCTACGACGAGGTGTGCGCCGATCTGGCCAGCGCCATCGACGCCCTGCTGGCCAAGCCAGAGGTGGCGCACGCCGTGCTCGGAGCCATACAGTCGGGCGACACGCTGGGCCGCATCGAACAAGCCCACAGCGGCTCGCTGGGCCGGGTGGTGCTGGCCTCGAAAAAACTGCATAACCCCGAGTTCCCGCAGGCTCAAGTGCGCACACCGGTGCTGCTGGCCTGTGATGCGGCCGACGAGCAGGCCTACATGCAAGAGCGCTTTGGGCCCATCAGCTTCGTCGTGCGGGTGGCCGACACGCAAGCGGCGGTGGCCTTGTCCGAGCGCATCGTGCAGAGCCATGGCGCCCTGACCGTGGGCCTGTACACGACGCGCCCCGAAGTGATCGACGCGCTCACCCACGCCACTTGGCGCTCCAAGGTGGCGCTGTCCATCAACCTGACGGGCAACGTCTACGTGAACCAGTCGGCCGCTTTTTCGGACTACCACGGCACCGGCGGCAACCCATCGGCCAACGCGTCTTACACCGACTCGGCGTTTGTGGCCAACCGCTTTCGTGTCGTACAGCGCCGCCGCCACATCTAAAGCCCGGGGTTCGGGTGCCCAAACCGAAGGCCAGCATGAACTTTGACCACATCCGCTTTGACGTCGCCGACGGCGTAGCCCGCCTGACGCTCAACCGCCCAGACAAGCTCAACAGCTTTACGGGCCAGATGCATGCCGAAATCCGCAGCGTCCTGAGCCTGGTGCAAGACGACCCAAGCATTCGCGTGCTGGTATTGACGGGCACCGGCCGCGCTTTTTGCGCCGGCCAAGATCTTGCCGACCCCACGATGCAGATGGTGCCGGGGCAGCGCGCGCCCGACATCGGCAACGTGGTCGAGCTCAATTACAAACCGCTGATCCTGAGTTTGCAAAATCTGCGCGTGCCCACGCTGGCTGCAGTCAACGGCATCGCCGCCGGCGCGGGTGCCAGCGTGGCGCTGGCCTGTGATTTGGTGGTCGCCGCCAAATCGGCCTCGTTTTTGCAGGCTTTCAGCAAAATCGGCTTGGTGCCCGACACCGGCGGCACGTGGTTTTTGCCGCAGCGCGTCGGCATGGCCCGGGCCATGGGGCTGGCGCTGCTGGCCGACAAGCTGCCCGCCGAAAAAGCCGCCGACTGGGGCTTGATCTGGCAGGCGGTGGATGACGCCGACCTCAACTCCACCATCGACAAGCTGGCAGCGCAGCTGGCGCAGATGCCGACCAAGGCGCTGGTGCGCACGCGCCAAGCCATGCACGCCGCGCCCTCGCACACGCTGGAGCAGCAGTTGTCGATGGAGGGCGGCTTTATGCGCGAACTCGGTTGGAGCCCAGACTACGCCGAAGGCGTGGCGGCTTTCCTAGAAAAGCGCGCCCCGCGCTTCACCGGTGCGTGACCATGACCGAGCAGCAGACCAACCCTGAACAGGCGCTGGCCCACGCCGCCGCTGCCGCGATGTGGAAGCGCGACCACACCGCCAACGCGCTGGCCATGCGCTTGCTCGACGTCAAGCCCGGCTACGCCAAGCTGGCCATGCGGGTGCGCCCCGACATGGTCAATGGCCATCGCATTTGCCACGGTGGCATGATCTTCACGCTGGCCGACACCGCTTTTGCCTACGCCTGCAACAGCCGCAACCACACCACGGTGGCATCGGCCTGTCACATCGACTTTCTGGCCTCGGCCAAAGAAGGTGAGCAACTCGAGGCCGAGGCCCACGAGCGGGCCCTGATCGGGCGCAGCGGCGTCTACGACGTGACCGTGCGCACCGCTGGCGGCCAGACGGTGGCGCTGTTTCGCGGCAAGTCCCGGCGCATAGCAGGCGAAGTGATCGCTGGATTGCAGCACGAAGACGACACCAGCACCTAAAAAAGCAACAAATAGGCACAAGGAGACATGGATGCCCGTCAAGCAAGCCCAGCCCGGCGAATTGGAACCGATTGAAACCGCAAGCCGCGACGAAATTGCCTCCTTGCAACTCGAGCGCCTCAAGTGGTCGCTGCGGCACGCCTACGACAATGTGCCGCACCACCGCCAGGCTTTCGATGCCAAGGGCGTGCACCCCGACGACCTCAAGACCCTCGCCGATCTGGCCAAATTCCCGTTCATGGTCAAGAACGACCTGCGCGACCACTACCCCTTTGGCCTGTTTGCCGTGCCGCGTGCCCAAGTGGCCCGGCTGCACGCCTCGTCCGGCACGACCGGTAAGTCGATCGTCGTAGGCTACACGCTGCAAGACATCGACCACTGGGCCAACTTGGTGGCACGCTCCATCCGCGGCGCTGGCGGTCGCCCGGGCGATATGGTGCAGGTGGCCTACGGCTACGGCATGTTCACGGGTGGCTTGGGCGCGCACTACGGCGCCGAGCGCGCCGGCTGCACGGTGGTGCCGATGTCGGGCGGCCAGACCGAAAAGCAGGTGCAGCAGATCATGGACTTCAAACCCGACATCATCATGGTGACGCCGTCGTACTCCTTGGTGATCGCCGAGGAGTTTGAGCGCTTGGGCATCGCGCCCGAGCAAATACCGCTCAAAGTGGGGATCTTTGGCGCCGAACCTTGGGGCGAGGGCATGCGCCTCGAGATCGAAACCAAGCTCGGCATCGACGCCATCGACATCTACGGCCTGACCGAAGTCATGGGCCCGGGTGTGGCTTGCGAATGCATCGAAAGCAAAGACGGCCCCGTGATCTGGGAAGACCATTTTTACCCCGAGATCATCGACCCCGACACCGGTGAGGTGCTGCCCGACGGCGCCCAAGGCGAGCTGGTGTTCACCTCCCTGACCAAGCAGGCCTTCCCCGTGATCCGCTACCGCACACGGGATTTGACGCAGCTGCTGCCGCCCACTTCGCGCTCTTTTAGACGCATGGGCAAGGTCACGGGGCGTTCGGATGACATGCTGATCGTGCGCGGCGTCAATGTTTTTCCCAGCCAGATCGAAGAGCAGATACTGCGCGACAAGCGCCTGAGTAGCAACTACCAAATCCACCTGAACCGCGACGGCCACCTCGACACGGTCGAAGTGCGCTGCGAGGTGCATCGCGAGATCTCTGGTGTTCTGGGGCCAGACCTGATCGGCTCCATCAGCAAAGAGTTGCAGCACCGCATCAAGACCAATGTCGGCGTCTCCACGCGCATCAGCGTCTTGCCCTTCAACACCATTCCCCGCACCCAGACCGGTAAGGTGAGCCGCGTCATCGACCAACGACCCAAGCAACAATAGGTGGCTGCCCCATGGACACCTACACCAGCCTAGAAATCGAGCGCAAGGGGCAGCTCGCGACCCTGTGGATGAACCGTCCGGAGGTGTTCAATGCCTTCGACGAAACCCTGATAGCCGAGCTCACGCAAGCCTGCAACGCCCTAGACGCCGATGCATCGGTGCGCGTGGTGGTGCTGGCTGGGCGGGGGCGCCATTTTTCTGCCGGGGCCGACCTCAACTGGATGAAGCGCGCCGCAGCTGCAGGCCCCGAAGACAACCTGCAGGACGCGAGCCGATTTGCCGCCATGTTGCAGCGCTTGGCCACGATGTCCAAACCGACCATTGCCCGTGTGCAGGGCTTGGCGCTGGGTGGCGGCACCGGTCTGGCCGCCGCCTGCGACATGGCGCTGGCTACCGAGGATGCGGCTTTTGCCGTCTCTGAAGTCCGGTTTGGGATCATCCCCTCGGTCATCAGCCCCTACGTGTTGCGCGCTATTGGCGCACGCAACGCCTTGCGTTACTTCCAGAGCGCCGAGCGCATCCACGCCGCGCGCGCACTCTCGATCGGATTGGTGAGCGAGGTGCTGTCGGCCACGCAGATCGACGCGGCGATTGCCGAACTCGCGCAGGCGCTGCTCGGCGGCGGACCGCAGGCGCTGGTTGCGGCCAAGGCGCTGATCGCAGCGGTCAGCGGACGGGCTGTGGACGACGCCCTGATTGAAGAAACCGCACACCGCATTGCCCGCCAGCGTGCCACCGCCGAAGCCAACAACGGCATCAGCGCCTTTCTTGAAAAACGCCAGCCCGACTGGCTTCTTTGACCTTCAGTACCTACCGCCACAAGGAGAAAGCAGCACCATGTACACCCAATCTTTCAACGTCCAAGATGGCTCCGCCCTCAAGGCGGTTGCGTCGCATTCGCCCCCAGAAAACCCCGAGGCGCTCGAGCGCTTCAACGCGCGCATCGATGCCGACGGCCGCATCGAGCCACAGGACTGGATGCCCGATGCCTATCGCAAAACGCTGATCCGCCAGATCAGCCAGCACGCACACAGCGAAATTGTGGGTATGCTGCCCGAGGGCAACTGGATCAGCCGCGCGCCCAGCCTCAAGCGCAAAGCTATTTTGATCGCCAAGGTGCAAGACGAAGGCGGCCACGGCCTCTACCTCTACAGCGCCGCCGAAACCTTGGGGGTAAGCCGGGATCAACTGCTCGATGCCTTGCACAGCGGCAAAGCCAAATACAGCTCCATCTTCAACTACCCCACGCTGAACTGGGCCGACGTCGGCGTGATCGGCTGGTTGGTTGACGGTGCGGCCATCAGCAACCAGATCCCGCTGTGCCGCTGCAGCTATGGCCCATACGCGCGCGCCATGGTGCGCGTGTGCAAAGAGGAATCCTTTCACCAGCGCCAAGGCTATGAAGCCCTGCTCACCATGATGCGTGGCACCGACGAGCAAAAAGCCATGGTGCAAGACGCAGTCAACCGCTGGTGGTGGAAGTGCTTGGCCATGTTTGGCCCGCCCGACGCCGACAGCCCGCACAGTGCCCAAGGCATGCGCTGGGGCATCAAGCGCATCTCCAACGACGATTTGCGCCAAAAATTCATCGACGCCACCGTGCCGCAAGCAAGGGTTCTGGGTGTGACCCTGCCCGACCCAGATCTGAAATGGAACGAGGAGCGCCAGCACTACGACTACGGCCAGATCGACTGGGATGAGTTCTGGTCCACCGTCAACGGCAACGGACCGTGCAACAAAGAGCGCTTGGCCACCCGAGTCAAAGCACACAACGATGGCCAGTGGGTGCGCGACGCCGCCGTGGCCTACGCCCGCAAACAACAAGCCCGTCAACTAAAGGATGCAGCATGACCACCACGCCCACCCCCACCCCCGTCGCCCTCAAAGATTGGCCGCTGTGGGAAGTCTTCATTCGCAGCAAACAGGGCTTGGAGCACAAGCACTGCGGCAGCCTGCACGCCTCTGACGCCAAGCAGGCGCTGCAACTGGCACGCGACATCTACACCCGGCGCCAAGAAGGCGTGAGCATCTGGGTGGTGCCCTCCAGCCACATCACGGCCAGCGCACCCGAAGACAAAGACGTGCTGTTTGAGCCTGCAGCCGACAAAATCTACCGCCACCCGACCTTTTACCAAATCCCTGAAGAAGTGGGGCATATGTGATGGCGGCACAGCACCTCGACTACCTGCTGCACTTGGCAGACAACGCCCTGATCTTGGGCCAGCGCAACGCCGAATGGTGCGGCCACGGCCCCATCTTGGAAGAAGACCTGGCTTTGGGCAACATGAGCCTAGACCTGATCGGCCAAGCCCGACTGCTGTACCAGCATGTGGCTGCCCTGAAAAACGACGGCAGCACCGAAGACTCGCTGGCTTACTTCCGCGATGTGCCCGATTTCCGCAATTACACCCTGCTCGAGTTGCCGCACAGCACAGCCTTGGCGCCCACCGCTGCCAACGACCGCGACTACGCCTCCACGGTGGTGCGCAACTTCCTCTACAGCGCCCTGATGGTGCTGCTGTGGGAGCGGCTGCAAGCGTCCAAGGACGAGCAGTTGGCGGCCATTGCGGCCAAGTCCCTCAAAGAGGCGCGCTACCACCTGCGCCACGCGCGCGACTGGCTGGTGCGCTTGGGCGACGGCACCGATGAATCGAATGCCCGCATGCAAAAAGCGCTCGACCATTATTTGCCCTATGTGCAGGAGTTCTGGAGTCACAGCGAGATGGAAAGCGCCGCCGCTGCAGCCGGCGTGGGCGTGAACACGGGCGACTTGCAAGAGGCCTTCAACGCCTACCTCGACGACGCACTGGCTGAGGCGGCGCTCAAGCGCCCGCCCGGGGGTGGCTACGTCAGCACCGGTAAGCACGGCCTGCACTCAGAGCACTTGGGCTTTCTGTTGGCTGAAATGCAGTGCCTGGCCCGGGCCCATCCGCAGGGTGTATGGTGAATACCGTCCGGTCACCGAGTCTGCCCACGGGCCCGATCGCCCTGGCGCAGCCGGGTCAGCCGCACCACGAGGTGTGGGCGCTGCTCGAGGCCGTGACCGACCCGGAGATACCGGTGGTTTCGCTGCGCGAGATGGGCATCTTGCGCGCCGTGCGCGAAGCCGAGCAGGGGCTGGAGGTGGTGATCACCCCCACCTACAGTGGCTGCCCAGCGATGAGCCAGATGGAGGACGACGTGATGGCCGCGCTGGCCCAAGCGCGCATTGCCGCGCGCGTCGTCACCCAACTGGCGCCGGCGTGGTCCACCGACTGGATGACGCCCGAGGCGCGCGACAAACTGCGCGCATACGGCATTGCGCCGCCGGCCCAAGTAACCAGCGGCGGCTGTGGTCTTGGCGCGCCGGACACCCGCGTGGTGCAATTCGCGGCGCACAAAAAATCCACCCCCGATCAAGTCGCCTGCCCGCAGTGCGGCTCGGCCAACACCACGCAGACCTCGCACTTTGGCTCCACCGCCTGCAAAGCGCTCTACAAGTGCCTGGACTGCCTCGAGCCCTTTGACTACTTCAAACCCTACTAGCCATTCACACGGGAATCCCAGTCATGTCCACCCCCCGCTTTCACGAGCTCACCGTCAAGCGTGTCAACCCCGAAGCGGCTGGCTCGGTGGCGATCACCTTTGACGTTCCGCTGACCCTACGCAATGCGTTCCATTTTGAGCCTGGCCAATACCTGACGCTGCGCGCGGCGGTCAACGGCGAAGAGGTGCGCCGCAGCTACTCCATCAGCAGCCCGCGCAGCCGCTTGGCCGCCGCCGGTGAACTGGAAATCGGCATCCGCCCGGTGCAGGGCGGGCTTTTTTCCAACTGGGCGGCCACGGCGATCAAGGCCGGCGACAAGCTCAGCGTGCTGACCCCCGACGGACGCTTCACGGTGCGCAAGGCGCGGGCAATCCACCGCGTCGGTTTTGCCGCCGGCTCGGGCATTACGCCGCTTCTGTCCATCGTTGCCAGCACGCTGGAAGAACAAGCAGAATCCAAATTTACATTGGTGTTGGGCAACCGCCGCATGTCCAGCGTGATGTTCAACGAAGCCCTGCAAGACCTCAAAGACCGCTACTTGGGGCGCCTGACACTGATCCACATCCTGTCGAGCCAAGCACAAGAGGTGGATCTGCTGCAAGGGCGCATCGACGCGGCCAAGGTGCACGCGCTCATCAAGGCTTTTTTGCCCGTGGCCAGCATGGACGAGGTCTTCATCTGCGGCCCCGAAGGCATGATCGAGGCGACCGAAAAAGCCTTGGTGGAAGCGGGCGTCCCGGCCAGTCGCGTCTACACCGAGCGCTTTACCCCCGCCGCACCGCTGGCCCACCCGACTTCCGCCGGCGTCAAGCCCGTCATCCACACCGCTCGCCAGAGCGCCGTGACGGTTTTGGTCGATGGCAAGCGCCACGACCTGCTGATGGCCGCCGACGAGCGCATTTTGGATGTGGCACTCAATGCCGGCTTGGATCTGCCGTTTTCTTGCAAAAGCGGTGTCTGCTGCACCTGCCGCGCCAAGGTGACAGAGGGCACGGTCACCATGGACAAGAACTTCTCGCTCGAGCCCTGGGAGTTGAAGCAGGGATTTGTGCTCAGCTGCCAAGCCCGACCGACCAGTGAGCGCTTGGTGATCAGTTTCGATGAACGCTAAATCGGGTTCTGCTTTGACTTTTTACACCCTGCAAGGCGCTGTGGCAGTGATCACACTGTCGCGGCCACCCGTCAACAGCCTGAGCCACGCGCTGCGCCTCCACATTGTCCAAGCCCTAGACGCGGCCGAGGCCGACCCCGCCGTGCTCGGCATGGTGCTGGCGGGCAGCGAGCAGGCCTTTTCGGCTGGCGCCGATGTAGCCGAACTGGGTACTCCAGCGCAGCTGGCTGAACCCATTTTGCCCACCGTGCTGGCGCGGGTGGCGGCTTGCCGCAAGCCGCTGGTGGCGGCAATCAGCGGCGTGGCGCTGGGAGGCGGGCTCGAGCTGGCCATGACTTGCCTAGGGCGCGTGGCGCTGACAAGCGCCAAGGTCGGGTTGCCCGAGATCCAGCTGGGCCTCATCCCGGGCTCCAGCGGCACCCAGCTGCTGCCGCGCTTGGTGGGCGTGCCCTTGGCGCTGAGCACGATGCTCAATGGCCAGCCGCAAAGCGCGCAGGCTTTGGCCGGCAGCGGCCTCTTCGACCGGGTGGTCGATGCCGATGCCGTGGGTGCCGCGTGCGACTTGGCGCGCCAGTGGGCCGAGCCCAGCGCCCGGCCGCTGGCAGCGCGCGAGCGCACCTTGGCGGATGCGGCCACCGTAGCCGAGCAGGTGGCGGCGGCGCGGGCCAAGCTCAACCCCCGCCAGCGCCTGCAGCCTGCCTACGCCGCGCTGCTGGACGCAGTGGCTTGCGCAACGCGGCCCTTTGCCGAAGGCGCCCAACGCGAGCGCGAGCTGTTTTTGCAACTGCTCTCTACCCCAGCGGCGCAGGCGCTGCGCCACCAGTTCAAGGCCGAACGCGAGGCCGTCAAACTGCCACCCGACGTGCAGGCCACCCCTAGGCCCGTGCACACGGTGGCCGTGATCGGTGCCGGCACCATGGGTGCCGGCATCGCCATTTGCGCCCTCGACGCGGGCCTCAATGTGCTGTTGCTCGAGCAAAACGAAGAGGCCTTGGCCCGTGGCCAGCAGCGCGTGAGCGCGCATTACAGCGCGCGGGTGGCGGATGGCAAGCTCAAGCCCGCCGCAGCCGCCGTCACGCAAGCGCGCCTCGTCGCCACCACCGATTGGGTGCAACTGGCGCGGGCCGACTTGGTGATCGAGGCTGTGTTTGAAGACCTTGCCGTCAAGCAAGCCGTATTCCGCCAGATCGATGCCCATGCTCGCCCCGGTGCCGTGCTCGCCAGCAACACCTCGTACCTCGACCTCGACGCGATCGCCCAAGCCACGGCGCGGCCGCAGGATGTGCTGGGCCTGCACTTCTTTAGCCCCGCTCAGGTGATGAAGCTGCTCGAAGTGGTGCGCGGCACGCACACCGCGCCCGAGGTGCTGGCCACCGGCATGGGCTTGGGCAAAACGCTCAAGAAAATTCCGGTGTTGTGTGGCAACGCCTTTGGTTTCATCGGCAACCGCATCTACAACGCCTACCGCAACCAGTGCGAGTTCATGCTCGAAGACGGCGCTTGGCCCGAAGACGTGGACAACGCCCTCACCGGCATGGGTTTTGCCATGGGGCCGTTTGCCGTGGCCGATCTGTCGGGTTTGGACATCGCTTGGCGCATGCGCAAGGCCCAAGCCCCCACGCGCGACCCGCGCCAGCGCTACGTGGGCATCCTCGACCAGTTGTGCGCGCTGGGCCGCTTGGGGCGCAAAACCGGCGCCGGTTACTACGCCTACACCGATGGCAAGCAGGCCAAAACCACCGACGCCACCGTGCGCGCTCTCATCGAGCAGGCCAGCGCGGCCCGCGGCATCACCCGCCAGCCCCTAGGGGCCGAGCAGATCCGGCGCCGCGCCCTGTTGGCCATGGCCAACGAAGCCGCCTTGCTGTTGGCCGAAGGCGTGGCAGCGCGCGCCAGCGACATCGACGTGGTGTTGGTGCAAGGCTATGGCTTTCCCAGATGGGAGGGCGGCCCGGTTTTTTGGGCCCGACAACAAGACCGCGCCGCGCTGGAGCGCGATTTGCAGGCCTTGGCCCTAGAGAGCGGCTATGGCTTTCGCTTCGGCGACTTGGATTGCCTAAGCGCTTAAGCCCCCCTGATTTCGGAGACTCTGATGAACCAAGCGTATATTTGTGACGCCATCCGCACCCCCTTTGGCCGCTACGGCGGCGCCCTGAGCAGCGTGCGCACCGACGACCTTGGGGCCATCCCCCTAAAGGCCTTGATGGCCCGCAACCCCCACGTCGATTGGGCCGCGGTGGCCGACGTGATCTACGGCTGCGCCAACCAAGCCGGCGAAGACAACCGCAACGTTGCCCACATGAGCAGCCTTTTGGCCGGCTTGCCGCTCGAAGTGCCCGGCGCCACGGTCAACCGCCTGTGTGGTTCCGGGCTGGATGCCATCGGCATGGCAGCGCGCGCCATCAAGGCGGGCGAAGCGGGCCTGATGATCGCCGGCGGCGTCGAGAGCATGAGCCGCGCCCCCTTTGTCATGCCCAAGGCTGAGAGCGCCTTCAGCCGCGCCAACGCGGTGTACGACACCACGATCGGCTGGCGCTTCATCAACAAACTGATGAAAGACACATACGGCGTGGACTCGATGCCAGAAACCGCCGAAAACGTGGCGGTGGATTTCAAGATCGAGCGCGAGGCGCAGGACCTGATGGCCCTAAACAGCCAATTGCGCGCCGTGGCCGCCATCGAGGCCGGCCACTTGGCGCGCGAGATCTGCCCGGTCACGATCGCGCAAAAAAAGGGTGACGCCATCGTGGTGGACACCGATGAACACCCGCGCCAGACCACGCTGGACGCGCTGTCCAAACTCAAAGGCGTGGTGCGCCCAGACGGCACGGTGACCGCTGGCAACGCCAGCGGCGTCAACGATGGCGCCTGTGCCCTGATCTTGGCCGACGAAGCCAGCGCCGCGCAAAACGGCCTGACGCCGAAGGCCCGCGTGGTGGGCATGGCCACGGCCGGCGTGGCGCCGCGCATCATGGGCATCGGCCCGGCGCCCGCGACGCAAAAGGTGTTGGCCCAGACCGGGCTGACCTTGGCCCAAATGGACGTGATCGAGTTGAACGAAGCCTTTGCTGCGCAGGGGCTGGCGGTGCTGCGCCTGTTGGGGCTGCCCGACGACGACGCCCGTGTCAACGCTTGGGGTGGCGCCATCGCGTTGGGCCACCCCTTGGGCGCTTCGGGCGCCCGTTTGGCCACCACTGCCATCAACCGGCTGCACACCAGCGGTGGGCGCTACGCGCTTTGCACCATGTGCATAGGCGTGGGCCAAGGGATCGCGCTGGTGTTGGAAAAGCCTTGAGTGCTCAATCCCCTGCATCGCTGGGTGCGCGGCTGAGCGCGTTGTTTTCGGCCACCAAGCGGTTGAGCAACTCGATGAAATTGCGCTGCTGGGAAGGGCTCAACGGGGCCAGAATCAGCGCTTGGGTGCGGGCCACGGCGGGTTCCGCAGCCTCTAGCAGCGCCCTCCCGGCCGTCGTGATGTGCAGCAAGCGCACCCGCCGGTCTTGGGGCGAAAGCTGTCGCTCCAGCAGGCCCCGCGCCTGCAACCGATCCACCACCCCGGCTGTGGTCGAGGTGTCCAGCGCGATCAGCCGAGCCAGCGTGCGCTGGTCGATGCCCGGTTGTTCGCGCACGGTCAACAACGCGCCGTACTGCAAGGGCGTCAGGTTGAGCGCCTCGGTCTCTTGGTGGAAGATGCCCACCGAAATCTGGTGCAGTCGTCGGATGACGTGGCCAGGCAAGCGATTGAGACAAGGTGGGGAGGAGGGTGGAAAGTCGGTCATGGTGGTCAGTGAGTCTAGGCGATTCGAGGCTCGTTCAAGGGCCCCACAAAAACACTTGCAGCCCTTGAAAATAGCGTCTATACTAATCGTCAGCATACTAACAAACAGCGTGCCCTTCACCCAAAAGGAGACAACACATGCAAAACTCAGCAGACACCCGTCCGGTGTTGGTGGTCGGTGGCGGCATCGGTGGCTTGGCCGCTGCACTGGCCTTGGTGAATCAAGGGTTTAGCGTTCAAGTGTTTGAGCAGGCGCCCGAGATCGGGGAAATCGGTGCGGGCATCCAACTCGGGCCCAACGCCTTCCACGCCTTCGACGCGCTGGGTGTGGGCGACAAGGCCCGGGGGCGTGCGGTCTACACCGACTGCATGGTGATGCACGACGCGATCGACGAAAGCCTGATTGGCAAAATCGAGACCGGTGAGGCCTTTCGCAAACGCTTTGGCAACCCCTACGCGGTCATCCACCGGGTGGACATCCACAAATCGCTGTGGGAGGGTGCGGTGGAGACGGGACGGGTTGAGTTTTACACCAACACCCGGATCGAAAATATCGAACAGGACGAGGCCAACAAAACCGTCACCGCCATCGACCAAAACGGCAAACGCTGGGCGGGGCAGGCCCTGATCGGGGCCGATGGGGGCAAAAGCGTGGTGCGTGCGCAGTACGTGAACGACCCGCCGCGCGTGACCGGCCATGTGGTCTATCGCGCCGTCGTCGATAAGGCCGACTTCCCCGAAGACCTCAAGTGGAACGCCGCCAGCCTGTGGGCCGGGCCCAAATGCCACCTGGTGCATTACCCGCTGCGCGGCGGCGAGCAGTACAACGTGGTCGTCACCTTTCACAGCCGCCAGCCAGAGCAGTGGGGCGTGAGCGATGGGTCCAAAGAGGAGGTCGAGAGCTACTTCCAAGGCATCTGCCCGAAGGCGCGCCAGCTCATCAACCTGCCCAAAAGCTGGAAGCGCTGGGCCACGGCCGACAAAGAGCCCATCGACACTTGGGTTTACGGCCGGGCCACCCTCTTGGGCGACTCCGCCCACCCGACCACGCAATACATGGCCCAAGGCGCCTGCATGGCCATGGAAGACGCCGTCACCTTGGGCGAGGCGCTGCGTGTGCCCCACAAAGACTGGGACCAAGCGCTGCAGTTGTACCAAAAAAACCGCGTCACCCGCACGGCGCGGATCGTGCTAAGTGGCCGCGAGATGGGGCGCATCTACCACGCCACCGGGGTCGAGCGCTTGGTGCGCAACAGCCTCTGGAAGGGCCGCAGCCAAGAGCGTTTTTACGATGCCATCGAATGGCTTTATGGCTGGAACGTCAACAACTGCTTGCAACAAGGCTGAGGCTGCGCGCAATTTAGGAGAACCCCCATGCAAGACACCGGACGCTTCGATGCCTTGGGCCGCTTAGAAGACTTGCCCTTGGCCTATCGCGAGGCCCTCACAGCCCAAAACTTGGTGCCGCTGTGGCCCAGCTTGCGGGCCGTGCTGCCGCCGCACGTGCCCAGCCGCAAAACCCAAGTGACCCACTGGCCATCCCAGCCGCTACGCGCTTTGTTGCTGCAAGCGGGCGAGCTGACGCCGATCGAAAAGGCCGAGCGGCGGGTCTTGGTGCTGGCCAATCCCGGGCACGGTCTGGAAAAAATGCAAGCCAGCGCCGCCATGTACTTGGGTATGCAACTGCTGTTGCCGGGTGAACTGGCGCCAGCCCACCGCCACACGCCCAATGCCATTCGCATGGTCGTGGAGGGCGAGGGCGCTTGGACCTTGGTCAATGGCGAGAAATGCCCCATGAGCCGGGGCGACCTCATCCTCACACCCACCGGCTTGTGGCACGAGCACGGTCACGACGGCGACCAGCCGGTGATCTGGCTAGACGTGCTTGACCTGCCGCTGGTGTACTACATCGAAGCCTCGTATCACGAAGAGGTGCCCAGTCAGTCTGTGGTGCCCGGCCAAGGGGCCAAGGCCTATGCCAGTGGGGGTTTGGCCCCCACTTGCGTGTTCCAGCGCGCCGACCAGACTTACCCCATGCTGCGCTACCCATGGGCGCAGGCCAAGGCGGCCCTGCAGTCGATCGCCGCCAACCAGCCCAGCCTAGAGTGCGTGCAAGTCACTTACATCAACCCCGAAACGGGCCTAGATGTGGAAAACATCTTGGGCTTTTACGCCCTCATGCTGCGCCCGGGCCAGACGCTCAACCTGCCGGCGCGTTCGCCGGCCCAAGTGTTTCATCTGATAGAGGGCAGTGCCGACCTTAGCGCTGCTGCGCAAGCCCACGCTTTGGCCCCCGCCGACACCTGCGCTGTGCCCGGTTACACCGCCGTCACGCTCAAAAACCGCTCAGCCACCGAAGCGGCTTATATCTTCGTCGCTGACGAATCGCCTTTACACCGCAAGCTGGGTGTCTATGAAGTGCGCAGCGCAAGCATTTAAATCCAAAGTCCCTCCCAATGACAGCCTACAGCCACAACCCGCCTGCCGTCCAATCGCTGCCCATTCGTGGCCAGACCGAGCGTTTTCCCATCAACCGCATCTTCTGTGTCGGTCGCAACTACCACGCGCATGCAATCGAAATGGGCCGACCGGTCGATAAAAGCGTCGAACAGCCTTTCTACTTCACCAAATCGCCGCAAGCCTTGGTGGCAAGCGGTGCCACAGTCGCCTACCCGCCGCGCACCCAAAACTTCCACTACGAAATGGAACTGGTGTTGGCCATCGGCAGGCCTGGCTTTTGCGTGAGTCCAGAGCGGGCGCATGAACTGATCTATGGCTACGCCGCCGGACTCGACATGACGCGCCGCGACTTGCAATTGGTGGCGCGCGACAAAGGGCGCCCATGGGACACCGGCAAAGACATCGAGCAAGGCGCAGTGTGCTCCGAGATCGTGCCGATGCCGGGTGTGGTGGTGGAGAAGGGCGCGATCGAGCTGGAAGTCAATGGCCTCACCAAACAATCGTCCAATGTGGAAAAGTTGATTTGGGATGTGCGAGAAATCATTGCCGACCTCAGTACCTACTACCATCTGCAACCCGGTGACCTGATCTACACCGGCACGCCCGAAGGGGTGGGACCGGTGGTCAGCGGCGACCGAATCACCGGCCGTGTGGAGGGCGTAGCCGAGGTGGATCTCACCATCGGCCCAGCGCAGCCACCCCACCCTTAAACGCGCAGACAAAGCCGATTCAGGCGCCGTGTCAGGCGCCGATTGGCACCCCTATAATGATCCGGACGCCCCAAAAATTGGCTTTATCCAAGTTACCCAAGGAGACCGCAGCTTGAATACCAAAACCTTTGCTTCTGCTGCCGACGTTGAAGAGAAAAACGTCACATTTGAGCAGATTTCGGAGCATGCTTGGGCCTACACGGCCGAGGGCGACCCCAACACAGGCGTGATCATCGGTGACGACGCCGTGCTGGTGGCCGACACCCAAGCCACGCCGGCAATGGCCGCCGACGTCATCCGGCGCATCCGCACCGTCACCGACAAACCGATCAAGTACGTGGTGCTCACGCACTACCACGCCGTGCGCGTTCTCGGGGCCAGCGCCTACCGTGCCGAGGGTTGCCAAGAGGTGATCGCCAGCCTGGACACCTACAACCTCATCGTCGAGCGCGGCGAGCAAGACAAAGCGAGCGAGATCGGGCGCTTTCCACGCCTGTTTCGCAACCTCGATTCGTTGCCCCCCGGGCTGACGTGGCCCACCCTCACGTTCAGCGGCCAGATGACGCTGTGGTTGGGCAAGCTCGAGGTGCAGCTGCTGCAACTCGGGCGCGGCCACACTGCGGGCGATACCGTGGTCTGGTTGCCGCAGGAGCGCAGCCTGCTCTCGGGCGACTTGGTCGAGTTCGACGCCACCCCCTACGCCGGAGACGCCTACTTCCAAGACTGGCCGCAAACGCTCGAGCGCATTGCGGCGCTGCAACCGCAAGCCTTGGTGCCTGGGCGCGGCCCGGCCCTGCGCGGCGCTGCCCAAGTCGAGGCTGGGCTGGCGGGCACGCGGGCTTTTGTCAGCGACCTTTGGGCCAGCGTCAAGGCCGGCGCCGATGCCGGCCAAGATCTGCGCACGGTGTACGAAAGCACCTTCCAGCGCTTGCAACCCAAGTACGGCCACTGGGTGATTTTCAACCACTGCATGCCCTTTGACGTCACCCGCGCCTACGACGAAGCGACCCAACACCAGCACCCGCGCATCTGGACCGCCGAGCGCGACCGCCAGATGTGGCTGTCTTTGGAGGGTTGAGCAAGCCCGCGCAGCCCGTCCACACCCCCCTAACCACCACCGCCCCCGAGGAGACACAAAAAATGAAAATAGAGCGCATCCACCACGTGGCCTACCGTTGCCGCGATGCCCGCGAGACCGTGCGCTGGTACGGGCAGCACCTCAACATGGACTTTGTGCTGGCGATCGCCGAAGACCAGGTGCCATCGACCAAAGCCCCCGATCCCTACATGCACGTGTTTCTGGACGCCGGGCAGGGCAATGTGCTGGCTTTTTTTGAGTTGCCCAACTCGCCCGCCATGGGGCGCGACCCCCACACCCCGGAGTGGGTGCAACACATCGCTTTCAAGGTTGACAGCTTGGCCACGCTCACCGCCACCCAAGAGCGTTTGCAAGCGGCTGGGATCGAGGTGATTGGCCCTACCGACCACACGCTTTTCAAGAGCATTTACTTTTTTGACCCCAACGGGCACCGGATTGAACTGGCCGCCGATTGCGCCACGCCCGAGATGTTGGGCCGCCTCGACGCCGTCAAGTGGGAAATGCTGGAAGAATGGGCCCAGACCCGGCGTGCGCCCAAGCACGCAGCATGGATGCACGCTAGCGAGTTTGGGGGCGCGTGATGCTGCAAACCTATACCTACCCCGAATACGCTTACCGCGCCAGCGCCGAGCAGCGCAGCGGCAAACTCAAATGCCACCCGGTGGTGATCATCGGCGCAGGCCCGATCGGTCTGACGCAGGCGCTCGATTTGGCCAGCCGTGGCGTGCCGGTGGTGGTGCTGGACGACAACTGCACCGTGAGCATCGGTTCGCGTGCCGTCTGCTACGCCAAGCGCACCCTCGAGGTCTGGGATCGGCTCGGTCTGGCCGAAGAATTTGTGGCCAAGGGCGTGCAGTGGGAGATCGGCAAGGTTTTTTTCCGCGACCAACTCACCTACACCTTCAACCTATTGCCCGAAGCCGAGCACAAGATGCCGGCCATGATCAACTACCAGCAGTACCACATTGAAGAGCGCTTGGTCCAAGCCTGCGAACAAGCGAATGGGGTCGATCTGCGCTGGAAGCACAAGGTGCTGGCGCTGGAGCAGAGCAGCGACTGCGCCACCCTTACGGTCGAGACGCCCGATGGCCTCTTCAAGCTCCAAGCGCAGTGGGTGATCGCGGCCGACGGCGCCCACAGCGACACGCGCCGCCTGATCGGGGCCGACTTTAGCGGCCAGTTTTTCCAAGACCGTTTCCTGATCGCCGATGTCGTACTCAAAGAAGGCAGCTTGGGTTTGCCGCCCGGGTTTGGCAGCCGGGCCGAGCGTTGGTTTTGGTTTGACCCCCCCTTTCACCGCGGCCAGAGCGTTCTGTTGCACAAGCAGGCCGACGGGGTCTGGCGCATCGACTTTCAGCTCGGGTGGGACGCCGACCCGAACGAAGAGAAAAAGCCTGAGCGCGTCATCCCGCGCATCCAAGCCATGCTCGGGCCGCAGGTCGAGTTCGAGCTCGAGTGGGTTTCGGTCTATCAGTTTGCCTGCAGGCGCATCGACCACTTCCGCCACGGCCGGGTGCTGTTTGCTGGCGACGCCGCACACCAAGTCTCGCCTTTTGGCGCCCGCGGCGCCAACACCGGCGTGCAAGACACCGACAACTTGGGTTGGAAGCTCAAGGCGGTGATCGAAGGCCAAGCCCCGCTGGCCCTGCTCGATACCTACCACGAAGAGCGGGCATGGGCAGCCGATGACAACATCGGCCACTCGACCCGTGCCACCGACTTCATCACCCCCAAATCGCGTGCGGCGCTGCGCTTGCGCAACGCGGTGCTCGAACTGGCACGCAGCGAACCCTTGGCTCGACCGCTGGTCAACAGCGGCCGCCTGTCCACACCCACCCCCTACGTGCACTCGTCGCTCAACACGCCCGACAGCGCGCTCTTTGCCGGCAGCATGTGCCCCGGTACAGCCTGCGTCGATGCGCCGATCGAGCGCGCCGGGCAGCCCGGCTGGTTGCTCGAGCAACTCGGGCGCGGCTTTGTGTTGCTCAGTTTTGGTCCGGCCGCGCCGGTGCAGGTCGGCGGCCACGTCGCGCAGGTGCTGCAAGTGGGGCGCGATGTGATCGATAGCAAGGGGTTGCTGCAGCAGCGCTACGACGGCCAACCCGGCACCCTCTACCTGATCCGACCCGATCAGCACGTGGCGGCGCGCTGGCGCCAATTTGACCCGGAACAGGTGCAAGCCGCCCTTGGCCGAGCCCTCAAACTGCACACCGGAGCCTGAGCATGTCGTTGCTGCGTCACCCCAACATCGATCAACCCGATCTGTTTTACGCCGAGCTCATCGCTGCACAGCGCGACCTCAGCGACGAACAGGCCGACATGATGCTGTCCAAGTTGGTCCTAATCCTGTGCAACCACATTGGGGATCGGGCCGTGCTCAGCGAGGCGATCGCACTGGCTCGGTCCAACACCCTGCCAGCTTCGGACTAAAGCGCCCGCCCACAGGAACACCATGCTCAACGAAACCCACGACCCCAAGCTCACCAGTTGGGTGGCGGCGGCCAACCAACCGGGGGCCGAGTTTGCCCTGCAGAACCTGCCCTTTGCCGTGTTGCGTCCGCGCGGCAGCGCGCAGGCTTGGCGCGGCGCCGTCGCCATAGGCGATCAAGCCGTAGATCTGGCGGCCTTGGCCGCCAAGGGTGGGCTGGCCGACGTGCTTGAAGCAGGTTCGGCCCAAGCGATACTGGCCGCCCAAGCCTTGCAAGCCGGCGCTCAGCCCACCCTCAACGCCCTGATGGCGCTGGGTCAGCCAGCGTGGTCGGCACTGCGTTTGGGCCTGTCGCGTGCGCTGCGTTCGGGCAGCCCGTTGCAAAGCCGACTGCAATCCTGTTTGCTGGAGTTAAGCGCGGTGGAGTACGCATTGCCGGCACGCATCGGCGACTACACCGACTTCTACACCTCGATCCACCACGCGCGCAACATCGGCCGCCTGTTTCGCCCCGACACCCCCTTGCTGCCCAACTACCAGTGGGTGCCGATCGGCTACCACGGCCGGGCCTCGAGCATCGTGGTCTCGGGTCAGGCCTTTAGGCGCCCCTGCGGCCAAATCAAAGCCGCCGACGCCGCGGCCCCGCATCTGGCGCCGAGCCAGCGGCTCGATATCGAGCTCGAACTCGGGGCCTACATCGGCCCCGGCAACGCCTTGGGAGAACCGATCCCGCTGACGGCAGCCGAACAGCACATTTTTGGGCTGTGCCTGCTCAACGACTGGTCTGCGCGCGACATTCAGGGCTGGGAGTATCAGCCGCTCGGCCCCTTTTTGGGCAAGAACTTTGCCACCACGGTCTCGCCTTGGGTGGTCACGCTCGAAGCCTTGGCCCCCTACCGACTGCCGTTTGAACGCGCTCCAGGCGAGCCGCCGCCGCTGCCCTACCTCGACAGCGCTGCCAACCGGGCGCAGGGCAACTTGGATATCGAACTCGACATCGCACTGCACACTCCCCAGATGCGCGCCGCTGGCCTGCCGGCGGTCGCCATCGCACGCAGCAACTACCGCCACGCCTACTGGACGTTGGCGCAAATGGTGGCGCACCACAGTGTGAACGGCTGCAACCTGCAACCGGGCGATCTGCTTGGCAGCGGCACCCTGTCGGGGCCCGAGCCCCACCAAGCCGGGGCCCTGATCGAACTCACCCAAGGCGGTCGCGTGCCGCTGCAACTACCCAACGGGGAGCAACGCACCTTCTTGCTCGATGGCGACGCGGTGTGCCTGCGCGGCTGGTGCGAGCGCCCCGGGTTGCCCCGGATCGGGCTGGGTGAATGCTGGGGCACGGTGCTGCCTGCCTGTTTGTGAACCCCATTCTGGCTGGATGGTCGAAGCCGCTGTGCTGCAACGGCTGGGCTTGCTTTTCCTAGAAAAATCAGAGACAAAGGTAATAGCATGATTTCATTTGTTTTTCGTCTGTCTTGGTGGGCGGCGATTGTGGGCGGAGTGATACTCTGCCTCATCACCTTGATGGTGGTGGCCAGCATCACGGGCCGCACACTGGTGCCCATCGGGTTGGCGCCCATTCCGGGCGACTTCGAACTGGTCGAGATGGGCGCGGCGGTGCTTGTGTTCTGCTTCTTGCCTTGGACTTATCTGCGCGGCGGCCACGCCACCGTCGATCTGCTCTACGTTTATTTGCCCCCCATGGTACAGCGGCTGGTGCAGGTGGTGTGCGATTTGGCGATGCTGGGTTTGTGGCTGGTGCTGACATGGAAGCTTGCGCTAGGCATGCTCGAGCGGCGCGAGTTTTATGAGACGACTTTCATCTTGCAAATGCCGCTGTGGTGGGGCTACGCCCTATGCTTGGTGGCCGCAGTGATTGGTTGCTTGGCCTATTTTTCGCAAACATTGATCCGGCTTGGGCTGGCTAATTACCCAGCTGGCTGGTCGCAGGCCGAGGCCAAGGAGCATTAAATGACACCATTAGACTTGGCCGTTCTGTCGTTCCCGGTTTTATTGCTTCTGATTTTTTTGCGCATGCCGATAGGCTTGGCCATGGCCTTGTGCGGCTTGGGCGGAGCGATGCTGGTGCTAGGCGCTGTTGATCCGGTGCTTAACCAACTCAAACAGTTCACGTACACCACTTTTTCAAATTACTCGCTCTCCATCATTCCGCTGTTTTTGCTCATGGGGCAGTTTGCCGCATTGGGCGGTTTGTCGCAAGCGCTTTTCAAGGCCGCTGAGGCGTGGATCGGGCACCGCAAAGGCGGGGTGGCAATGGCGGCGGTGGGGGCATGTGCCGGTTTTGGGGCCATTTGCGGCTCGTCGCTGGCAACGGCCGCCACCATGGGTCAAGTGGCGTTGCCCGAATTGCGTCGTGCCGGCTATGCGGGTGGCATCTCAACCGCTGCACTTGCAGCGGGCGGCACGCTGGGTATCTTGATCCCGCCTTCGGTGGTGCTGGTGATTTACGCCCTTCTGACCGAGCAAAACATCGCACACCTGTTCGTGGCGGCATTGATTCCGGGTATTTTGGCTGCGATCGGTTACATGCTGGTGATTGCGATTTATGTGCGCCTTAAACCCGAGAGCGCAGGTCGCATCGATCCCGTGCCCATGAAAGAGCGCTGGAAAGCGACCTTCAAGGTCTGGCCGGTGTTGGTGATTTTTGCGGCCGTGGTGGGCGGCATTTATACCGGTTTTTTCACCCCAACCGAAGCCGCAGCGGTGGGTGCATTTGGCACCGGTATCGCGGCTTGGGCGGCTGGTGGCTTAAATCGGCGCACCTTGCGCGACGCGCTTTTGGGTACCGCCATAGCCACCGGCATGATCTTTATGATCGTGCTGGGCGCAGGCCTTTTCAACACCTTCTTGGCGCTGTCGCAACTGCCGCAAGAACTGGCACGCTGGGTTCTTGATCTGGGAATCAGCCCGCTGATGGTGTTGGTCGTGATCTTGCTGATCTATCTGCTGCTGGGTTGTGTAATGGATTCGCTGTCGATGATCCTGCTCACGGTGCCCATTTTCTTTCCAGTGATGATGGCGCTCGACTTTGGCATGACCCCCACCGAAACCGCGATTTGGTTTGGGATCTTGGTCTTGATCGTGGTCGAGGTTGGGCTCATCACGCCGCCTGTGGGCATGAACCTCTTTATCATCAACAACCTAGCGCGCAACGTGCCGATCACGCAGACCTACAAGGCGGTAATTCCATTCGTCATCAGCGACTTGTTTCGTACGGCCTTGTTGGTGGCCTTCCCGCCCATTACGCTGTTTTTGATATACAACTAGCAGAGCCATGGTGCAGAGTGAAATTTCAATACTTGAAAAAGCCTCCAAAACCATCGTCTACGAAGTGGACGTGATGTTTGGCGATTGCGACCCTGCTGGCATCGTGTTTTTCCCAAATTTCAGCAAGTGGATGGACGCATCCTCGTTGAACTTCTTTGTCAAGTGTGGTGTGCCACCATGGCGCGAACTGGTGAAGACGCGCGGGATCATCGGCACACCACTGGTGGAAATCCACACCAAATTTATGCGACCTGCCACCTATGGCGACCGGCTGCAGGTGCACACCTGCATTGTTGAATGGCGCAACAAGGTGGTGATCCAAAAACACGTGGTGATGCGTGGGGAAACCGTGCTGTGCGAAGGCTTGGAAACGCGTGCATTTTGTATCAAGCACCCCGACGACCCAGATCGCATCAAAGCCATACCAATACCTGAGGACATTAAGGCGCTGTGCAGCTGACAGTGGGCTTGGCAAGTGGCCTAAAACCAAACAAAGCCTCAGGGCGCGAAACTCGCAACTTCAGCTGAATAAAATTAGTGGCTTCCTCGAGACCACGTATGGCCTAGCCAGAGTAAAGCCAAATAGCAGTCATTAAATCTGCAATGAAGCGTTAAACGCGTTAAATAAACCAGTTTTGCTCGGATTGGCGCTGATGCCGCATATGCAGCGACAAACCAAGCGCCTCCATGTGGTTGGCGTTGCGGCTGAGAATGGTTTGCGAAAGCGGCAAAAATTCTCGCTCTTCAAATTCGGCGTGAGCTCGGTATTTGGTCACGAGCTGATTGATCAGGTCTGGGTCGATATCGACGACCTGACCGCGAGCCATTTTCTTAAGGTTGAGCTCTAGGCTGCGCCAGATCTGTTCAAGTTCGCGGTGTTCATCGGTCAGGCGCCTGACCATGGTTCGAGTGCGATCATACTCGTCGCCGGGTTTGGCGCTTTCAAGCACTGCCGGAAACAGTTCGCGCTCTTCGTCGAGGTGGTGTTCAAAAATGACAACACGGAAAAACTCATGAGACTGCTCCGCAACTTGGCGTGCCCGCGCCACTGGCTTGAGCAGCGATGGCAATTCGGCAAGCAAATCGAGCTTCTTCAAGATGCCAGCATGGCACTGAGTAAAGTCGAGCAAAGGGGCCGAATCGGTTTCGTTGGCATCCATGAGCGATCTCCTGTAGCGATCGAAACCATTATAGAGTTTAAACGCCTGAAGACGCTGTGTACGAGCAAGAAAGAGACACTCTGGTGAGCACGGTGCAGGGCTCGGCAACTGTAGTCTAGATGCGGGTTCTGTGTCTTCAGCCATCCAGTGGACAGCCACTTGGCCAAGGGTGCACAGCCACTAGACAAAGCTTGGTAAGGGTGAGCGGGATTTGCTGGCAGCGCACCCGGTTCAAACGGCAGGCTGTGCGGGGGTTAAGCAGCCCCCGAGCCTGGGCGGTCGGTCTGGCTGGTGCTCAGGCCGCTGCGGTGCTGGTGGCCAGGGCCTTGACTTTGGCCGACAGGCGGCTCTTGTCGCGGGCGGCCTTGTTTTTGTGGAAAATGCCCTTGTCGGCGACCGTGTCCACCACGCTTTGCATCTGGGCAAAGAGCGCGCTGGCTTGGGTCGTGTCGCCGGCCAGCACGGCCTTCTCGACCTTCTTGACGGCGGTGCGGTACTGGGAGCGCAGCGAGGTGTTGGCGGCGTTGAGTTTGACGTCTTGGCGCGCGCGCTTGCGGCCCGAGGCCAGACGGGGGTTCTTTTTCTTCGGCTTGGTGGCCATGTGTGGGTTCCTTAGGTTGTTTGTGGATGTTGCCAGCAAAACCCTGCATTATAGACGTACGCCACTGCTTGGGGCCAGGAATAGACTGCTGTTTTTTGCAGGCTTTGATCGCGGTCAAGCTGGCGTAAGGGCGTTCAGGATAAAATGACACGATGCAGTTTTTGGCTGCCCGCAAATGTGTCTGGCACGGCCTGCGTGCTGGCATTTTTATCCCTTGCTTTCCTCGATGCACACCACACCAGACCCCTTGAGCGGCGTGCAGCCGCTCCCAGCCGCAGCCTCTGCTGCCTCTGAGCGCCCGGTTCCTGCCGGGGCCCCGCTGCCACACCGCAAGATCATCCGCGGCTGGATCACGCCATTGGCCGAGCGCCGTACCGCCATCGCGGTGGCGCTGCTGGTGCTCGATTGGGCCATTTTTGCCGCCCTGATCGCCGGCACCATTTTGCTCCAGGCTTGGTGGGCCAAGCTGCTGTGTGCGCTGGCGGCGGGTTTCGTGATCGGGCGCCTGTTCATCATCGGGCACGATGCCTGCCACCAGAGCTACACCCCGCACCGGGGTTTGAACCGGGTGCTGGGGCGCATCGCCATGATCCCCTCGCTCACCCCCTACAGCCTGTGGGAAGTGGGCCACAACGTGGTGCACCATGGCTACACCAACCTCAAGGGCGTGGATTTCGTCTGGGCGCCGCTGAGCAAAGCCGAGTTCGAAGCGCTCTCGCCTGGCCGCCGTGCGCTCGAGCGCATCTACCGCAGCGGCTGGGGCCCGGCGCTGTACTACCTGATCGAAATGTGGTGGTTGCGCATGTTTTTTCCGCGCAAAACCTACATGGGCACGCAGCGGCGCGAGTTCATTTGGGACGGGGTCTTCGTCTCGGCGGTGGCGCTGCTGTGGGTGGCGGGCTTGGTGTGGGCGGCGCTGGCCACCGGGCAGGCGGTGTGGCTGCTGATCGTCATGGGTTTCGTGGTGCCGTTCCTGTTTTGGAACGCCATGATCGGCTTCGTGGTCTATGTGCACCACACCCACACCAGCGTGCAGTGGCACGACGACAAACACCTCTGGGCCAAGGCCGCGCCCTTCGTTTCGACCACCGTGCACCTGAAGTTCCCCTACCGCATCGGGGCGTTGGTGCATCACATCATGGAGCACACCGCGCACCACGTGGACATGAGCGTGCCGCTGTACAAGCTCAAAGAGGCGCAGCAAAAGCTCGAAGACATGCTGCCCGGGCGCATCATCGTGCAGCAGTTCAGCTGGCGCTGGTACTTTGAGACCGCGCGCAAGTGCAAGCTCTACGACTTCACCCAGCGCTGCTGGACCGACTTCCAGGGCCGCCCGACCAGCGCGCAGGCGCCTTCGTACGCCGTTTGAGCCGAGCCGCCGCTTTCTTGAGCCCCTTCCTTTCCGGCGCAGTGCCGGTTGGGTTGAGGTTGATCGCCCTATCGCGTTGCGGCCGCGCAACAGCTCGCCCGTTTGCGTTTCTTGCTTTGTCACGATGTGGTGCGACAATCGGCTATAGATGAATCCTGCTTTTTCTGAACTCTCGCTGGCCGAGCCGCTGGCCCGTGCCGTAGCCGAACTCGGCTTCACTTCCATGACGCCGATCCAGGCGCAGGCCATTCCGGTGGTGCTGCAAGGCCGCGACGTGATGGGCGCCGCCCAGACCGGCACCGGTAAAACGGCGGCCTTCTCCTTGCCGTTGCTGCAGCGCTTGCTCAAACACGCCAGCGCCTCCACTTCGCCGGCGCGGCACCCGGTGCGCGCACTGGTGCTGCTGCCCACGCGCGAACTGGCGGTGCAGGTGGCGCAACAGATCGAGCTCTACGCCAAATACACCGATCTGCGCAGCACGGTGGTGTTTGGTGGCATGGACATGAAGCCGCAAACCGCCGAACTCAAGCGCGGCGTCGAGGTGTTGGTGGCCACGCCGGGGCGGCTGCTGGACCACATCGAGGCCAAAAACTGCGTGCTCAACCAAGTGGAATACGTGGTGCTCGACGAAGCCGACCGCATGCTCGACATCGGCTTCTTGCCCGACTTGCAGCGCATCCTGTCGTATTTGCCCAAGCAGCGCACCACCTTGCTGTTCTCGGCTACGTTCTCGACCGAAATCAAGCGCTTGGCCTCGAGCTACCTGCAAGACCCGGTGACCATCGAGGTCGCGCGCTCCAACGCCACCGCCGCCACCATCGAGCAGCGCTTTTACCGCATCGAAGAAAACGACAAGCTGCAGGCGCTCAAACAGGTGCTGCGCGAGCGCGAGATCGGCCAATCGTTTGTGTTCGTCAACAGCAAGCTCGGCTGCGCCCGGCTGGCGCGCACACTCGAGCGCGACGGCTTCGTCACCACGGCGCTGCACGGCGACAAGAGCCAAGACGAGCGCCTCAAAGCCCTCGAGGCCTTCAAAAGCGGCGCGGTGCAGCTGCTGGTGTGCACCGACGTGGCAGCGCGCGGACTCGACATCAAAGACGTGCCGGCGGTGTTCAACTTCGACATCCCCTTCAACGCCGAAGACTACGTGCACCGCATCGGCCGCACCGGGCGCGCCGGGTCGTCTGGTCAGTCTTTTTCCTTCGTCAGCGGGCGCGACGCCAAGTCGCTGGCCGACATCGAAAAACTGCTCGGCAAAAAGATCGAAATCGAGCCGCTGGAGCTCGAATCGGATCGGCGCCGCTTCGGCGGCGACCCGGGCCGCATCAACGACGGCCAGCGCCTCTGGCACGACCCGCGCGGCAGCGGCGAGCTGCGCGCCCTGCGCCCGCCACGGCCAGCGCGCCCGGCCGCCGACCCGTTCTTTGAGCAGCCCTACCAGCCCAAGCTGACACCCGAGGCCAAGCCCGAGTGGGATCTGCAGTCCGCCAAGGCGGGCACGGGGGCGCGCACCGGGTCGCCGTTCATCCGCTCCAAACGCAAGGTGGCGGCCCTGTTCAAGGCGGCGGTCGAGGTCGAGTCTGGCGCCGCATGCGAGCCCCAACCCGCCTCCGAGCCGGTTGCCTGAGAGGGCTGTTCAACGCCCCGGCTTTTGTTCCTGCGGGCACTGCACCTTGATGATCAGCGGTTCATGCGTCGATTCGGCTGCGGGCAACTGGGCCGCGCTCAGGCAACCGCCCCAGACGCAGCCGGTGTCGAGCGCCAGCAAATCGGGCCGCTTCAGCGGCCCCAGCGTGGACCAATGACCAAAAGCGATCGGGGTGCCAGCCGTCAGGCGGCCCGGCACCTCGAACCACGGCAGGCAGCCGGCTGGGGCGGCGGCGGAGCCGTCTTTGCTGGCGAACTCCATGCTGCCGTCGGCGCGGCAAAAGCGCAGCCGCGTGAGCGCGTTCACCGCCACGCGCCAGCGCTCAACCCCTTGCAGCCCCCCGCTCCAGCGCTCGGGCTGGTCGCCGTACATGTGCTGCAAAAAATGCCCGAACTCGGGCCCGGCCAGTTGCTGCGCCACCTCGGCGGCCAGCGCCAGCGTCTGCGCTGCCGTCCACTGCGGCAGCACGCCGGCGTGCACCAGCAGCCAGCCCTGCACCTGCAGCGCCAGCGGGCGCTGGCGCAGCCAATCCAGCAGGGCGTGCACGTCGTTGGCTTGCAGCACGTCGCCAAAGCTGTCGTGGCGGCTGGCGCGCCGCACCCCGTGCGCCACCGCCAGCAGGTGCAGGTCGTGGTTGCCCAGCAGGCAGTGCGCGGCGCCTTCGAGGGCGCGCAGGCGCCGCAGCACCGCCAGCGAGGCCGGGCCGCGGTTGACCAGATCACCCAGCAGGTAGAGCGTGTCGCGGCTGGGCGAAAAATCGATTTTGTGCAGCAAGCGCTGCAAGGCGGCGTCGCAGCCCTGTACGTCGCCGATCAAGTAATTAGGCATAAACCGCGATTATGGACGCCCTGCTGATCCTGTTTTTGATTCTGCTCAATGGCGCTTTTGCCATGTCCGAGCTCGCTTTGGCCTCGAGCCGCAAGGCGCGCCTGCTGGCGCTGGCCGAAAGTGGCGACCGCGGCGCCCAGACCGCGCTCAACCTGATGGACAACCCGACCCAGTTTTTGTCGTCGGTGCAGGTGGGCATCACCTCGATCGGCATGCTCAACGGCATCGTGGGCGAGGCCGCGTACAGCGACGACTTGGCCGCCGTCCTGCTCGGCTGGGGCTTGTCCGAGGGCACGGCCAGCGTCACCTCGACGGTGCTGGTGGTGTTGGTCATCACCTTCATCACCATTGTTTTTGGCGAACTGGTGCCCAAGCGCATCGGCCAAATCTACCCCGAAACCGTGTCGCGCTGGATCGCGCGCCCGATGACGCTGGTGGCCCAGGCGACCAAGCCCTTCGTCTGGCTGCTCACCCACACCACCCAGGCCACGCTCAAGCTGCTGCGCATCGACAACGCCGCCATGCAGCAAGTCACCGAGGCCGAGATCGACGCCAGCCTGCAGGAGGGCGTGGGGGCGGGCATCATCGAGGCCAACGAGCACCAGATGGTGCGCAACGTCTTTTTGCTCGACGACCGGCCGCTGACCTCGATCATGGTGCCGCGCCCCGACGTGCTCTGGCTCGACGCGGCCGCGCCGCTCACCGCAGCGCTCGATGCGGCGCAACGCGGCGGCCATTCGTGGTATCCGGTCTGCCGCGGCGGCCTGCACGAGGTGCTGGGCGTGATCCACCTGCCGCAACTGGTGGCGCTGTCCTTCGCCGAGCTGGGGCTGGGCGCTGAGGGCGCGGCCGGGGCTGATGATGCGGCCCGTGCGGCACCACACTGGGCCAGCCAAGCGCGCGCGCCGGTGTTCGTGCCCGAAACCCTGAGCGGCATGGAAATGCTCGAGCAGTTCCGTGCGCGCGCCACCCGCATGGCCTTTGTGGTCGATGAGTACGGCGAGGTGCAGGGCGTGCTCACGCCGCTGGACTTGCTCGAAGCCATCACCGGCGAGCTCTCGCCCGAGACGCCGCTCAAGGCCTGGGCCACGCCGCAGCCGGACGGCTCGTGGTTGGTCGATGGCGCCATGCCGGCGCACGAGCTCAAGGTGCGCCTAGGCATCGACGAGCTGCCTGACGAGAACAAAGAGCGCTACAACACCGTCGGCGGCCTGATGCAGACCGTGGCCGGCGAACTGCTCGACGAGGGTGAGGCGGTGGAGGTGGCGGGCTGGCAATTCACCGTGCAGCGGCTCGATGGCCGCCGCATCGACGAGGTGCGGGTGCGCCGTGTCGTGCAGGTGTCAGCGTCCGGCGCCTGATTGGGTGA